>Ga0209410_1000414_pt1 | contig 19511 bp, 23 predicted proteins | sample Mar14436cmmetaG_FD_184135 | JGI IMG/M metagenome (GOLD analysis project Ga0209410, IMG submission 184135) | Marine hydrothermal vent microbial communities from Guaymas Basin, Gulf of California to study Microbial Dark Matter (Phase II) - Marker... ... | reverse complement strand
TGAATCCCCTCTTCTGCAGATATCTCGCCAGCTTCGCCGCAGTGGTCGTCTTCCCCGAGCCCTGGATCCCTATGAGCATGTAGATGTTCTGGGCTCCAGGTTTGAGGTTTAGGGGTTGGGGCTTCTCCCCCACCAATCTCGTCAGCTCGTCGTAGATGACTCTGATGAGATGCTCCCTCCGGCTTATTCCTGGGGGGAGCTCCTCGAAGGCCCTCTCCTCTATCCGCTGGGAGAGCTCGAAGACGAGGCGGACATCGACATCCGCCTGGAGGAGGGCCCGCTGGAAATCCCTTATGAGCGCCTTAACTACCTCCCTATCAACCGTTGGAGCTCCAAGCATCCTCTTTATGGCGTCGTAGAGCGATGAACCCAGCTTCTCCAGCACCATTCCATTCTTCCCTACCTAATCTCCCTCACCTTCATGTAAAGGTTGCTCAACCCTCTCCAGGGCGGCCGCAACTATCAGGGGGAAGAGAACAGTCGCATCGCCGTAGACGTCGACGATGCGCCCTCCCTTAACCTTCCCCCAGCTTATCGCCTCTCTAAGCGGCGCCCCGCTTAGGCTTCCATCCTCAGCCCTGGCGGTTGTGATCTGAACCGCTGCGTCGAGGCCCCCCCTCAGCGTATTCATGTATAGGGTGTGATGCTTTGGGACGCCCCCGCCGAGGATGATTGCCCCCGCCTTCCTGGCGTCGTAGACCAGCTCTGCGAAGTGCTCGAAATCCTTGAGGGGGTTTATGCTGAGCGTCCTCCGCTGGGAGTACATCCATAGGGGTATCCCAATCATGGAGTCTAATAGGGCTGGGCTGAAGATTGGGACATCCCTCAGGGCGGCGCATCTCAGAATAGAGTCCTCATCCCTCAGCCTCAACCCGATCTCATGTAGAAGACCCCATATCGAGGTCTCTCTGCGTTTCTCCTCGGGTATGTCGTCGAGGATTTCATAGAGGAAGTGTTCAAGCTCCTGGAAGATCTTAGCCTCTATGTAGATGTCGTAGGCCCTTGAGATCCCCCTCTCCCTAAGCCTCTCATCGTCGGCCTCCGGCCTTCCGGAGTGGTGTTCACCTCCCATCGCCTCTATCAGGTCGTGAACCAGGTTGGCTCCGCTGGTTACCACGGCGTCTATGTAGCCTCCCCTTATCAGGTCTGAGACGATTAGGCGTAGTCCAGCTGGGACGAGGGGGCCTGATAGTGAGAGGAAGATGGTGTAATCCTCGTCGCTGAACATCTCAGCCACTATCTCGACGGCCCTCGCAACCCTTCCAGCCCCTATTACCCCCGCCCTTCCGAGCTCCTCAGCTAATCTACCCACGGTCATTCCAGCCCTGAGGCGTATTGGTTGGATTCTCCTCATCCCCTCAGCCCTTCACCCTCACCAGTTTCCTATGCCCCATTATATTCCAGTATTCAACCTCCCTCCCAACTTCGAGCCGTGACTTCAACTCCTCATCCGATGGCTGTGGAACCTCGAAGACCTCATAGGTCTCGAGATCCATCAGCTGGACGTAGTCGGGGGTGATGGAGACTATCTGACCTCGCCGCTTGTCGACGATCGGTATCTCTATCGTTGCGTCGACGGGGCTTACGAAGCTCTTCTTACTGCCGTCGAGGAGGCTTACGGCTATACATCTGAACTTGGCGCTCCCATGCTTCCCAGGCTTACTCTTCTGGATCGAGAGTATCTGACATGGCTCTCCGTCGATGACCGCGTAGGAGCCAACCTTCAACTCCCCAACCCTACCGATCCTATATGCCATGGAGAGTCCACCAGCCCATGAGAGAGTATATGAGGGGAGATAAATCATTTCCGTGGTTTAAACCCTTATAACCTCAACCCCCTCCTCTGAGGCTGCCCTCGACTGCCTCTCATCGGATGTTAGGAGGGGGACATTCATCTCCCTTGCTAAGGCTATGAAGAGAGAGTCGTAGAGGGTTATCTCCCTCCTGATGGCTATCTTGAAGGCCTCCCTGATCAGCTCTCTCTGATCGGCGAGCCTCAATATCTCCCATCTCATAAGCTCCTCCACCACCCTTGAAGCCAGCTCCCCATCGACTTCGCCCCTCATAACCCTCTTCCATAGGGCGTTACACGCCTCCTTCAAAGCCATCTCGAGGGATATGCCCCCCTCCTCAAGGCGTTTCCTAACCCCCTCCCACCCCTCCTCTCTAAGTATATATTTGGATAGGGCTGAGGAGTCAACGGCTATCACGGTCCTCCCTCACACTCCTCGCCGAGAATCCCCTCGATGCCGGCGGCATCTCCCTGAGCATCTCATCGAGTTTCTCCAGCCCCCTCTTAACCTTGATCCTCCAGGCCATCTCCTCCAGATAGTTTCTTATAGCCGCCCCTACGTCGATCCCCTCCCTCTCCAATAGCTCCTTTATCTCCCTCTTCACTCTCACGCTCACAACCTCGGACATCATATACGGAGTCGTATACGTAGATATAAACATGGTGTATACAAATCGGGGCGGAAGGGTTTTATGTCGGTATGCGGATTGGATGTCGCTGTTGGCTGGGTGGAGGCTGTGGGTGAGAGGTGGATTAGGGAGTGTGAGGAGTTTCTCAGGCAGATAAGGGAGAATAGGATGGCTGAGAATCCAGATCGCCTCGACCTGGTGAGGGCGATGCATGTCGCCCTCCTGGCCCTGAATCACAGCGTGATTGGATGGCTCCAATATGTGAACAACCCCGACATCATGGGTAAATTCACCCTTGAGGAGCTTAGGGAGATGTCTCAGTATCTAAACAAGTTCGCCGAGGACTTCATCGAGTATGACATCAAGGTGACGAAGGCGGGGATGGAGAAGGGGCTTAGGGAGCTTGAGGAGGAGAGGGGGGAGGAGGATCAGCCCTTCTACATATAGCGCCTCCACGCTCAGTATTTGATTTTGTATATGAGGACGAAGTTATGCTCCGATGCGAAGACGAGCTCGAAGTGATCTGGGTTTGCAGTTATCGTCATCAGCTTATAGAGGGTTGAGTTATAGAATCTCTCCGTGTATCTCCTATCGCTGTAGTAGTCTGTGAGGTTTAGACCCGCTATCTGAACCATCCAGCTCCACTTTACGTTGTCGCCGAAGGGCCACTGCTGCCTTGGATTGTTGGGGTTGAAGGTGGCGAAGACGAGGATATGCGTCGCCCCATATCGCTTGAGTATCTCGAGGGACGTGGATTCATCCATCATCATTATGAGGGCTATCTGGGCGATCTGGCGTTGAATCCTCGTCGATCCATCGGCGAGGGTTCGCCTACCTGCGACGGTCTCTATCCAGTATCCGTAGTCCCACCAGGAGACGACTATGGCGTCCTCAGGTAGGTTATCCCTCATCCACGTCAGGGCCTGAATCCAATCCTGTGGGTATTCCCCCCCGATCTTGACGGGGACGGCTGAGGAGGCGAAGGTTCCAGGACTATAGGAGGTGGAGGCGGCCCTCCAGATGATTGGGAGAGTCGCCACGAGGAGGATGATTATGAAGAGCGTGGAGGCCTCACGGCTGACTCCCATAACCCTCCTCCGCCGTTCCCTCCCCCATCCGGCGGCGAGCTGTAGATGGGATGAGAGGAGCTCGACGAGGCCGTAGGAGGCCATGAGGGAGGCTGGAACCGAGAGGATGAGGGTCAACCTGATCATGGAGCCGGCGAAGTATAGGGCTGAGATGTAGAAGAGGAGCATGTAGAGCTTTCGCTCATCGAGATTTCTCAACGCAATGTAGCAGCCGAAGATGGAGAGGGGGAGGATGAAGCCGAAGTCGAGGAAGAAGCTGGTCCAGACAGCCCTCCTATGCTCAGCCACCGACTCCAATAGGGGGCTCTGAGGCCTCTTGGAGGGGTTTATGACGCTGAGGAACTTACCCGTCAAAGGCCTGGCGACTCCAAGGTATTGAAGCAGGAACGCAACCCCTATGACGGCGACTACGAGGATGAGGGAGGGGATGATGAGACGCCTCAAGGCTATCCTCCGCCTTATGGCTTCATAGGCTACGAGTGTGAGGACGAGGAAGAGAACCGTGATGTTCTCCACGCTGAGGAGGAATCTCGGCCCCAGCTTTGGGACGAAGATGGCGAAGAGATAGCCCACAAACATCGTTAGGCAGTAGGAGGTGAGGATGCGTCTATCATAATGCCCAGTGAAGAGGGTTGAGAGGACATAGAGGGCGAGAAGCCCCGTCACATATCTCGAGGCGCCCCAGGAGGCGTAGAGATAGGCCAGGGATAGCCCAGCGAGAATAGAGTATAGAAGCCTCCAACCCAGAGGGCGGTTGCGATCTATGGAGCGGAGGAATAGCAGCGGCGTGAGGGCCATGCCGAAGATGCCTATGTTCTCGGTGTCGAAGAAGCCGAGGCTTGTTCTGCTTATGAAGGCTGGACTTACGGCGACGAAGAGGGAGGCGAAGATGCCTATGGTTCCAACTCCAAGGTCTCGACCGAGGAGATAGACAACTATACAGGTGACGGCAGCCATCAATATTGGGAAGTGGATGCAGACATCTCGAAGCGAGACATCTACACCGAGGGCTCTTAGAGCCATGTAGAGGGCTGCAGCTGAGAAGGGGAGGCCTGGGAAGGAGCTGTGGGGGACATCCCTCCCCATGGGATACCAGCTTAGGCTGTCATGCCAGCTGAACCAGGCCTTGAAGCCGTTTTCAACGACGTACTCGGCCACCCTATACTGGAAGAAGGGGTCATAGGCCGTGAGGTAGGCGCCCCATCGGAGGGGGAGCTCCCTCAACGCTACGGCGACGAAGAGTATGAGGATGAGAGCTGAGAACTCAACGAGTCTGCGTCTATCGATCTCTAATCTCAACCCTGCGAGGGTCTTAAGCGATCCAAGGCGTCCAAGGGATTCCTTAAGGCCGCTTATAGGCATCCGCCCCTGATAGCTTTTAGAATAGTTGGGGAGACTTTTATTTAACTTGCCATCCCAAGGGAGGTCTCTCGGCTTCATCGTAAACCCGATCGCAGGAATGGGCGGAAGAGTCGGATTAAAGGGGACGGACGGAGAGGAGGCTCTAAGGGAGGCTCTGAGGCGGGGGGCTAAGCCCTGGTCTCCCATCAGGGCGAGGGAGTTCCTGAGACATTTAGGTGAGGAAGGTCGATCAGCGAGATGGCTGACGTGGAGCGGTGAGATGGGGGAGGAGCTCCTCAGAGAGGTGGGCTACAGCTTCGAGGTTGTTGGATATGCCTCGAAGCCGACGACGGCTGAGGATACGAAGAGGGCGGCGAGGAGGATGGCTGAGATGGGCGTCAGCCTCATCGTCTTTGCAGGGGGCGATGGAACCGCCTGCGACATAGTTGAGGCCATAGATATGGAGACCCCAATCCTCGGGATACCAGCTGGGGTTAAGATGTTCAGCGCCGTCTTCCCCCCAACGCCGAGGGCTGCAGCTCAACTCCTCATCAAATACCTAAGGGGGGAAACCCAGATCGTTGAGAGGGAGGTTATGGACGTCGATGAGGATGCCTATAGGGCTGGGAGATTGACCGCCGTCCTCAAGGGCTACGCCAAAACCCCCTACGCCCCGAATCTACTGCTTGGAGGTAAGGAGACGGTGATGGCCGTGGATGAGGAGTTGATGAAGGAATCCATAGCTGCGAGGGTTGTGGAGATGATGAGGCCTGGAGTCAACTACATATTGGGTCCAGGGTCGACGGTGGCGAAGGTGGCGGAGCTCCTCGGCGTTGATAAGACCCTGCTTGGCATAGACGTCGTCAGGGATGGGAAACTCATCGTGCGGGATGCCTCGGAGGAAGACCTATTGAGGGTTGTTGAGGAGGCTGAGACCTGGATAGTCGTCTCACCCCTCGGAGGCCAGGGCTCACTGCTGGGGAGGGGGAATCAGCCGATAAGTCCGAGAATCCTACGCAGAGTCGGCCTGGATCACATAATTGTCATCGCCACCCCGAATAAGTTGAGGGGCCTCGAAGCCCTAACCGTCGATACGGGTGACCCAGATCTCGATGAGGCTCTACGGGGTTATCGCCGTGTCATCACTGGCTATCATGAGGAGAGGGTGATGAGGATTCGATAGGCTGAGCTATTCGTCGAGGATTTCGAAGCTTATCTCCAGCAGCTCTCTCGATGGTCGATATCGGAACTTCCTGATCCTGAGTCTCCCAATCTCGCCTGTTGTCTTTGTATGCCTCTCCCTGCAGGCGTTTACGTTCCAGCCTTCGATGTGGAGAATCTTCAACCTCTCAACTCCATCTGGTATGGGGAAGAGGTCGTAGATGGCGTCCCCCCATCGCCGTTCAGCCTCCTCCCTCTTCATCTCCAACTCCTCTATGGGGGAGTCCTCCTCGATCTTCCTATTCGCCTCAGCCTCAACCCTTTCCATCTCCTCCCTGGAGGGCTTGCGATTATACTTCACGACAAGGCATCCACGTGAACCCTTCACATAGACGCTGGCCGTCCATTTAGCCCCCAAAACCCTCTGAACAGCCCCCTTCAGGACGTGGAGCGCCGTATGGGTTCTGGTCTCGATGGTTGGGGCTTCACCCTCAGCCATGATCCCCAAATAGTGTTGATCAACCCTCTAAAAGGATTGGCCTCTAATAGCCGTAGTAGAGTCTGGAGGCGAGGAACTCCGGTAGCCCAAGCTGTCTCATCCTCTCAGCCACCTCATCGATGTCATATTCAACTCTTCTATGATGGATGGAGACTTCACCCTCCTCGACCTCGATGAGCATGTAGCTCGCCCTCGGGTCACCGTCCCTCGGCTGGCCAACCGAGCCGGGATTCGCCAGCCGTCGATCATCCACCTCGATGAGGTAGGGGACATGGGTATGCCCGAGGAGAAGCAGATCAGCTCCAGCCATCTCCAGAAGCCTATCGGCATAGATGTAGGCATCATGGGGGAAGATATACTCGTTTAAGGGGTCTCTTGGGCTGCCATGATACAGTGCGATGCGGACGCCCTCAACCTCAAGGCTGAGGCTTTTGGGCAGTCTTTCCAGCCATCTGATGGCGTCTAAGCTGAGGAGTCTGCGATTGATGTGGACGGCTGCCGCTGCGTAGGGGTTGAAGCCCCATGTCTCACCGGAGACCACCGCTGCGTCGTGATTTCCGGCGATGCATCGGAAGCCATGCATCCTCACCCTTGAGATGCATTCACCCGGATCTGGGCCGTAGCCCACTATGTCTCCGAGGCAGAGGGCCATATCCCAGCTCCCCGCATCCCTCAACACCTCATCGAGGGCTGTGAGGTTGCTGTGGATGTCGCTCAGCGCCAACAGCCTCAAGTCGACACCCTCTAATAGTTGGAGGGGGAATGCTTAACATCTGCCCTCGCCTAAACTCTATCAAATGGGTTTGGAGCTATCGACGGCGGAGGCCCTCTTCGAGGATCGCCCCCTCAAGGCCGCCCTACTGGAGTTGGGGAACGCCGTCATCGCCCTCTTCTGGCTTGGAGATGAGCCGAGGCTGGGAACGCTCACCATCTCCATGCCTGGAGGCGTCTCATCACCCCTCCTCGGCGATCGAGACCGAGTTCTCGGTCAGGTCATCGCTGAGCGCCTCGCCCATCTCTATGGGAAGATGGCCCTCGTCTCCATAAATCTCCCCCCAGACCTCGGGGTCTCCGCCGGCAGGGTGCTGCTTAAGCTGGTTGGGGAGCTGGTGAGGGAGCGTTGAGCGATCTAAGGGGCTTCCTTAGAGAGCTGGACTCGAGGGGGGAGCTCCTCCACATAGATGAGGAGCTATCAACCCGATTCGAGGTCGCCGCCGTTATGAAGCATCTCGACGGCAGACCCCTCCTATTCACGAGGATCGAGGGCTATGAGAATAGAATTGCTGCGGGTCTCTGCTCCAATAGAAGTCTAATCCAAGAGGCCTTAGGGGTTGAGGGCTTAGAACTCTATGAGAGACTCCTCTCAGCCGTGAGGAATCCGAGGAGATGTAGGGTCGGCGACGGCCCCGTGGAGGAGGAGGTGGTGGATAGGCCAAAGCTGAGCCAATTCCCCATCCTCACACACTTCGAGATGGATCCAGGCCCCTACATCACATCGGCAGCCCTCTACGCCAAGACTCCTGACGGCGAGGTTGAGAACGTCTCCATACATCGACTCCTCGTCCTCGACGACCATAGATTGACCCTCAGGATAGTTCCAAGACATCTCTATCGAATCGTTGAGGCGGCGAGGGAGAGCGGCGTGGAGAGCATAGATGTCAGCATCTCCATAGGGCTTCATCCAGCCGTTCTCCTCGCAGCTTCGACGCCCGCCCCCTACGGCGTCTCGGAGTTCGATGTGGCCAACGCCCTCCTGGATGGAGGCCTCAAACTGACGGAGTGTGAGCATATCGACGCCCTGGCCCCGGCTGACGCAGAGCTGGTTTTGGAGGGGCGTTTGAAGGTGGATGAGACGGCTGTTGAGGGGCCCTTCGTCGATTTGACTGGAACCTACGATGTGGAGCGGAGTCAGCCGGTCATAGAGGTTGTCGGAGCCATGTATAGGGCTGACTACATCTATCAGGCCCTCCTCCCCTCAGGGATGGAGCATCGCCTATTGATGGGCCTCCCCAGGGAGGCTAAGATATGGGAATACGTCCGAGGAATCACGCCCCATGTCAGGGGTGTAAACCTCACATCTGGGGGATGTGGATGGCTCCACTGCGTCGTCAGCATCCGGAAGGTTCGGGAGGGAGACCCTAAGAATGTTTTGATGGCTGTCTTCGCAGCCCATCCAAGCCTTAAGCACGCCGTAGTCGTCGATGAGGACATCGACCCCTACAACCCTGAGGAGGTTGAGTGGGCCATAGCGACGAGATTCAGGGGTGATGAGGATCTGTTGATCATACCACATGTCAGGGTTTCAAGCCTCGATCCGGCTTCGGATCAGAGGCTTGAGCTTGGCTGTAAGGTGGGCGTCGACGCCACGAGGCCGCTGTCTAAGCCTGAACGCCACTTTAAGAGGGCTGAGATACCGGTGTCGGAGCGTGTTAGACGGCTTTTGGGGAGGCTGGGATGTATCTAACCCGACTTGAGGAGGAGATGCTTGAAGGGGAGATGGGGGAGGCCGTGGCGAGGGCCATGAGCCTCCTCGTCGCCCTCGGGGAGGTCTTCGAGGCTGAGAGGCTAATCGAGGTGGAGAGCGCCCACATCTCAGGGGTCTCCTATAAGAACCTCGGCGAAGCTGGATTGGAGTATCTCGAGGAGCAGGCTGAGCTGGGGGCCCATGTGCGTATCAGGGCGACGCTCAACCCAGCTGGAATGGACTTGGAGCGGTGGAGGGAGATGGGCGTCTCCCCCGAGTTCGCTGAGGGTCAGCTTAGGGTGATAGAGGCCTATAGGCGTATGGGTGTTGAGGCCACCTGCACCTGCACACCCTATCTCATAGGTCATAGGCCGAGGGCTGGAAGCCAGGTCGCCTGGGCTGAGTCCTCAGCCGTCGCCTACGCCAACTCCGTCCTCGGCGCCAGAACCAATAGGGAGACTGGGCCTACAGCCCTCGCCTCAGCGATCACTGGTAGGGCGCCTCTACACGGCTATCGATTGGAGGAGAATAGGAGGCCGAGCATCATCATCGACGTTAAGGCCCATCTCACCTCCAAATTTGATTATGGAGCTCTCGGCTATCTCATCGGCGAGATCGCAGGTCGAAGCGTCCCATACATCAGGGGTTTGAGGGGCGCCAGTATAGAGCAGCTTAAAGCCCTCTCAGCGGCCATAGCCACCTCAGGTGGTGTGGCCCTCTACCACATCGAGGGCTTAACACCAGAGGCCAGGAGGATGACCCGACACCTTGAGGATTTGGAGCATATACCAATAAAGCCCGACGGCCTGAGGGAGGTGGCTGAACGCTTCCAGGGGGCTGGGGAGGACGCCGTAATCTGCGTCGGCTGCCCCCACTGCAGCCTCAGAGAGCTGATGGAGGTCGCCATGCTGCTGGAGCGTCGAAGCTGTGAGAGGCTATGGGTCTTCACCAGTAGAGGCGTCTACATGAAGGCTGAGCGGTTGGGCATCGTCAAGGCCATCGAGGAGGCTGGGGGCAGGGTCTACAGGGATACCTGTATGGTGGTTGCGCCTCTCAGGGAGATGGGGTGGAGGGAGGTGGCGACGAACAGCTTCAAGGCGGCTCACTATCTCTCCTCCATGGGCCTCACGGTTCGGGTTGCGCCTCTGAGGGAGCTTCTGGGGAGGGGGTCATGAGGATTAGGGGTAGAAGGATAGTCGGCGGATACGCCGAGGGGGAGGCCATAATCAGCGGCGCACCCTTCAGCTTCTACGGCGGCGTAGACCCCGACACCGGTGTCATAACCGAGCCTGGCCACCCCCTGGAGGGTGAGAGCATAGCTGGAAGGGTCTTCATCTTCCCCCATGGGAGGGGAAGCACCGTTGGCTGCTACATCATATATCGCATGCATCGTCGGGGGACGGCTCCGGCTGCCATCATAAACCTGGAGACTGAGACGATCATCGCCACGGGATGCGCCATGGCTGGAATCCCACTTATGGATCGCCTTGAGGAGAATCCGTTGAGGCTGCTTAGGAACGGTGATCTCGTCGTCGTAAACGCCGATGAGGGATACATCGAGATTTAGCCAGAGGCCTCGAGGAGTCTTCCCGCTTCTCTCCTGACCCTATCCAAGTCCTCAGCCCTACAATAGACCCTGAGGATGTTTATGTATCCCAGTAGGATGGGGGCGAGGGGTGAGACGTCGCTGAAGTTTACACATCTCCTCGAGCCGTCGGGCTCCCTGATGAACAGCCTGATCTCCTCCGGCCTACTGCTTCCAGGGTTGTAGGGGACTGATGGGGCTGTTGAGACGTCGATGATGAGGAAGCGGCAATCGGCTCCAGCCTCCTCAGCCAGCCTCTCCTCAAGCTCCCTCCTCCTCTCCCCTCTCAGCCTAAGGCTTTGGATCTCCTCCTCCCCGAGGAAGCGTTCATAGGCGCATTTCAGCAGCCTCCTCCCCCTCAGCATCTCAGCCATCCTCCTCGCCGTCTCCAGCTCCTCACCGCCTCTCAGGCTTAGGAGCATGGATAGAATCCCCTCATCGTCGAGTTCGAGGTAGTCGTCGATGGATTTGAATTCGGTTAGGCTGAGGGCCTCATCAGCCAGCTCCAACGCCCTGATAAGCATCACCGATGCAGCTCTAACCGTTCTGTGAAAATAGACGGCCTTAAACATCTCATATCTTGCGATGAGGAAGGCTTCAAGGGCGTAGAGGGCCGCTATATCCATGGAGAGAACGCCGTCTAAGACGTCAACCGAGTCTATAAGCCTGCGGACGTCAACCCTCCCATACTCAACGCCGGTGTAATAGCTATCCCTGACGAGGTAGTCAAGCGTATCGGCGCTGAACTGACCCGCCACAACCTGATTGAGGAAGCCCCTACCATGGAGTCGGCCTATGGAGAGCTCCGAGACCTCGGAGGGGTTGAAGCCATAGTCTTTGAGGACGTCGGCGATAATCGTCTCCCCTATGATTCTACGCCCCATCTCCTCGTGGCTCAGCCCCCTATTCTCAAGGAGCTCCTCGAAGAGGTGGCTGAAGGGGCCGTGTCCTACGTCGTGGAGCAATCCAGCCAATCTGAGGAGCCTTACATCGTCTTCCTCTATGAGGCTGAGGTCTCTGAGCCGTTCGCCGAAGAGTCCTGATAGATGCATGACTCCAAGGCTGTGCTGAAACCTGCTATGCTCAGCCCCCGGATAGGTTAGATAGGTCACCCCAAGCTGCCTTATACGCCTCAGCCTCTGAACAGGCCAGGTGTCGAGAACCCCCCTCTCAGCCTCCGATAGCTCTATGTAGCCGTGTATGGGGTCCTTGATCTCCCCCCACTTCATCATTCACCTTTAGTCTCCGAGACCTTTAAAGCTGCTCAAAGATGTTTTATCCATCTCCGTCGACTCCCTATGGGATGACCCCTCGACGTGGATTCTTCATCGTCCTCGAGGGAGTAGATGGCTGCGGCAAATCTACTCAGGGGCGGCTTCTCGCCGAGAGGTTGAGGGGGATGGGCTACGAGGTGGTGGAGACCCATGAACCCAGCGACGGCCCAATCGGCCGTCTACTCAGGGAGAGGAGTGAGAGGGGTCTCCGTTTTCCCCCTTCTGTGGAGGCGCTTCTATACGCCGCCGATAGGCTCCACCACGTTGAGGAGGTTGTCAAGCCGGCTTTGAGGGCTGGATGTACAGTGGTCTCTGAACGCTATCTGCACTCCTCCATCGCATATCAGGGTGCTGGAGGCGTCGACGTCGATTGGATTAGGATGCTGAACCGCTATGCGCCGAGACCTGATCTCGTCGTTTTCCTCGATGTGAAGCCTGAGACGGCTCTTGAGAGGCTGAGGGATAGACATCTAACGGCCTATGAGGACTATGAGACCCAGAGGAAGGTGAGGGAGATATATCTAAGGCTTGTTGAGGCTGGGGAGCTGGTTAGAGTTGATGCGGAGAGGCCCGTTGAGGAGGTTCATGAGGAGCTCTTCAGACTCGTTATGGAGTTGATGAGACGTTGAGATGCTACTTCTTCAGCCTCCTAAGCCTCTGGAGCGATGTCAGAAGCGTTGAGATGGATTCGGCGATCTCCCTGATCCTTCCCGGCTCCTCCTCCTCTGAGAGGAGGCCGCTCAGCCTCGACAGCTTCCTGAGGATGGCTCCCTCAAGGTTCTCCCATAGGAGCTCCCGCTGGACGACGGCTGCCTCATCTTCGCCCTCCCTCAGGATGATGACTCGCTTCTGGCATCTGGCGCACCATATCTCACCGCTCTTCAACCTGAATAGGGGCGAGCCGCATTCGGGGCAGTTGTAGCTGAGCATCGTCGCCCCTGAGCGTAGGAGTTTAGCCATCTCCCTTGCCCAGTCGGATGACAACTCCAGCCAAATCGATATGGTCTGAGACCCTTTATAGGTTTAGGTTTGGAAAAAGGAGGGTTAGGCCTTAAGGGTCTTCACGTAGTCCTCTATCCTCTTAGCCGCCTCCTCTAACACCTCAATCGGCTTGACGAGGGGTATTCTGACATGCCCCTCGCCGTGGGGGCCGAAGGCGGCTCCTGGGACTATGGCTACACGCTTCTCCTTCATCAATCCATCGCAGAACTCGAAGCTGGACTTTGAGACCTCTGAGATGTCTGGGAAGAGGTAGAAGGCCCCCTCAGGCTTTGGGCATTTGATGCCCTCGATCTCGTTTAGGCGTTTGACGAGATACTCCCTCCGCCTATTATACTCCTCAGCCATCTTCTTTATCGGCTCCCATGGACCCGTTAGGGCTGCCATCCCTGCGGCCTGGACGTGGGCCGCTGGGCATAGAACCATGTTTCCCTGTATCTTCAGCATCTGCTCTACGAGGCCTCCGGGGGCTATGAGGTAGCCGAGCCTCCAGCCCGTCATGGCGAAGGTCTTTGAGAAGCTTACCGCCACAACCGTTCTCTCCTTCATCCCAGGTATGGAGGCCATGCTCACAAATCTTCGACCATCCCAGACGAATTCGCTGTATATCTCATCTGAGATGACTAGGAGATCATGCTCTTCAGCCAGCTCGGCCACTCCCTTAAGCTCATCCTCCGTGAAGACCGTTCCCGTCGGGTTGTTTGGGGAGCAGAGGATGATTATCTTCGTCTTATCCGTTATCCGGGCCTTAACCTCCTCGAGGTCGAGGTGGAAGCCCTCCGCCTTGAGGGCGAATCTCACCGGCTTTCCGCCGAGGAATCTCACCGTTGGGACGTAGACCAGATAGCTTGGGTCGGGGATGAGAACCTCGTCTCCAGGCTCAACGGTGGAGGCGAGGGTGAGATACAGCGCCTGCTGGCTTCCAGGGGTGACTATAACCTCCCTCTCAGGGTCGACGTCGACGCCGAACTTCTTATAGTAGGCCGCTATGGCCTCCCTCAGTTGGGGTATGCCCTTCGTCGGCGTGTAGTGGGTCATCCCCTCCCTCAGAGCCTTGACGGCCGCCTCGACGATGTGGCTGGGCGTCGGGAAATCCGGGTCTCCACCTGCGAGGACGACGACGTCCTTCATCATCATGAGGGCGGATGCAAGCCTCCTAATCAGCGATGGCTCCATCTCCCTTAGAATCCTCTTAGCCCACCGCTCACTCATGGGACTCCCTCAGATTGAGTCCTCGAGGCCTTATTAAAGCTGTCGAGTTCTACTCCTCCAGAGGCTCAGCCTCCTCTCAGCCTCGGCTCTATGCTCCCTTATTAGGTTTGGAAGCCTCCTCACCAGGTTGAGGTTCTCCTCCATCCTCCCCCGGTATAGCTCTCCGAGCCTTGGGTGGAGCTCCTCCAGCAGTCTGAGGCATCTTCGACCCATGGAGACGGCCTCTGGGCAGCTTGGGCTGCAGGGGAAGAAGTAGGAGACGAAGTAGGCCATGGAATCAGCCTCAGCCTCCTCCAGCTGTCTATGGGCTCTCTCCTCCACCTCTAAGCCCATGGATCTCTCTCTGGCGTATCGCTTCACGCAGCATTTAGGGTATCCGAGGAGTCTCCCCATCTCCACAACCCAATCGGCTTCAAGCTCCTCTGGATATGCGAGATATATGCCGAGGCCTCTCGGCCTCTTCATGGCCTCCCTCCTCAGCCTCTTCCTCCTATCCATAAGCCTCCTCAGTTTCTTCTCGACGTTTCTCTCCCTATATAGGTAGAGCTCCCTAACCGTCGGCCTAACCTCGTCTATCCGCCATCTGAGGCCGAGGCGCTCAGCCCATCCTATATGGGCTTTATACTCCTCGGAGGCCTCGACAACCTCGCTGTATGCCCTCCGCATGGCCCTCTTCACATCCCTGATGGCTCCTCGGTCACCCCTCCTAATCCTTAGGAGGGTTGGATAGATCCTCTCATCGATTATTCTCCCCATCTCCCCTCCGCTTGGGAGCTCGGCGGGTATTGTTATCTGGGAGCAGGGTCTGACGCCGAGGTAGACGAGTAGATAGTCCTCCAGCTTCACGCCGAGCCTCAGCCTATCGTCCTCGAGGAGCTCCTCCACGTCCCCCTCATCTAACCTCTTCACATCTGGAATGTCATCTAACTCCTTAATAGTTGATGTGAAAACAAAGGGGGTTTTAGGCCCTTAGGGTTACATGGGTGCTATCTTCAGGACTTGGAGGAAGAACTGCGCCCTGCCGGAGAGCATCGCCATCCTGAAGAGGACGGTGTTGCCGAAGTAGGCTCCAAGGCCGATCATGATGATCCAGCGTCCAAGCCTCGTCGCATAGCCCATCGCACCCTTATGCTCCCATGTCAGGATGAAGTACATGACGGCGCAGATGGTTCCTATGGCTATGTAGATGTAGTTCCACCAGTCAACCGCCCCCGCCCCGGTGGCCGGCGGGGTGATCGTCGAGATCACCTGCTTTAAGATGTTCGGTATGAGGACTCCCCTCATACCGAGTCCGAAGCCGGCTCCTACGAGGACGGCGATGGGATATCTGCTTATCCACCTATACCTGGCGCTGAGTAGGAAGTACATCATGAAGCCGAGGATTATGGGTATGATGTAGTCCACTCTACCCTTCATCAGTGGTGGTGCAACCATGTTTATCGTCGTGGTTATCGATGTTCTAACGAGCATTATCGCCAGCATCAAACCTATATATGTGTGCTCGGCGAATCTGAAGGCTGGATTCTCCTTGTAAAGCGGATAGCTGTAGATCATCAACATCAACAGCCATGCAACCCACAGGCCGAATATATCCGCTGGAGCCGTTGGATATGGCATGGCTACTTCCTCCTACTCGCGAAGTATCCTATGTTGGCGAGTATCACCGCTATGACGACGAGGATGTGGGAGATGTTGATGGCTCCCATCCTGATGGTCGCCTCACCGGGCTCTCCGATGAGCTTCTCCAATTCAGCTCCACCCCTGACTCCGACGCTCATCCCGAAGAGGACTCCAGACTTGTAGAAGGGCATGTAGCTGGAGCCCAGCATCGCGATCCCTATCTCGGCTACGGGAGTCCCATAGGGGATGCGCCACTGCCTGATGTAGTAGTCGCAGACGTCGCCGGTGTCTCCAGATAGGACCAGCTTGATATCCGTCGCCTTGTCGACGTTCTTCATCATCGGAATCTCGTCGAGGGGCGTCCCATAGTTGTCCGTCTTGAATATGCTTCTAATCGAGGCGGCGAGCTGGGCTACAGCCGCCTCCTGGTAGGGGTAGTATCCAAGGTATACGTAGTCCTCGCCATACTTCAGATCCTTGAAGTAGTCCTCGCATCTCCTCAGAACCTCCTGATACGTCATGTCGACGTCGTAGTAGGCTCCCCAGAAGATGATCTTGGCGCCCTCCTTTATCAGGAGCTTCGTGCAGGCGCAGAAGGCTGGCATACACTCAGGCCAAGCGCTCACTCCGAAGGCTATGTTCATCACCACCACGTCTCCAGGCTCCACCATCTCCTTTATGCCCTCATAGAGGTCTCTGGTGGATGGACTGATGGCGATGGGGAAGACGATGGGCCTGATAAAGGGTATCATCAGGCCGATGAACAGTATCCAGTAGAAGACCCTGCGGTCGATCCTAGCCAGCTTCTCCCAGAAGGTGAGCTCCTCCTCACTCATTCACCAACCACCTCCCCGTAGAATCCTCTCTCCCTACCAAGGAGGGCTCTGAATCCGTAGGCGAGCATGCCGAAGGCTGCGACGATTAGGAAGCATCTCATCGCTGGAACCTGACCATAGTCGAGGAACCATCGGCCTATCACCGGTATGCCGCTCCAGATGACTTCCCCTATAGGGGCGTTGGTTAAGATGACGAAGCAGCCTGCGATGAGTAGCAGGGCCGCATCTATGTTCCTCGCCCTGAAGGCCCTGTAGGCGGCTGAGAAGATGTAGAAGCCTGTGATGGCGTATAGCGTCTGGCCGAGGCTTGTGTAGGGCCACTTGAAGAGCCAGTTGTAGAGTGGATTCTTCATGGCGTCATGAGTCGTCACATAGCCCGCTAATCCGCTTAGGATGGTGATTAGGAAGATGATCCATAGCCAGATGCTGAAGGGCCACACCCCAGCTCTCCTCTTCTGAATGTTCTTAGCATGCTCCGATAGTAGCCTGACAGCTCCGAGGCCCAGTGATATGTTGGCGATGATCGTCGCCCATGTTCGAAGCTCCTCAGCGACGTTCCAGGTGCCTATGAAGAAGAACTCTATGAACATTATGACGGTGACTATGGCGGTTATGAGGTAGACAACCTCCCTCCTCAAGACCTCAGCCATATTCACCACCTCAAAACGTTTATCAGCACTGGATTCCTGGCGAAGCCGAGTAGGAAGCCGACGATCATCAAGGCGATCAATATGAACTTCATGATGTCCTCACCCCTCAAGCAGCCGAGGATGTCTGGGTCCTTGCTTATGGAGGCTCCAGCGGCGTATAGCTCCTCGGCCAGTAGGACGTAGTCGCAGGTGGCGACGAGGAAGGGCATCTGATGGGTGTTGGCGGTTCCACCGATCTGGAAGGCTCCGATGGTGTTGCCGCCCTCACCCATTACGACGGACTCGTAGTAGAAGCCCCCTATCAGGAAGTTTGTTGCAGGCCTCTCCCTCTGGAAGTAGCCGAGGACGGCCGTCAGGTATGGTGACTGGCCGGCGATGAAGTGTATCATGTCTGGGGAGAACTCCTCAGGCTTCCCCTCAGCCATGTAGGCTGTTCGCAGAGTCTCCTCTGTGAGGGGGAGCGCCGTCGGGATGGGCATGAAGACGTCGAGCTTCACACCCGTCCTGGCGCACTCCCTCGCTATGTAGCCGAGGATGCTTATAGCCGCCAGAACCTGTGGACCCTGCGTGGGGTCGTTCAGGTCTCCGGCGATGCCGGGCGTGAACATCACCGGCCTACCCATCTCAGCGGCCCTGCCGATCCCCTCAGGTATGGCGGCCATGGGTGGAAGCGTTCTAACTGGAATCTCCTTTCCCTTCCTGCCGAGGTACATGAAGACGTAGAAGAGGATGTAGGAGAGCACCAGTATTACGAGGGCCATCCCTCTACCTGAGACGATGATGGCCATATCCTCTTCCTCCTTTTCCCCACCATCCAGAGCCTTTAGACCCTGGACAGCTAATAGAGATGAATAATTCATTTTATATTTAAGTTTTCATGAGTCCCTTTTCACTTATAAAATCAAGTTAATATAATGGGTATAGGTCACTCCTCGATGATCTCGACATTCGCCCTCGGCACCGTAACTATTCTGCCATCCTCAAGTTCAACCTCTAAGACCCTCACGTAGGATTCGGTCTCCACCTGCTGCAGGTCTATCGGCAGGCTGTGCACTCGGCCTATAGCTCCGAAGTAGGGGGCCCTGATGATGCGCACAGGGGTTCCAGGAACCATTCCAGCCGCCAACTCGTCGCCGCTCTTCTCCTCGTAGAACTCGCTGTGGGGTATGATGACCTCAGGCCTCATGACGCCGGCCCTGATCTGGGTGGCGCCGTTTGCAGCTGCCTTATAGCCGTCGAAGCTCTTGAAGAGATTGAAGGCCCTACGGCTCATGCGCAGCTTTCCGAAGCCCTCGGTGATTATGAGCGTAAGCCCCACCTCCTCATGTCCCGTGATGGCGACCCCGATCTCCTCCCCCATGAACTCCGTCAGGTCTCTATGCCTAATGCCTCCGGCGACGATGCAGGAGACTCCAACCTCCACCCCCTTCCTCAGGGCGTCGAGGGTGACGAGGGAGCCACCTATGAGGATCGCCCCCCTGTCATCATCCGATATATGGTCTGCGGTGAGCTCCTCATCGGGGGAGTCGACGGCCACCCTTATGACTCCATGGGTCTCGCCTCCGATGCCGAAGATTCCCTGTATGAAGGCTGCGTTCGTCTCTATGACTGCACCCTCATTTGGGAGCACCTCTACGACCTTTCCAGGTATGTAGGCATCGACCTCCAGGGGGACTGGAGGCTTCCTTATGACCACCTGACCTGTGATGTCGGAGATGGATTCGATGACTCCGTCGACTGGTGAGACGACGTCTCGCTTTATGAGGCCGAAGAAGGCTCTGTAGTGGGCGATTACATCCCCCTCCTTCACCTCATCCCCCACCTTCTTCGTCATGTATCTCGGCACATCCTCAGGTTCGACGCCGAGTAGTATTGCGACCTTGACGATCTCGGGTTCACCGGCCAGCTCCGTCCTCGCTATGATGGTTTTGAAGTCCACCTCATCCCCCTCCTCGACGAGGACCTTTCCAGGTATTGGAAGCCTCCTCGTCTTCCTGACGAGCATCGCCCTCTTAACCTTCAGACCTGGGGTGTAGGCGTATGCCTCCTTTGAAACCCTCCTCTTCCTCCTCTTGGCCTTAGGCATCTCACACCAACTCCTTCAGCTTATCCTCCGGATACATATCGATGTCGAGGAACCATTTAAGCAGGGTCTCCCTCCGCTCCTTATCGTTCTCCGGAAGCTGTAGAGGTCTACCCCTTGCGTCGAGGAGTATGCCTACGACTCCCCCCATGGCTGTTCCCTCCACCCTCTTTCCAGGCCCCCTCCCAACGTCGAAGCCCCTCCTCGGCGATATGGTCACCTTCGCCTCCTCCCTCTCCGGCAGCTCTATACGCTTTATCTCTCCGAATTTCATCTCC
>Ga0209410_1000413_pt1 | contig 19559 bp, 32 predicted proteins | sample Mar14436cmmetaG_FD_184135 | JGI IMG/M metagenome (GOLD analysis project Ga0209410, IMG submission 184135) | Marine hydrothermal vent microbial communities from Guaymas Basin, Gulf of California to study Microbial Dark Matter (Phase II) - Marker... ... | reverse complement strand
CGCCTAGCCTGGCCGTGCCAAGCCACGCCAAGCCTCGCCATGCCATGCCGGGCCCAGCCCTACCCTGCAACAATAAATAATGTCGTGACACTACATAAATAGAAATGTTTGACGACCTCTTTGACGATTTCTTTGACTGGTTCTGGTTCGGCAGCGAGGATGAAGAGGTGAAGAAGGCGAGAGAGAAGCTGCGAAAGGCTCGTGAGGAATACTACGAGGCGAGGCGAAAGGCTTGGGAGAAGCGGATGGAAGAGCTGAAGAAGGTGAGCGAGAGCAAAGAGCTTGCGTTACCCTCAACGACGCTCATCCCTTTCGGCGGGAGCGAAGAGGAGTTTCAAGCTGCGGTTGAGAGGTTTGCGAAAGCTAATCCAGATGCGAGGGTTGAGGCGAAGAGCATTCAATTCCCGAACGGATACTATCGCTCAATAAGAATAGAAAAGAAGAGGAGTTCCTGAGAGAAGGTCTGCTGAGAGAGTTTTACGCTTCTCTACTTACACACCCGCAACATTTTTAACTACATACTACTACAACTACTATGAGGGTGATGGACAGAAAGAGGGGGAAGAGGTGGGAGGGAGAAGAGAGGAAGGAAGAGAGTGGGGAAGGGGAAGAGTTGAAGGAGGTGATGCCCGACCTATGGCGGAAGAGGAAAGTAAGATTGGCGAGGTTAAAACACATCTCGCTGAGGGGGATGGAGCTGAGAGGAGTGAGGGTAAAGGAAGTGGAGTTAAGGAGGGTGGAGTTAAGACGATGAGAGAAGAATACGCTCAGATCATAGAGGCGAAGCTTGCAATAGATTCGCTTGTGGAGGAAGCGTTGAAAGCATGGGCTAACTTCAATCCGCTTGACAGACTGAAGGATTATCTCACAAGCGATGATGAGGCTATAAAAAAGACGGCGATGGAAAAAATACAGTCGCAGGTGACACGACACATAGATATGTTCAGTGATATGCTCGAAGAAGCGAAAGAGATTCCTGTTGAGCTTTTGAGGAAAGCTATGGAAGTCTCTTCTTCTTTGAGGAGAAGTGAGAGAAAGTGAGGTTCAAAGAGCATGTGATCGCTGATTTGCTTTTCTTAGGGAAGAGCTATCCCTGGGTTCATAAATACATGGATGCACCTGTCAAGATTCTCGGAGCAGGTCATAGAACCGTAAGCCACTCAGAGGCGCTAATAGAAAGTCTCAAGTTTTTTGAGGCAATATGGGGCGAGGATGCTGTGCGAGTTGCACTCTTCCACATTTTAATTGATAGCAGAATATATGACAGAGACTTTATTGAAAGCATCGTGAAGAAGTATAAGCTGACAAAGGATTACAGAGTGGTGGAGAAATGAAGTTGAAATGCCCTAAATGCGGATATGAGTGGGACTACAAAGGGAGGATGACTTATTATGCGACATGCCCGAACTGCAAGAGACCTGTTAAGATAGAGAGGGAAAGAGAGAGGAGGCGACCTGAGAAATGATAGAAGAACTAATTGGAAAGAGAGTGAGAGTAAGATATGCAAATTATGGAAGAATAAACTTTATAGGAGAAGGGGAGGTTGTCTGGGCAAGAGATCGTATGATTCGTGTCCGCATGCCCGATGGCAAATATTACTGGCTCCCACTTCCTCACCACAGAGGCGATAGAATTGAGGTTCTTGAGAGTGGTAAGTGGAAAGTCTGGATGGAGATTCCTGCAAAGAGACAACTTAAAATAAAGAGAGGGGCAATAATCCTTCTTCCACCTCAACCCTAAAGGTTTTTATTTCTCCCTCTCCTATTTTCATTCGGCATCACCTCCTTACCCTTACGCCCTTACCGCAGGCGGGTGGAGAGGCACAGAACGACGACCTTGAAAGGCGACCTCTCCGCCATTCTATTTTTCTCCTTCGCTTTTCACTCGCTCACCTCACCCACACCCGCTCACGCCTCTGCTCTCCTCTCAGCACGCATCCGAACCCGTCTGCCGCCCCTAATAATGCGCAACAAAATATTGATTCAGCGTTCAAGAGCCGAACCCTAATATTCTGTCCAGTGTCCAATTTTACCAATCAAAATTGGACAGGGCAAAATCAGGCTCAAATCGTTTCTTTCGCCGAAAGGAGCGTTCTGAACCTCACTGTCCAGTGTCCCGTCCAATTTTTGGCGACAAAATGTCAGTTGCATTTTTTCCCCTTTTTCTTTGTTCCGGGCCGCCTCCTACTACCGCAAAGTATTTAAATAGTTATCATAAAGAGAAGAGCAAAGTATCAGGTGATGTGGAATGGAGGCAGAGATTTTAGAGGCGGGTCGTGTGAAGTGGAAGGGGCGGAAGCTTGCGAAGCGGAAGCAAGGAGGACCCATGCTTGTGCTCCCATCAGAGCTGAAGTCGTGGGGTGGTAAGATGGTAGAAATTGAGCTTCTGTCAGAGCGTGAGCTGATTGTGAGGCTGATGGAAGGGGAAAGGGAGGAAGGGTGAAGGCAAAAAATGCGCCTCAATCACAGACTCGTAGAAGATATATACAGAAGGCGAGTTGAAGAACTGAGGAAGTGTTTAGATGAAGAAGGTGTTTACATACCTCCGTGTCTCCAACCGCTTGAGGAGAAAGCATCGTCTTCTTCCCTCTATTCATATCTTCGCACAGTCTATCCGAGATTCTTCGAGAGCAATAAAGAGCCTCTAATGGAGCTTTACACTCTTTCACGAGCAATTGAAGGCAATGAAGCAGCAGAAGCAACAATGGAACTTAGCGACTTTGAGCGCTGGAGATGTCCCGCCACATGCAACTCAGAAGAAAAAAGAGAGTGTTCAAATCACCTTTCATGGGATCAGCGCATCATTTTCTCCATTGACAAAATACGAAAGATTAAGAAAGCTGATGGAAGCTCTTACTGCGAAATCATCCTAACAGATGGAAACTCCTTCACAATAGACCCTGAAAGCGAATCTCTCTCTCGTGATTTGCGCAGCGTCCTTTTCACTATCTTCGGCAGGCTTTATTACATAGATTTGCGTCGGAAGGCTGATAGAGAGGCAGCGCAGCACCTTTTCGATTTCATCTCTTCAAACATAACAGAAGAAATCAGCGAAGAGAGTGAAATCATAGATAGTGATGTTCAGAGATTGAAAGAAGCAGCGTTTACAATTTTGTATTCTGTTGAGCTTAACGATGATGAGAAGATCGTTAAAGAAGGCACAATTATGAGAGAGTATAGAATGGCGTTTTTCAAGGATGGTTTTGCGCATTATCCTCGCAATTCTCTACTCGCTCAACTTGAGTTAATGAACATTAGAATCTCCCCGACAAAACTCTCTCGCATCCTCACAACAAACGGTGTGCGCATAACTCGGAAGCGGATTGGAGGAGTTCGTCACACATTCTATGTGTTCAAGCCAACAGAGGAGCAGATTGAAGAGTTCGAGAGGGTGAAGAGGCAGAGATTGGAGGAAGCTGAAGAAGGTGAAAGCACATGAAAGTTTTTTGGGGCGCTCCTGGAACAGGCAAAACCACAAAAGCAATTTCTATCTTAGCTGAAGCTGTAGAGGAAGGCAAGAGCATCAGCTACGACACATTCCGAAGAAATATGGCTAAAGATGCTCTTCATCGCCTCTTAGATGTTGTTCACTTAAGCAAGGAAGAAAGACGCTATATATCAACGACGCACAGTATTTGCTTCCATCTTCTCGGCTTAAAGAAGAAGGATGTCTTAACATACGAGGGTTTCAAGAAGTTCTGCGAGAACGAAGGTCTTACAATTACGCTAAAAGAGTATGAACTTACGCAACCTATCCCTGAGATAGATACATACGACACATCAGGCGGCGCCTTCCTCTCGCTTTACAACAACTGTGTAAACTGCATGATACCTTTTGATGAGTATGAGAAGCTTCCATCCTATATGTTGCCAGCACCATCAAGATTCTTCGATGCCCTTTGGCTTCTGAAAAACTTCCCGAAGTTAGCTGAGAGATATGAGCAGTTCAAGCAAGAGCATCGCAAAGTAGATTTCTCAGATATGCTTCGCTTCGTTTACGAGGATGAGCTGAGCATTAACAGTGATGTCCACATCAGTGACGAAACTCATGACAAAACACCACTCCAATACGCCATCTTCAAGATGTGGACACAGAATTGTGATGAAGTGTATTGTTGTTTGGACTTCAATCAACGCATTTATTCCTTCTGGGGGACAAACTTGACACCCCTACATGAGTTAGAGTCAGAAGAAATAGAAGTCTTACGAGTATCTTTCCGCTTAGGTCGTGAGCAGTATGCATACGCTCGTCGGATTCTGCATTCTCAAAAGACACCTGAGATAGAGTGCAAGAATTCAGTCATCATAGAAGAACAAAGGAACTTTCTACCTGCTCTGCGCAATTTAGCATCATCTACGACTTCAATCATGCTTCTCGCTCGCACTAAGTATCAGCTTGAACACATCGCTTATCTCTTAGATGCTGAAGGAATTCCTATTGTGGGTGATCCTCGTTTCTCATGGTCGTCGAAAGAACTGAAACTGCTCTCTGCGCTGCGCAACCTCAAGGAACCTTCGAACCCTTTCCCCTTATTAGATGAGGAAGAATCGGAACTGCTACTTAAAGCGCTTTCAGCGGACGCTTTCAGCATGGAGAAGACCAGAATAAGGAGAGGGAAAATACAACCGCTTCCGCTCACAGCTCGCTTCCTACAACTTCTCCGCAGAGACCCTCTGAAGTTAGAATCTTTCATCCTAAAATCATACTTGAAAGACTCTACAAGAGTCCTGAAAGCTCTCGCAACTTCTTACAACCCTGTCAAATTACTCACGATTCACGGCTCGAAGGGATTAGAGGCAGATTATGTTTTTCTATTTGATGGCATTACAAGACGTATACAGCAGTCAATTATGTTCAAGGAAGAGTTTGAGAACGAGCAGAGGGTGTGGTATGTCGGTGTGACGAGGGCGAGAAAGAAGCTCATCATCATTCGTTCTTTCTTCCCTCCAGCACTTTCCATTCCCTTTCTTCCATCTCCGCAGGAGGTGATCCCTCATGCGAGCAGATGAAGCTGCAATCGCTGCGCACTTCAAGGACAGATATCCTCGTGAGTTCGGTGCCATGTTTGACACTCTTTATGGAAAAGGCTTCATCCGCAACATCAGGATAGAATCACCTTCTGACATTCTCCCATACATTGAAAAATACCGCAGAACAGATTGCTACGCAAGTGTTTATTCTTTCAATCCATTTGAGGAGCGGAAAGCCCTAATAGACACAATTTTCATAGACATTGATGCGCCTTCTTTGAAGCTCGCATTGAAAGAGGCTCACAAGCTCGTTCAACATCTGCTTGAGCTTTCAATTACGCCACGAGTGTATTTTTCAGGAGCGAAAGGCTTTCACATATACATAGATTTCAAGCCTGCTATCAACATCAAACCGCAGGTAATAAAAAAGTTTGTGAGCATGCTTGCTCGCTCGCTTGGTTTAGAGCATGTTGATATGAAAGTTGTCGGCGATACTTCCCGCCTATCTCGCCTACCTTTCACCATTAATTCTAAAACTCAGCGTCCTTGCGTGTTCATTGCTCCACAGGTTTTCCTTCACAAGATAGATGCGACGAATCTCCTCAGTGCTGTGAAAGAAATCTATGAGAAAAAAACCTTAATCTTTTACGAGGAAGACAAAGAGCTACCAATTATCCTCAAAAAAATGGAAGCGGAATTTCAGCCACGCAGACGCTTCTTCACCACTAACACCATCAACACCAAAATCAATCAAATCTCACCAGATGAAGCCTTAGAAATCTACAGAAAGCACTTGGATGTGGTGAAAGAGACAGAGAAATACATATATGCGCACTGTCCGTTCCATCCGCCAGATGAGCATCCTTCTTTTGTTGTAATCAAAGAAGGCAAATACAAGGGGCTTTTCGTAGATTATCACAACGAAGAGAAAGGCTATATCCACAAATTTCTGCGAATGCTGAATGGAATTAGGAGGGAAAATCAATGAGGGTGGTTTCATCTCCATATCTCCATGAGTTGTTCAAAGCATGCCTGCTATATGATGCGGAAGATGCAATGAGGAAACTTCGTCTCCATTATCCCTCTTGGAAACTGGTGAGCGATTGGAAGTTGGTAACATCGCACCAGGAGGTTCCCTTGCAAAAGATAAGAAAATGGAAAGAAGGTAAGCTTCTACCAAGCATTCCTAAGCAACATAAGGTGGGAGATGTTGTCTGGGAGCTTTCCCTTGAGGATCGTAAAGGCGTTACGGTAAGAAAGTCCATAGTTCATGAAATCAAAACAGGAGGATTTTCCATCAATGAAATTTTTGAAGAGTATGACTGGTTCAGCACTCGTCTTGGTCATGTTGGAGGCTTTTCACCTCTTTGGGTCTGGGGGTGGAAATCCATTCTAAATACACAGCAACCGAATGAAGAGGTGAAGAGGAAGATACGGTATGGCTTCATCAGGTTGATTCCTTTGGAAATTATTTTCCCCATCGTGAAGAGGAGAATGGAAGAGATAGGCTTCCACTTTACAGAAGGGTGATGCCCATGCGTTGCGTCTGGTGTGGTGTGGAAGATGTGAAAACACGAAAAGATGGCAAAGCCTTCTTCTGCACAGAGTGCAATATGCCGTTGATTTTTGAACTTGAGGACGATTATGTTGAAGTTGTCAAAGCATCCGAATTCCGATTAGAGGAATGGGAAGAAGAGTTGAGGGAAAAAGGATGAAAGGTGATGCGAATGACTCCTGAAGAAGATGATTTCGCAGACGCAGAAATCACAAACATCTGTCTGTGCGAGAAGGACAGAGAAGATGCGAAGGAGATAACAATCAAACTCATAGGAGAGAGTCTTAGAGCCTTTGACCGCCTTTGTCAAGGACGAGCATCAGCACGAGACTTAATAAAAAGCGACAAGCTCGCAGAAGCAGCCCTCCGATACTTGCGTGAGAAATACAACTTTACAGAGGAAGAAATTGAAGAACTGAAAGAAGAAGCAGCTCGCAGATACTATCTATGGGAATCTCGCTTATGCTTTCCCTACGTCATTGAGAAAAAGGGTGGATACCGTATATATTTCCCAGATGAGGAGACATTTAGGAGGTATCTTAGGCATGAGCTACAACGACAGCAGCAACAATCAGCAGCACAATCTCAGAAGAGAAAGAAGAAGGGGTAGAAGCAACAACGACAACAGCAGTCACACAACCCACAAAACTTGCAAACCCCACAGACAACCCCCTCTGAGTTTGAGGCTCGTGAGCTGATAAAGCAAGCTCGCAGCATCTTGGAAGGCTACTGAGCTTACTCCGCCTCAAGAACCTCACACACCTCTTTCAGCTTCTCCGTAGGCACTATAATTTTGACCCTTCCGACCTCATAGACTTTGACATATCCCATCGGCGCAAGCTCTCCGAGAACGACCTTCTTCACCGTGTGGAACGACAGCTTCGCTTCCTTGGAGATATGCTGGATTGTTCGTGGTCTGCCTTCCTTTCTAAGCTCGCAGAGATGCCGCAAAACCTTCTTTCTCGTCTCAGGGAGTAGCGTGAGCAGGTCTCTCATCTTCTTATGTTTGCTCGCAGAGAGTTTTCAGCTTCTCCGTCGGGACGACAACATAGGCTCTTCCCACCTCATAGATTTTGACGAAGCCGAACGCCTCGAACTCGAACATAGCGTTGCGCACCGTTATATGCGTTAATTGAGTTTGCAGGGTTTGCTGACAGCTCTGAGATTCAATGACATTCATACACAAGCACATAGCTTTTTATATATTTAGAGTATAACACTATTGATGGAGGTTACCCTATCAGTGGCGTTCGGGTATGAGGCGGCAGAGGAAATCAGAGCGCTCTTAGAGGATTTCAGGGACATGGTAAATTTCGCCATAGAGAGAGCTTTAGAGGCTAATGTCACAGGATACGCAAGACTCAGAAAGCTGATATATGATGAGTGGAAGCGGAGGTGGGATTATTCCACGCATTTCTGTCATTCAGCGTGTAGGGTCGCAGTTTCAATGTTAAGGAGCTGGAGGAGATTGAAGAAGAAGGGAAAAGTGAAAGGAGATAAGCCTGTTGCGAGAAAGCTCTTCATGCATTTGGACCCGCAACTCGTAAAATACGAGGGAGAAAGAATAAGGATTTCGGTTAAGCCGAGAAAATTCCTCACCATTCATTTGAAGTATGGAGATTATCAAAAGAGATTCATAGAAGAGTGGAAGAAAGGAGAACTTAGGGTGGGCGAAATTACAATAAACGAAAAGAAGGTTTTAGTTCCGTTCAGGAAAGATGTTGACCTTTCAGACCCTGATGATTGGATAGCAATAGACATAAACGAAGGAAACATCACTGCTGTGAGTTCAAACCCTCATATCTTTAGGTTTGAGACAGATATAAGAGAGATAAGGAGTGCCTATTTTGAGAAGAGGAGGAGAATACAGAGATTATCAAAGCACAAGCCTATGACTTCAAAGAGATTGATGAGCAAATATTCGAAGAGGGAGCGGAATAGAATTAAAGATAGATGTCATAAGATTGCGAGGAGCATCGTAAGAGTTGCGAAAGCGATTGGATGCGGCATCATTTTAGAAGACCTGAAAGGTATGAGAGATCGCATACATTACGGAAAGAAGATGAACAGGCGCTTGCACGCAATACCTTTCAGAAAAATTCAATCTTATATTGAATATAAGGCAAAGATTGAAGGATTACCTGTCATCTATGTTGATGCTCGCAACACTTCAAGCCTGTGCCCGATGTGTGGTGGAAAGCTGAAAAAAGCACCGAATGGGCACAGGATGTTGAGATGTGAGTGTGGATATGAAAACGATAGAGACGTAATTGCGTGCTTGAACTTGCTGCGGAGAAACCCAAGATGTGGGGAGCTTCTGTTTCCCCCGAACGCCTTCTGTGAAGTCACTCCTTTCGGAGTGATGGAGAAGGAAGGCCTCCGATACAAATGTTAACGAATGTTATCGGAGGTCAAAACGGAGATTTGCCGAAATGTTCGCAGCTTATCTTCGTTTCTATGCTCGCATAGGAACAGCAGGAGCTTTCTTCTCGTTTCAGGGAGGAGCGCAAGTAGCTCTTTCATCATCAAACAATTCTCTCTACGCTTATTTTCCCCTCTTTTTCAGTAATCAGCACCCTCTCCTCCTTTATGCCTTCCGTCGCTTGAACATAAGTGAAGGCGATTGCAGTCCTCGCAGTTTCGTCTACGACATCCAAACGGAACGCTACAATCTCACCACGCTCTTTCATGTCATTGAGCGTCTTGATGACTTCATCTCTGAATGTTGCCGTTGCTGCTGTCGTCGCTGTCGTAGGAACTAAAACAGGCTCGCCACCCTCCCAATATGCTTCTTCGTTTTCGCTATTCGGCTGAAAGACCCATGCATGCACGATTCTGTATGAGATGCCGTTTTCGGTTTTGTGCCAGACTGCTATGTTTTTCTTCACTCGCTCCGCTGGTTTTACGGCAGAATCCGCCAGCTCTTCAACTCGCACAATCACATCCTTGTTCTTGTCGAGCCACGCCTTATACAACTCTTCCCATTTCATTTCTCACACTCACCTCCTATGTCTTTATACACTCCTTATGCGGTTTCTTCTGCTCCTACGCTCACAGAAGGCTCAGGCTCTGTGTATTTACGGACTAAAACCTTCCCAGGATAGTTTGTTGTTGTGTAGCCGTAATTATCACACAAGTCGGAAATCTCCTCATCGCTTAAAGCCTTATTGTAAATACGAATTTCATCTAAAATTCCTGCATGGTAACGGTCATCGTGATGAAGCATTAGAGTTACCTTGTAAGTATTTGAGCAGTCACCTGTGTTGTCTGCAACATCATCTTCTTTTACCTTATCTACATAAATACGAGACCTCCCAGCATCAACATCCCTTACACCGACAAGATGATGCCACGAACCATCCATCACATTTGTTGTAGTTATAGGTCTTGCATATGTTCCTCCTGTGTCTCTATGGAAAAAACTCACGCATCCTCTGCTTTCTGTATAAAAGGAAAAGAAAGGTGTCACATGTCCGTCTGGATAGTTATCGATTAACATCTCCTCACTTGTAGTATCTGATGATTTCACTCGCAATTCTATGGAGAATGAAGAGTCTGCCTTACAGAAATCTTGAGGCATATCTACATCCGCATAATCATCACTACCGTCAAAACTTAATGCTTTCTTAAACACGCCATCTACCCATGCTGCACCGTGAATTGTCAAATCATATCCGTTTCCAGAAGTATCATGAGCAACAGTTCCAGAACCCTCATCTAAATGCCAACATGCAACAAGTCCATCAATTACACGAATGAATGTCGCAACGGCATCACTCGCACTCGTGATTTCAGAATTTCCATAGTAGAGGAAAATCTCCACCGTGCCGTTTGCGGGAATTGAAGACACTTTCACCCACACTTTCGCACTCTCATTAACAGCATCCCACTCTTCTATCCAATACGAAAGCAAATTACCGCTTGCATCAGTAAATCTTATGTCTTCGCCGTTTGTTTGCGCATGCTCAAAGTTGAAATTTGAGCTGTTGAGTTCTATAAGGACTTGATAATCAGTCAAATCAGAGCCTGATTGCTCCGTAATCGTGATTTTTCGTCTGTATTTGAAGTTGCGATTGAGGAAGAAGCCTAAAGAGCGCAAGTCAGTGAGCTTCCACCCTTCTGCCGACGCCACAACCTTTAAGTCTTCAAGGTCAAGAGCAGGCTTTATGATCTGCGATTTTATGTCAATCATATTTGCTACGACACCGCCACTTTAATCTCGACAGCCACATAAGTGATGTCAAAAGTCGCACCCGTCGTTGCAGAAGCAGTCGTAACGCTCGCTTGTGCATATACTAAGCCATCATCTGTGAGGTTCGCTTCGGTGTAGTTAGTGCTTTCCGCATCTGTTCCAGCGTTTCCAGATACAGAGCAGACAGTGTTTCCTGCCGCATCATCAATTAATGCGATTTCTGTCGTTGAGTCTGTGTGTGAGGCTGTCCAAGTTGCTCTTATCACGACATCTTTCACGTTCTGCTTCGGAATGCGGAACTTGAAGTTTGAAGTCCATTTTGTGCCTGTGCTGTCCGCAGCTAAGCCTGTCTGCGGTGAGTCAGGAATCAGAACAGGAATCTTGAACAGAATCGTGTTCGCTGCGAGCTGAGATGCTGTGAGTCCGCTGATTGGGTCAGCTCCCCCTTCAACGTGCCGACTTGCATGAGCCTCTAAGTCCATCACGTTGCTTGCAGAAGCGAAATCGTAGATTTTGAGCGTTCCCGAATCTTCTTTGATGCCTTTGTCCGCTGCGCCTGTCTCTGTGCCTTCGAAGCGCACATAGGGCGTCTCTCCGCTTATGTGTATGTATGTGTTCTCAATGTCAACGGTGTGCTCCCCTGCCTTTAGCTTCTGAACTTCAGCCTCTTTCGCCTTGATTCTATCAACATGCAGCTCTCCTCTGAGCAGTCCGAGCAATTTTCTCAACATCCTCATTTCATCAGAGCGAGAACAAGATAAAGCTTCCGTCTATTTTCAGAGAGCCATCAACACTGAACTTCTTATTCGGAGGGAGAATAACCATCATGCACTCATTGCTTTCAACGGTGAATGACTCACCTGCGCTGATTGAAAGACGCTGCTTCACGATGCCTGTGAGAGATAAAGCGCTCTCTGCGCTATCCACGCTCTGATTATCATTCGCATCATACACGCTTTTCCGCATCACATCAGGCACGTAGCTCATCGTCACTCACGCTTAGAATATGAGCCAATCTGTTCCATCGCTGACATACTCGTAAGCCTCGTTCTTCTGCGAAATCGTGTGCGATGAGGCGCCATCTATCGTTTCTGTTCCACTCGGCGAGACTGTGACTGTGTTCGTGCTTGCATCAATCTTCTTCACTCTCACTCTCGCACCGTTAGAAGGTGTCGGAAGCGTCACCGTGACTGCACCACCACTCGCATCCACAAGCACAATCTCACCATCTGAAGCTGTGTAGTTTGCGGTTACTTTCGTGACTGTCCATCCTCCTGGAGCAGGAGCCCACTGCGGGTTTGCACCGCTACCTTGCGTTTGCAGGAATTGACCCGCTGTACCTGCTGGCAGCCTCGCTATGTTTCCTGTGTCATCGACATAGAAGATGTCGCCCTGTGCTATGTCCGCAGGAATCTTGAAAACATTGTTTGCTGCTGTGCCTGCGTCTGCGCCATCTACCTTGTCAGCATCGTCAACGAGATTGTCTTCGTTTGTGTCGTAGGTAGACTTCAGCATCCACTTCGGATGGTATGCCATTTTTCACATCACCTCACATTATATACCACTTCCCGTCGGAGGCGAGAGTTAGATAAGCACCCTCGAGCCACTTTTTCAGCACTATTTTCTCCTTGCCATCAATCGAAGATTGAGACGCAACAATGACAACTTCATTTGGCGTTTTATCGATTTTCTTGACATAAACGAACATGCTCCTTAAAATCTTCATGCGGTTTTCTAACTCGCCAAGCTCTTCCAAGCTTGGAAGGAAATCTATAGGGTTTATAGGAGCAGGTAGCACAACCGTTATGCTTCCATTCTCTGCGTTAGCAAGTATGCAGTCTCCGTATTCTGCGTGATACTCTCGCTCCTTTATTTTGACCACGCCCACCATCTCTTTTTATTTACCCTTCATACATAAAAAGATGACGGAGAAAGGTGTGCTGGAGGAAGAGGTGAAAGAAGAGGAGGGAGAAGCAATAATTGGAGGATTGGAGACCGACCTGAAAGAGTTGAGAGGTATGACGAGGTGGGCTGCAACACATATTGAGTTCGCCAAGTTAGACCTTGCAAGGGGTGATTACGAGACATTGAGGAAGAGGCTTGAGGAACTACATACAGTCCTAAGAGAAGCGCATGATAAGGCAGCATATTGTCTGGATATGTATAGAGCTGAAGTGCTGAGAGTAGAGGATATGTTGCAGGAGAAATCGTGAACTACCACCCGCTAAAGCGGGTGGCTTCCAGCGTTCGCCCGAGGCTTTTCGCCTTCGGACACATCTGCTGGTTCGAGGGGCTCACAGCTCCTCCATCCCATGCCTCTCGTTAAGGCATGGGCTATGTTGATGGCTGCGTTCAGATCACGATTATATCTCAAACCACACTTAGGACATCTGAACTCTCTTCCTTCAACTTGGGCAACATGCCCACATCTGTGGCATTTCTTTGATGTGTTCCTTACCTTTTTCTTAGGCAGAAATCTCACATCGACTCCTTCTAAGAGTGCTTTGTATTCGACATACGTCTGTAACCTTCTGAACGCTAAGCTATGGAAGCGTCTGTTCAACTCCTTAGACCTCTTGAAGTTCTCTCGCACTCCATTCAAGTCTTCCATGACTATCACAGGCTTAGGAAACTGCTTAGCGTAAGCAACGATCTCATTTGCTATTATATGGAGCTGCTGATTCACCTTGCGCCTCTCTTTTCTTCCGAGCTCTTTGACCTTCCCAAACCTATGCTTCTCTTGAAGCCTTCTCCTGATGTGTGCGTATAATCCTCTTATTCTCTTGATCTCAGAGCCCTTCCAGAACTGACCTTTCGTAGGCTTTGGATTGTTCTTAGGGATAGCGACTGCAACAGCAAGATTGTGCTCGCCTATATCTATTCCTATCACAGTTTCAGGCTCATCAGGAACTTCAACTGTCTTCTTGAGCACGAAATGAGCATACCATTCGCCATCACGCTTGACCATTTCAACAGTCGTGAGTTCCCACTCGCCTCTAAGCATCTCTTCAATCCTCTGCTTCTGCCTTTCTCCGAAGACTATTGGTAGACTTACTCTCTTGCCTTTAGTTAGGCTCAGCGTAAGCCAGTATGGTGTCAGAACATTTGTCGTCTTTGAGAACTTATGGCTGCGTTTGTCAAAGCGCATGGACACTCTCTTTAGGCTTAGAGTGCTGTCTTCTTTCTTATTTTTCTCAAAGCTCTTCAGCATCTCAATGGCTTTGTCTCTCGCTGTTTGGATTAGAGCGGTGTGAAGGTTGAAGCGTTCTTTGGCTTCTTCGTAGGAGTTTCTGTGCAACGCCGACTTAGACTTACAGTTGAAGTGCAGATACCACTTCACAAGGCTAAAATATTCTTCGAGAGCTCTGTTCAAGGCCAAGACCTTTCCTCTGTTCGGCTTGAAGACTTTTCCTACGACTGTCACGTGAACGTCTCTCTGCATAGGAACATCCCAGATTTAACTAAGAGGTCGGAGTATTTAAATATTCCCTCCCACCTCCCCTAATTCATCCCCGCTCTGAAGAGCGAGGTATTCTTAGCGACATTTTTATAAAAAAGGAAAAAAATAAAATAATTGCAGGCTCTGCAACCTCACAACCACCCTCTCTATTATTTCCTTCTTACCTTCTCTTGAGAAGAAGCGCTGCAACTATAGCAGCTGCCGCCACCGCAAAGAGGGTAGGTGACTTCGACGTAGGTGTAGGCTCTGCCGGTGTTGCCGGCGTTGTTGTTGGCGTCGACAGAGCACTAGGACCTTTCTTCAAAAAGTCCTTGACTGTGTAGAAGTCGAGAAGGAAGTATCCTGTCTCCGGACTCTCAGATCCTGAGACATATCCGAAGTGCATGGAGTAAGTTCCGTCGATAGGAATAAGCACCCAGTCTCTGTAGATTTCGCTGTTGAAACCTTCGTAGTGAGCTTTCTCTGCAATCTCTGCAGGAGTCGTCTCAAATACATCAACGACATCGCTGATTCCGAGCTCAAACATAGCATCAACGGTTGCATTAGGTGTGTAGAGAAGGCAGGTCGCGTGGTCTAGCTTGCCATCACCGTTGCAGTCGATGTATCCTACAAAAGCAGGGTAGCCGTAGTAATTCAGAAGAGATGCGAAGAGAACCGCGAAATCATCACAGTCTCCTGCTTGTTCCCTCAGCGTCTCTTCAGGCGTCTGATAATACTCAGGTCCTGGGCGCCCATCACCGACAAGAGTGTTTGGTGCTGGGTTAGGCTCGTTCTCATCATCATACCTGTATTTGAATACGGATTTGATCACATAGTATGCGTTTTTCATCTCGTTGTAGTCAAGAACGCCATCCTTGTCTCTGTCGAAGACTGAGAAAGCACCTTGGACATAAGGTGTGTAGAGCTCAGGAGGTGTGAAGTTTCTCATAACCTGCGCGTATTCCTCGATCATTTTCTGTAAGTCTATGTCTTGCACGTCCTGTGCTTGCACAGCCTGCACAGACACCACAAGCAGGAGTGGTACCAATAGCGCAAGCAACACGCACCCCTTTCTCATTCACATCACCTCCTATTTCACCACTTCTCTCCCACATATATACCCTTTTCGCTTTTTCCCGCTGCGGAAAAAATAGAAAAGCTTAAATACCCTTTAAAGCTACGGATATAAGGTGGTTAGAGTGGAAAGCGGTGGGGTTGAGATTGAAGACATAGGAGACCTCGCATGGGAGCGCAGATTACAGAGAACACTGGACAGCATCAGAGAAAGAGTCGAAAGCATAGACAGCATCGAAAAAAGACTCGAATACATAGAAGCGATGCGCTTGATGCAAGAAACCTCAAGGCTTGCGGCCCGCAAACGTCTCGCAAGAGCTGAGCGAATCCTCAAGTTTTTGGATGAGCTTGAGCGTGAGATAACAGAGCAGAGGAAGTCTAAAGGTGGTGGAAATGAGTGAGGAAGAAGAATTTAAGGTGTTATGCCCCTGGTGTTCAAAGGTTGTAACTCCTGAGCGCAAAGAGGATAAAACAATCTGCCCAGAGTGTGGGAAAGTTATAGAGACGACACTGAAAGACAAAACAATGAGAGTAACACGCCCTGCTGTTGAGGTTGAAGAAGAGAGTGAAGAAGAAATAGTTCCAGCAAGCGAACTAAGTATAGATTCAAGTTTGGAGTCTTTGAGTGTCGAAGAAGTTGCTGCGAGAACCCCATTCATAATAGAGAACTGGCAGCTTCGTCCATCGCAGTTCAGTGACAGGCAATACGCTGTAATGGAATGCAAAGATGCTACAGGCAAATTCAGATGGAACACAAGCGCATGGCAAGTTCTCGCAACTTTAGAGGAGGCTGAGCGTAGAGGTAAAAAGCGAATCTTGGTCAGAAAGGTCTTATACGATGTGCAGGGTGGTCGCCCTGTCAGAATAAGAATCATGTGAGGTGATGTGTGCATGTTCACGTGCGGCATCTGTGGGCTGAAGTTCGAGAGTAAGGAAGACTACGAGAAGCACATCTTCCACTACAAAAACCATCGTTGGTGCGGCATCAAAACTCTTCGCACGATTGAGCAAAACCCTGAGCTTGCGGAGAAAGTGCATGAGATGAGGATGAAAGAAGATGATGATTAGCAAGTGTGGCAGATGTAGTGAGTATGTGTGAAGAGGTGATGTAAAAATGGCGGAAGAAGCTGTTGTTGAAAATGAAGAAGCTGTAACGCAGGCACAGATTAAGAAGATTTACGCCCTTTTGCGCCGACTTGGTAAGGACCCGCAGAAATTCAAAGAGGAGAAAGGCATCACCAACTTCGCAAAACTGACGAAGAAGCAAGCATCAGAGCTTATCGATGAGCTTGAGCGAGAGGAATTCGAGAAGATAGAAGCAGAGGTTCTGAAAGATGTAAGAAAAGAAGTGGAGGCAGCGAAAGTGGTAGAAGGCGAACAAGCAGCAGCAGAAGAGGATGAAGTCTCTCGTGCCGCTGCGTTGATGCGCAGGTGTGTGAGCGAAGCGAGCAAAATTGTAAATGAAGAGATGCTCTTCGTCGTGAGCGAGGCAGTAAAGGCGAAGGCTATTGTCTCGATCGCTGCAACTTTGTTCATTCAACTTAGGTCCGGGGAGAAGAAGATTTGATGATTAAAATGGTCGACCCTGCGACGTGTCGTTGGTCTGAGGAGCAGGTTAAAGCCCTTATCACCTTCCTGATCGCAGAGAAGAGACGGCTTGAGAGAGATATTCATCGCATAGAGCAGACAATCCAACGCCTTAAGCGACAATACAATCTCACAGACGCTGACATATACTCGTGCGAGGAGTTCGCTTGGCTTTTCATAGATTGAGGTGCTATGAGAAGGGTGAGGAAAGAAGTAGAGATATGGTTTTGGCGTATTCTCCCAGCTATTACCTTTGCAATCGGCCTTCTGCTCGGAAAATTGTCAAAAGGATTGTTTTGAGTGGTGAAAAATGATGTGGAGAACTGTTAGAATAGGGGAAGAAGCATACAACTACCTCAAAGAATTGGCAAAGAACAAGAAGAAATCGCTAGGCAGCGTTGCAAGTGAAGTAATTACCGAGCGAGCTAAAGGTGAGCTTGGTAATAAGGCGCTGTTATCAATCTTAATCGCAGAGCGTAAACAACCCTCCTCTGAAGAGGAGGGCATTCCACGGCAGGGGTGGAATGCTTGCGCCGAGATGATGGTGCAGGTTGTTTACTAGGGGGCTCCGAAAGGAGCAGCAGCCATCGCACGGAGGAAACACCCTGGGATGCTCCCCCAGTCCCAGGCTCTGTAGAGGAGCGCCCTGCCCGCTCCGATGTCCGTGTGATGGCAACCCCGAGGGGGCTGATACGGGCTCCTCCGTCCCGGCCGAGTATCGGCGTTAAACGGAGGTGGTAGAATGAGAGTTCCTGTCGTAAGTATGGAAGGAAAGCCATTAATGCCAACAACGCCTGCAAGAGCAAGAAAGATGATGAGAGATGGCGTGGCAGTCGGCAGATTCAACAAGCTCGGAATGTTCTACGTGCAGATGCAGATTCCAGTCGGAGATAAAACGCAAGATGTCTGCCTTGCGGTTGACCCAGGCTCTAAATACGATGGCTATGCAGTAGGAACATCCAAAGGAATAATCCTCAAGGGAATGGCTAAAATGCCATCTAAGGTTGCAGAAAAAATAAGACACAGAAGGCAGATGAGAAGATTTCGCAGATACAGAAAGACATGGAGGAGGAAGAAAAGGTTTGACAACCGCAGACGTGGAAACGGTTGGATAGCTCCATCTCAGCTCGCTAAGGTTCAGCTCAGGTTGAAAATCATCAGAGAATTGTGCAAGATTTTACCGATTAAGAGGATAGTTGTTGAGGATGTTGCATATAACCACTATGCGAAGAGAGAAGGAAAATACTTTAGCACAGTTGAGATTGGCAAGACGATGCTATACAAAGAGTTAAGAGCAAACGCCAAACTCATAACATTCAAAGGTTGGCAGACCGCTGAAGCGAGAGAGAAGTACAAAATTGCAAAATCAACGAAGAAAGACCTTATCACTCCGGAAAGTCATGCGAACGATGCTGTTGCGCTGCTCTGCTTGCTTTATAACAGAAATGTCAACACTGAGGCCCCATTCTGGTATTGGCAGCGTCCTGAGCTTGTGAGGAGGAGTTTACACAGAGATAAATTCCAGAAAGGTGGCGTAAGACCTCGCTTCGGAGGCACATCAAATGGCAGTTTTCTCAGGAAAGGTGATTTCGTAGAGGCGGAGAAAGCAGGCAAGGTTTACAGAGGCTGGGTGTGCGGCTTGCCAACTGAGAGAACTAAAGTCATAGGCGTCATGGATGCGTTCGGTAAAAGGATAGGACAGTTTGCAGTAGGAAAGGTGAGATTACTATGCAGAAGAACAGGTGTGATGTGGGCGAATTCCTCCCACCTTTGAAAAGGTGGGAATCCTTCGCCCTAACTCCTGAAAATCAAAGGTAAGAAAACTCGCATCTGGAGAGGAATTCGCCTCAAAGGACAGAAAGGCAAAACCTGAACAAAAACCGAAAAACTTAAATAACCTAACACCTATCACCTAATAGGTGATGAGTGATGCCGACGGTATCCGTGTATCTGAGCGACGAGCTCTATCGGTATCTCCTCTCAAAGGGCGAGAGTGCAAGCGCAGTGGCGAAGCGATTGCTTGAGGAGAAGATTCGAGAGGAGATGGAGAAGGAGCGAAGGAGGGAAGAGGAGGAAGTAAAAGAATAGGGGTGAATATAGAGATGAGAAAGAGGTATATACCTGCATTTGTTGTGGAAGGGATAGTGATTGCAATGATGCTTTACAATCTTGCTGAAATGGCAACAAGAGGTATTCTATATCTGCGCCCAGGTATATGGCTACTAGGGGTGTTGACAACGATACTGACCGCGCCAGCGTTTATCATGTGGATGTTGGAGAGAAGGCAAGAGGGAAGTAAAGAGTAGGTGCTCCAATGCTATTACCCTGTCTCGACAGCTCCTTTAGCAGTGCTCTGTGTGGCTTTCACCATGGAAGAGCTACTGCCTGATAGGATGAGCTTGTAAGGTGGTGGTAGTATGAAAGAGGGTGAAAGTAAAATCCGGGAGTTTGCTCGCAAAGTGTCGCTCCTTGCTAAGGAAGAGTTCAACCTAAACGATGAGATGACCGAAGGCTTCTGCGCATACATCTTTGCGAGTCTAGGAACTGTGCTGAAAGCACAAAGGGAAGAAGAGAACATCACGATCTCATCAACAGAATCAGAGCGAAGATTTGCCCTCAAACACGATAACGAGACCATACCGTTGCTAACCATCAGAGAAGATGAGTGGATCATAGAGAAAACAAGGTTGAGAGATACACGAACAATCATCGCTTTAGCTGTTGTACTGTGGGTGATGCTTC
>Ga0209410_1000411_pt1 | contig 19645 bp, 11 predicted proteins | sample Mar14436cmmetaG_FD_184135 | JGI IMG/M metagenome (GOLD analysis project Ga0209410, IMG submission 184135) | Marine hydrothermal vent microbial communities from Guaymas Basin, Gulf of California to study Microbial Dark Matter (Phase II) - Marker... ... | reverse complement strand
GTCACAGTATCCCCGGGGAGGGGCGGGAATATGTTCTCCACGTAGGAGCTGACCAAAAGCACGGGATAGAGCCACTTTGGGTCCAGCCTCTGGGCCGCCTCGAAAAGGTCCCTGAGCCACTCCACAGGTTCTCCTAAACCTCCACGACCTCTATCCCTGCGAACTTACAGAACTCCCTGATCTCCCAGGTTAAGTCCCCGTGGACGAGGCTGGCGTGGTGGACGAAACCTTCCTCCACCAGCGTCCTATAAAGCCCATCTAAGTCCGGCACCTTGACCCAGGCCCAGGAACCCCTGAGCTTCTGGTCGGAAGGGGCTATCTCCCCCCTTGCGACGAGGAGCTTGAACCTCCCCTCGTACTCGACGAGCCTGTTCAAGGTGACCGCTCCGGGCTTCAACTGCATCTCGGCTGTCCCCCCTACCCTCTCCTCTCCTAAGAGGGCGTCCAGGATGCTGTGGCCCCTTATACATATGGGCCCCCCGGCCAGGCTCATGGGGGCGTTGCCGCAGTGCCAGGCCAAAAACGTGTCCTCGTCCTCCTGGTGCCTTATGGTCCAGTCTATGAAGTGGGGGACCGTCCGCTTCATGGATGCTGAATACTGTATCAGCATCGTGAGCACGCCCAAGATGTCCACCTCGCAGGCGCACATGATCCCCTGGTCCGTCAGCCTTCCCATAGCTAAGCAGGGAGATATCCCATATTCCTCCTCCACGGCGGTCCAGCACTGGACCCCCATACCCGAAAGCCCTTTTCTCCCGGCGAAGTCCTTCAGAGCCAGCTCCAACTTGGCCGATTTAACGAGGACCTCGTCCGAAACTTCCACCTCGGCCCTTTCTCTTATATCCCGGACGATGCTTACGACCTCGGGATCATCGTCGGAAATCTCCCTTACGGCGGTGAAGAGGTCCAGGAGCGAAAGGGGGACCACCCTCTGCCCGAACTGCTCTATGAGGGGAAGTTCGTCGTAGGCGCAGGTCTCGAACCTCTCGGGCCTGGGGCCCACAAGTCCTATCCTCGCCCCCAAAAATTCCCTCACGGCCATGCAGGTCCCGGCGAACTTCCTTACATATTCTGCGAACTCGGGCTCCTCGGGGAAGGTCACCCCTAAGAACGTAAAAGGTACCTTCCTCCTGTAGAGGCCCGAGGAGACCGAGAGCGTCCCGCAGAAGGAGTCCGACCTCCTCCTCCCGTCCCCCACGAAGGGACCCTCCTTCGTCCCGAAGAGGAGCACCGGCACAGCAAGCTCCTCTGCCACGTGCACCGCCGAGACCTCGTCCCCGAAGGTCATGGTGCCTATTATCAGGCCCTCCACCTCGGCCTCCTGAAAGAGCTTCACGACCTTCTCGGCGTCCTCGTCGTCCCTCACCAGCCCCCCTGGCGTCAGGTCCGGCCCCGGGACCACCACCTCCACCTCCTCCAACCTCCCCAGAACCTCTAAGGTCCTCCTCCTCATCTCGACCGCCCAATCCTCGTCGAACGGGACCCTGTGCGAAGGCACGAATCCCAAGCGTATCTTCTCCATCCTTACCCCCTTACGATGTGATCCTCCCGAAGATCAGGAAGGCGGTGTGCCCCACCATGGTCTGATGGGGCCTCGTCCTCCCCTCCCTCGGGAGGATCCTCCTGTAGAGCACCTCGATGGCGTCGAGGTCCACGATCCCCGACCTCTCCATCTCGGTTCCGGTCCTCTCCAACTGGTTGTAAGTCGGACATATACATCCCACCGGTCCTCCGGGGGAACAGACCCTGAGGACCTCGGGGAGGACCTTCCAAGGTTCTGCGATGTCCACGAAGGCCGCATCGAAGAGGGGACCGTCCGGGAAGGGCCAGACTTCCTCCTCCACCTGTACGAGCGATATGTTCTTCAGGCATCCGAGGGCCCTCGCCAAGTTCTCCTTAGCGTGGCGCAGGTGGTCCGCCCTCCTCTCCAGCGACACCACCCTTCCCTCGGAACCCACGAAATATGAAAGCGCCAAGGTGAAGTTCCCGTTGCCGGTGCCCACCTCCAGCACCCTCATCCCCCTCCCTACCCCCAGCCTCAGGAGGGTTATGCCTATGTCCTTTGGATACATGATCTGCGTCCTCCTCGGAAGCAGCATCAGAAGGTCCTCTAAGGTGGGCCTGAGGACGTACCCCACCTCCCCCCTGTCGGAGAGCAGCCTCGTCCCGAAGGACTTACCAACTGTCTCCTCTAAGTTGAAGGTCCCTTTATGGGTGGAAAACTTCGGCCTCTCCCCGATGCAAAGGAGGTACTTCCTTCCCCAGGAGGGCACGAAGAAAAGTACGAGGTCCTCTTCCCCTATCTTTGCCATATCTACCTGGGAATATAGCCAGGAACGGCCACGAAATCAAGCTGTCGGCGGGAATAGAAGAGGTTGGGAACATTAAGCTTAAGAGTTCCTGAAAGTTTGAGGGCAAAGCGAGGAACTTCCTCGGGTGAGGGTTACTCCTCCAACTCTATGCGGAGACGCCGGCTCCTTCCCTATCTCGTCCAAGTATTAACCCACCGGAGACTACGGAGATCGCAAGCTGCCCGGGTACAGAGTTCGGGGCAGTGGCGAATATGGCGGTGGTCCGCATGTACGCCGGCTAAGGCCCTGCCCAAGGCGTTGGAAAGCTCGACGAGCCCGTCCACGACTATAAGCTCCAGTTCCGCGTCGTGCGAAAGGTCGAACTCCGTCCCCCTGACCGAGGCCACCGATACAGGGGTCTCCACCTCAAATTCCCTGCCCGACCTAACCTTGCTGTAGACCTCCCCCACGAACATCCTCACCCTGCCCGTGGGCCTCAGAACCCTCCCGAGCCCCTTCGCCTCGACCACAAGCTCGGTATCCTCGTTCACGAGCACCCTGCTCCCGTCGGCCACGAACACGAGCACGGCCCTGCTCAGGATCCCCGTGCGAAGCTCGCTCCCCTGGTAAAGCCGGAGCCCTTTTGCAGCCAACTTCCACGGAGCCCTTTCTTCCTCCCTCCACTCCACCTTTCCGCTCACCGACACCACCACGGCTACAGGCTCCTCGGAGAAAGAACTATGAGCAAGGAGTGTCAAAGCTGCCAGTAAGGTCCACATCCGAGGGCTCCCAGAAGGCATCCAAGATCTTGGAGCTATAAAAAAGTCGGGGTGAGAGGATTTGAACCTCCGACTCCCTGGTCCCAAACCAGGTGCGCTACCTGGCTGCGCCACACCCCGACGACCTCCTTTAAATTATTAAAAGCTCACGGATATGTCAAGAGGATTTATCCGGGCCACCTATAACTTCTACCCTCACCTTCGCCTCCTCAGCTCCTCCAGCCGCCTCCTTATCTCCCTTTCGTACCCCTGGTCGCTCGGCCTGTACCAGCCCCCCTCCACGCCCTCTGGGAGGTATCGCTGTTCCACCCAGTGGCCTGGGTAGTCGTGGGGGTTCTTGTAACCCCTTCCGTGCCCCGAGGTTCTCCCGTCCCTGTGGGAGTCCTTGAGGTGATCGGGGACCTCCCCTGCTCCCTTCTTCTCTATCTCCCCGAGGACCTTAAAGTAAGCTCCCACGCTGTCGGACTTCGGAGCCGTGGCCAGGTAGAGCGTGGCCTGGGCTAAGTGGTACTGTGCTTCGGGAAGGCCAACCCACTCCAAGGCCCGGGCGCAGGCGGCCACGACGCATATGGCGTTCGGGTCGGCGAGGCCCACGTCCTCGGAGGCCAATATCAGAAGTCTCCTCATTATGAACCTCGGATCCTCCCCGGCCTTTATCATCTTGGCGAGCCAGTATAAGGCCGCATCGGGGTCCGAGCCCCTTACGCTCTTTATGAAAGCGCTTATGGTATCGTAGTGCTCATCCCCCGCCTTGTCGTACCTGACGGCCCTGCGCTGCACGGATTCCTGGGCCACGTCCAGGTCTATCCTGATCGTACCGTCCGGGCCGGGAGGCGTGGACTCCACGGCAAGCTCCAACGCGTTCAGGGCGACCCTTGCGTCCCCTTCCGCCGTACGGGCCAGATGGCGCAAAGCCTCCTCGGAGACCTCCACCTTCCTGTCGCCGTAGCCGCGCTCCGGATCGGAGAGCGCCCGGCGAAGGAGGGTCAAGATGTCCTCCTCGGTCAAGGGACGAAACTGGAAGACCCTCGCCCGGCTCAGAAGCGGGCTTATGACCTCGAAGTAGGGGTTTTCGGTCGTGACGCCGATTAGGACTATGGTCCCGTCCTCCACGTAGGGAAGGAGGGCGTCCTGCTGGGCCTTGTTCCACCTGTGGATCTCGTCCACAAGGAGTATGGTCCTCTTCCCCTGTAGGACCCTCCGCTCCTGCGCCTCCCTGACTATCCTCCTCAGGTCTTCCACCCCGGCCAGCACAGCGCTTAAAGTCTCGAAATGGCTCTCCGTGCGGTTGGCTATCACCATGGCCAGGGTTGTCTTCCCGGTCCCCGGAGGCCCCCAGAAGATGAGGGAGGAGAAGAGCCTGTCCGACTCTACGGCCCGCCTGAGGAGCTTGCCCTTGCCGAGTATATGTCCTTGGCCCACGAACTCCTCCAGGGTCCTCGGCCGCATGCGGGCGGCCAAGGGAGCCCCGCGGGCTATGTCTTCCTTCCTGGCGGAGGTGAAGAGGTCCATCGCTTCTGCTTCACCCACTCGGGTTTATCTCCTTAACCTTCTATCAACTTGTGAACCCCTTCAAGATCCCCACCCCTACTGAGGGACCCAGCCTCCGGGCCGTCCGTCCCTCGTATCCCTCCCCAGCCCCCGACAATGTGGCCACGTCGGCCAGGCGGTCCAGGAGCCTGCCCAGCTCGTCTGGATGGAGGTACGGGTCGGTCCAAGCGTTCTCGTGGCCCCGCAGGTACTCCAACCTGTCCCGGTAGTCCAGGAAGCGGTAGGTCTCCGACGGGACCCTATCGGGCCCCTGGAACTTCACAGCCCTACGTATCCTCTCCTTGGATGTCACAGCTCCTCCTTCACCTTAGGGGCACCGAGGCCGCCCTGTAGGTCCTCCCCTTCACGGGGACCTCCCACCTCACCGGCTTCCTCACTTTCTCGAGCTTCCTTATCAGCTCCCTCAACTTCGGGAGGCTCCAGGCGGGCGTGGAGACGCTCCGCCCCGGAGGTCCTTTGATGTAAGTGTTGGGCGTAGAAAGCAGCACCCCTCCGGATATCCCGTAGGCGTTCTCCTCTATCACGGCCCCTATCCTCCTTCGCTCACGACTTATCTCGACCGTGACCGTGGGGACCGAGGTGGGGGTGGGATACCTGTAGAACCTATATCCCCTCGGCCTGAACTTCCCTACATCCGGCACCTCGCTAAGTTCCATCTCCACGTCCTTCACCCACCTTCCCACCGCCAACAGCTTCACCGCCCGCACGAGGCCCCTGAGGGAGGGGTAGAGGTCCGCGTACTCGTAGAAGTGCTCCTCCAACTGCCTTGCGAACTCCTCCGCGGGAACCTGGCCGCTCTGGCTGTCGACACCTATAACTATCTCTTCGAAGTTCATGACGAAGAGGGCGGAAAGCCCTTCCATCTTAACTTCCTCCCTTATCAAGACCTTCTTGGGCTTGAATATGGGAGCTGCGAAATATGTGGCCACGAAGCGCATGCCCTTGGCCCTATCTGGGATGGACAGGTACCCGGGGACCTCGGGCAGGACCGGCTCCTTCGTCTCGGGGTCGACCCCCATCGCCAGAGCCTTCAGCCTCCTGTCGGCCAGGAAGAGGAGGTATCCGAAGTGGGTGTCCCTCAGGTACGGAGGGTCGAAGCGCACGGTGAAGAACTTCGGGGTCTCGGCGAACAGGGCGGAGGAGAAGGGCTTAAGCCCTCCCTCCGGCTCTATGCTCACCTTGGGGAACTCCCCCCTTCGGGCCACCTCTAAGGCCAGCATGAGGTCGTCCAAGGCCAAGGGAGGATGCGTCCCGTCCGGAGGGTCCCCCCACAGGGTGAGGTACTTGGTCTCAGGGTCGAACACCGCCCCCTTTACATCCCCTATCCCCGAGAGGGCTATCCCGTATCTTCTCCACCTCTCGTCCTGGGAGAGCCAACTTTCCAGGAGCCAGAGGTACCTCTCGGCCTCCCTGGCCCTCGCGCTCGTGCTGTCGTAGCTCAGGTACTCCCGGAAGCTACGGGCAGCCTCCTCCAAACTATCCGGAACCTCCTTCAGGGCCATGGCCCTCCTGTAGGCATCCTCGGCCCTCAGTTCCCTGAGCCTCCTTTTGGCCTCCTCGGCGAAAGGGCTCTCCGGATACCTCCTCAGGAACTCCTCGTAGGCCTCTACGGTGTCCAAACGGAGGGTCTCCTCCCAGTGCTTCCGCACGGGAGGGCCGCAGGATGCGGTGAAAATCAGGATTAGGATAATGACGTACCTATACATGTCATAACAAGTTCGCTACGGTAATTGCCCGGCAGCGGTAAGCAACTCGGCCAGGAAGTCTCTGACCAGGCCACGCCGCAAGCGTTCGTGGTAGTACTGGTTGTAATAGTTCCGCAGGCACTGATAGCAACTGGTCTCCTCGCCACACTCGCACCGATCCACCCGCCGCCAGGCGGCACGGAAGACCAGGGGAAGGTTCTCGGCTATCCGGCGGACCAGAGCTGCTCCGCCGGGCACATTATCGAAGAGAACCAACGCTGGGCTGGGGCTGCCAGAATATGGATACAATGTCCCGTCCAGGTCATTGCGGGGGATGCCCAGCGCCTCGCTGGCCCCTTCCAGCAGGGCATACAGCACCGAAAGCCACAAGTCCCGATCCGACGTCACCGCCAGCGGCCCTTCAAAGCGCAGTTCCAGTACGTCGGTGAGGAACTCGTGACCCAGGTGATATGTTTCCATCCGGCCATTGCACGGGCGACCGGTGCGAGGGTCCGTATGCACCTGCTCACCCCGTGAAGAACGGCGAGCAGGCCGGGGAGAAAGCGGTGGAGCGGGTTCGGCATAGCCACAGACGGTACACACCCGGAAGCCAGCCCCGGCATAGCCTGTATTGACAAGGGCCATCTTGCCGTAGCGGGAGTAGCGGTGCAGCACACGAACCCGGTCGCTGGAAAGCGAAGGCACCGTTTCGAGCGGAGGAGCATCCACCTTGTACTCGGCGAAGAAGACCCGGGAGGCGTAGAAGCGTTCCGGGCGGCTTTCACCCGGCTCTTCTGTATCCCGTGCCGCCAGGAAGCCGAACTCCGGTATCAAAAAACGCCCATACTGCCTGGGCCAGCCAGCGAAGAGAGAGGCTCCACAAACCTCGCAGGTGTTTCGGTCCAATCGCTCTGAGGAACTATGATATCGCCCGCACTCAGGACAGACAGCGTATTCAACCACCTGCCAGTCCCGCCCCGGCTGCTTGTAAATCCCCCCGCCGGTCCACACCCGCTTGGCGGCCACCACCTGACCGCCGGGAGCATATTCGGCGATGGCCATCCGCAAGTCACGCTGTAACTCAACCAGTGCTGCTTCACGCACGGGGACGTGCGCCGTGCGCAGTTCCACCACATCGGTAGGGAAGCCGTATTTAGGCAGGACATTGCGGGAGCCCAGGAAACCTAGCAGCTCCCGTGACCGTACCGTGGCGGCAACTCCTTTGTAATGCTGGGCAAGCTTGTAATTCTCTTGCCTAGCGGCTTCTTGTTGCAAATTACGGTAAAGGTCCAGGTCGCCGGTAACCTCACGGGCTGCCAAGTCCAGGATGCCATCTCCCTTTTCATTAATCAATCGGGGAAGCCAGGCCCACTCCTCCAACCCCAGTGTCCCGTGCAGGGAAGAAGGGACAATGCGGTAAAGGGCTTCGGTAACATCTGAAGGGCGTGATCTCACATACTCACGGAGCAGGTCTGGCCCGGACTCCCCCTCTTCAGGTGCGAAGAAGTCTCCCACATTGTGAAACCGCCGTCCCTTTTCCCGGTCGGCCCAGCGGAAGAAGGCGGCCAGGAGGACGGAGTGGACGTGACGACGTACAATCTTCTCGTTTTCCACTACCACAACGGGAGGATGAATGTGTCCGGCGACCAATCGGCGCGGGTCTGCGTAGTGGCTCAGGTCATGGGAACGACGTTGGGCGTAGGTGAGGGCGAAGGCAGCAGTATCGGTCCGACGGCCAGCCCGTCCCGCCCGCTGGAGATAGTTTGCCGTAGTAGGCGGAACATTGCGCATCAGCACCGCTTGGAGGCTGCCCAAGTCCACGCCGAGTTCAAAGGTGGTTGAGCAACTGAGGAGGTTAATTTTGCCTCGGACGAAACGGTCCTGGACCTTGCCTGCCTGGTCAGAACGCCACTGGGCAGTGTGCTCTTCGGCCTCCAGAGGGATGGGTTTCATATAGAGATAGAGGTGACGATAATGGTTTTCCCGCCAGAAAGGGTCCTCGGGGGAGACAGATTCCAGCGTGCCATCGCAGCCGTAGGTGGGACACACACCACGCAGGTTGACGGGAGAGACGGCCTGGCATCGATTGCAACGATAGAGGGGTGGCTTACCGTCTATGACCGGCACCCACTCCCAGAGACGGTAGTTGAGCCGGTACACCACGCCCACCCGCTTACGATTCTCAGGGAGAAGGTGTGTCTGCCAAACCGTCCCCGGGGCTGTGAGGTGCCGCCATAACCCCTGCAACGTCTCCTGGGCCACACGCCGGGCCTCGCCTTCGGTGAGGGAGGAGGAGCGCCTCAGCAAGCGCACCAGAAAGTCCAGCCGCCGGTTGCTTCCTCGGCCGGGCAGCCAGCCGAAAATCCCCCACCTGCTATCTCCTTTGGCTTCCCGCACAAAGAATTCCTTGTTGCGGGGAGCAAAAGCATTGCTTCTAGGGTCAACTCCTTTCGGATAGGTAACGGCTCCCTGGCGGCGCAAGCTGTCCAAAAGGACAAGCAACAAGTCCCAGGCCTCATCAGGTGTGAGATTCCAGGGAGCTTCTAACAGTAGCGGGGGAGGTGACCAGCCGGGAGGTCGGACCAAACGGAAGGTAAGCAGCCCCAGTCCTTCCAGGCCAATTCGGTAATCTAAGGCCGTCAATTCCTGCATCAGCCAAGTGCGGACAATACGCAAACGTGCGTCATAGCTCTCTTCTAAAGTGAAGTAATTGGCTTCCTCTGCTTGCTCCAAGACCCGGTTTGCTACATCGTCTAAACGCAATCGTCTTGACCGAGCCACTTCATCTTTTAGGAGAGCTTTCAGGATTAAACGCCGGCGGAGGATCCGTTTGTAAGTGCGCTCAACATAAGGGGCAAAGAAGGCAGCGTCTTGACGACTGTCAGAAAAGGTTAAAAGCTTACGTCCCTCACCAGGGTATATCAGTGCTTGGCCCTCTTTTGCCGGGGGAAGCTCCTGATAGAGCGAGGTTGCCAAGACACTGACCGGTGCATCACGGCTGGTGAGGAAGCGGTAGACCACCCCTGTCGAACGTCGTGCTCCACAGGCGACGCAATGCCGCAATTCCCTGGTCCCTTTAGCCAATTCAACCCGGTAGACGGTTACCCGGGGACTCTCCGCCGGACAATCACAGCCGACATCGGCATCTCGGCCTGGTGCCAAAGCACCACATCCCAAACATAAGGTGTACGGTTCCACCCGCTCCTTTTCCAACTCCTCTAGGCTTTGGCCCGCCACAACGGCCTCGTCCTCATCGGGTTGCTGGATTCGCTCGGTGAGGACAAAGTAAGCCAAGTGGCCTGTAGGTTCCTCGCCCAGCACGCTGCTCTGTCGCAGATAGTGAGACCCTCCTAATGTCACTTCCCGCCCCACCACATAGGCCGTCCCGCAGCGAGGGCAGGTAGCCAACTCGAAGACCCGTGCACCACAGTGTGGGCAAACCTCCTGACGGGTCAAGAAGAGGAAGGGCTTTCCGGCAGCGCGACCACCTTCCCGGTGAGCCACTTCGTTCAGACAGACGAAGGCCCCCTCCAGTGCCCGGGCAAATAGGTGATAGCGGGTGGGGAGCAGCGGCACTTCTTCTTTCCCCGGCCGGGCCCTCACAGCCAGGTCCACCAGCTTTACCAGGTGCTCCAATGCATCCGGCTCATTGGGGAAAACCTCAGGGGCCAGGTCGGTGAGAGCACACGGCTCCTTCAGGGCTTGACGCAATTGATGCAACCGACCGTCGCCACGAAGAAGGAGATAGAGCAAGCGCCCGATGCGTTCTTCCCCGGCAGCCTGGAGAGCCTGCACACGGCTCTCCTCCACTACCGATTGGGGAACGCCGGCTTGGAGAGCAGCCTGGCACAAATCCTCTATATCCCCGTTGCCTTCTATAACAGCGCTAAGAGTTTCATACAAAGCTGGAGAGCCCTCACCCCAGCGCTCACCCAATGCCGCTTCTGGTTCCCGTTCAGCCTCCACAACATCCTGCCGTTGGGGGTCGTTCTCTACCCACTCAAAACGCTCACCGAAAAGCTCGCTGGCAAAGCGGGCAACGGCGGGGAAATCCTCCCGTCCCCGTCCCAGGGTAGCGCTCGTTGCTATGCAGCGAAGACGTCCTGGTTCGCTACGCACCACCCGGTCCTTCAGCCGACGCAACAGCATAGCTATCTCGATGCCCTCTGCGCCGCCATAGATGTGCGCTTCGTCCAGGACGGTGAAGCGCCAAAACTGCCCCGTCTCCTCATCGAAGAACTCGCAATCCTCAGGACGAAGTAAAAGGTATTCCAGCATAGCATAGTTGGTGAGGAGGATATGCGGCGGTCTTTCCCACATCTGCCGCCGGCTGAGCAACTCGTTGGGGATACGTGGTTCTTCGGGAAATTGATCACGAAAATGGGCCTCGGCGGCGTCGTCTTTCTCTTCCGTTTCCCCTGTGTAACGCCCGAAGGTGATAGCTGGGAAATCCTTCAGGATACGCCGTAGCCGTTTCAACTGGTCATTCGCCAGCGCGTTCATCGGATAGAGTAGCAAGGCGCGCACGCCGGGGCGTTCCAGTGTCCCGGCCTCCTGCTCACGCAGCAGGTGGTCCAGGATGGGGATAAGGAAGGCTTCGGTCTTACCGCTTCCCGTCCCGGTGGCGATGACCACGTTACGGCCACCGACTACCACCTTTTCAATCGCTCTGTCCTGATGGAGGTAAAGAGGCCGTTCCAAGGGCAATGCATCCGAGCAGAGATTACGAAAGCTGGGATGGAGTACGCCGTCCTGGATCATTTGCTCGATAGAGCGGCCCAAACGGAAAGGGATCGCGGCCTCCAAAAGGGGGCCACGCACCAGAAAATCGGGGGCAGTAAGGGCTTCCCAAAACTGGTGGCGTAGTTCGGGGTCCCGGAAGAAGTAAATAGTTTTCAGGTAGCGAGTGTAGTCATCTCGGATACGTTTCGTTGTTTCTAAAGGATGTAACTTCATTAATATGCACCTAATGATAAGGTTTCATCGTTTAGCTCAAAAAACTTACAGGTTCCCTAAAAGAGAACTCTGGGTCTACACGCTGTTTCAGAGTTACTCCCACTTGCCGAAAATTCGGCTTCATCCCCCCATGAGTGAGACGATTATGCTCGAATATCAAATGCTTATGCTGAGTGGAAAACCGACCACATCTACACATATAGACATGATCTGCATTTAGGAAGGTTACAGTCCTTTTTCTCAAGTCCAATGTGACTTGTTCTGCTATTTTAGGGTCCTGAGCACGTAGTAGAACATATAACCGATATGCTCGTTCTATAGGAAAGAACTGAGAGACCTCTTTTCCTTCCGGTCCCTCGATACGCTCAATCCGCCCCCATCCTGCGACGCAGCGAACCCAATATCCAGGCCGGACTACGACCACCGGCACTTGATCAGGATACTTCTTTCCTAACTTCTCCAACAGACGGATAGCCACAGGGTTAGGTAAAGCTTGCTTCAGTATCTTAATAGCTGATAGTAAGTTCCTTTCAAGTAGGGCTAAACTGTCTTCATCTGAAAGTTCGGATTTCTTTGCCTGTTCCAAAACAGCTTCAGGTATTGTCGGTACCTGATCTGGATCCTCCTCACCTAACTTCTCTAATAGACGAACAGCTACAGGATGAGGCAAAGCCTTCTTCAATGTTTCTACCGCTGACTGTATTTGACCTCTGAACGATGCTAAGGCATCTTCATCCGATAGGATACCCTCCTTCACCCACTTTACTATAGCCTGAACAACCTCAGAGCCAATGGGATGCTTTGATAAAAACAACCGTGGTATCTTGTACTTAAGAAATGTGGAAATCCTATCAATAGCTATGATTCTATCTCTTGCCCATTTTATAATAATCTGGATACTAAAGGGATATTTCTTTCGAAGCAATTGCTGTACTGCACGTCTGAGAATAATGGAAACTTCATCAGGTGAAAAAATTCCAACTTCTATCCATTCTGTAGGATGACTTTGTTGTAAGAGCCATTTTATGGCATATTCAATAACTGGCATGGGTAAAGAAAGAGTCTTTTGTGAAGATATTTCTTTAATCCATGTTACTACAAATTCAGGAACGTCGTCAGGGAGAGTTTCTTTATGTCTTAACAGATATATTATTGCATATTCAACAACTTTGTTAAAGATTTCGTCGCTTTGGAGAGCGATTTTCCACTCTACTATAACCTTAATTCCGTCAGGATGCTCTTGGAGGGAGCATTTTACTAAGTACCTGAGAATATTCAGCTTATCATCAATTGAAGGGATACTTTCTACTATCCACTTTGCCATAGCTTGGGCATTACCGAAGGAATCCTGATCAAGCAATTGTTGTATTGTGTATTCCAAAAGAGTAAGGATACTATTGAGGGAAAGAGAACCCTTTCTCAACCATTCCATAATAGCGTTGACACCGCTGATATGTCCACGGCTAAGCAGTTTCAATGCTACCTGTGTTCTAACTTCTTCAAATATATCATCCTCTACAGTGAGTAAAAGTTCACAATTATCGAGCCATTCATCTATGTCTAATTTCCTCAACCGCCTGATGTTCAACTTCCCAAGACGATATTGTACCACATCGGGGAGGACAAACACTGGGACAACAGCCTGGTCGTTTGGAGATGGCCTTTTAAGTGGTCGAGGACTCCAAGGATCCCGTATACCGAACTCTAAAAGATATTTGCCCGGTGGTAAATCTTTTGTTGGAACTGAAAAGTGATACTCCTCTTGAAGGTGGTCTGGTATGTCCACTTCTTTCAAAGGTTCTTCCTCCCAAGACCGCCAGGCAGACCAGAAGCGAACGAAACGATGACGTAGGCGGACAGGTGATCGCCAGCGAAGCGAGAGGTGTACTTTATCTCCTTCCCATACTGCATCTACTTCAGCCTTTTCTACAACAAATCCGCGTTTTACAAGAAGGACAGGAAAGGAAACCTCTTCGGAGGTATCTGGCAACCCACGTAAAGCAAGTTTAAGAGAAAGGTGAGAAGATGTATGGCGCATTGTATCCAAGAAACTTCGCAAATCGAACCGTACACTGGACCGTCCTTTTCTAAAGCGAGGCTTTCGGAGAAGTTTCCCTTCGGTGTCTTCCAAACACAAAGTTACCATAAGTCTATCGCAAGCTCCACCGAACAGGTCAACGAATAAATAAGGTTCTATACTTTGCTCCAAAGCTTCTAAAGGAAGGTCCAAAGGACTGGTCCTCCACTCAGAGGTAAGGGCTTGCTCAGGACTGAGAACGAGCTTCCAACGCAGACGGCGTATGGGTACCGATATTCTCACGGAGACAGTTTCTCCGTCTTGCTTCTTCAACATAAATTGGAGAGGAGCGTCTGACCTGTTATGCTCAACCGTAACCTCATACAAAGCCTCTCCCTCGACCGGTGTTACCTTGCAACCTTCTGTCCCAGGTTGAGGCAATACTTCCAGTTGTGAGAAAGTTCTTATCTGAAATCGAGCTTTACTTTGTGATTTGTCCGGAAGGTATAAAATATCGTGTCCTATAATTTCCGCTGGCAGAACCCGGAAAGAAAGATCTGCCCTATGACCTAATGGGCCACGAACTCTTACTTTGTAATTGCCCATTGGGGAAGAACCTAAATATCTTTTCAGATCCAACACTGCAAACCTATCGTCGAATGATATCTCTCCTTTTTCCTCTAACTCCCTTAAATTCCTAGAGATATTAACATCTGGAAGGGCTGCTCCCTCGTTCTGTATTCGTACATGCCACTTATGAAGTCGTGTCCTATAGGAAGAAGACAGTGGAATATAGACCAAAGGAGGTTCACCAATGTATAAGGGAGGACCTCCATCCTCTGCGGGAAAGAGGTTTTCCCCTTCCAAAGAGGGCTGGTCCTCACTTTCGACAAGAAATTCCGATAAGATTTTATCCCCCTTGCGTACAATAAGTCTCTGAGCTTCAGAAGAAAGTTCGATCTCTTGGACAACGAATTCGTTCCATTTCCCAGGTAATTGAGGGAATTCCTCCACCACACGGAATGTATTCGATGGCTCGGTTTCAAGTTCTATGTCACGGTGAAAGAGAATCCAAAGGGAACGAGCTGGTAAGATATCCTGAGATATTAATTTCTGGGTATTTGGGTCGAAAATCATTAGAGGACAACCGGGATATTGATATAGCTTAAGGGTTTCTTCTTCTAAATCCTGTCCCTTGTAAAGTGCCAGTTCGATGTGATATTCAGAAGCTGGAGCAGATAAGGGTATATCCTTCTCCTCTGTCCTTAAAGCAGGCCCTTCCTGTGTGACCTCAACCGTTTCTTCATGTAATGCCTCTAATTCTGGACCAACATATACACGCCAAACTACCATTACTTCAGATTCAGAGACCGGTATCTGTTGAGACGGCAGGTGTAAACTCGGCCCCCACCATGGGTCCAAGAAAAGTTCAGGTTTGCGGTATCTACCTATCTTTTGGACAGAGGGCTGTGATCTTCCCTTCCACCATTCTCGATACTTATCTACCACTTGAGGTTGAGAAGAAAGCCCCACCTCTTCTGCTGAAGGTACAACACCATATTCCTCAACATGAAGAGCCATTTCACGACAACGCTCGACAAAATCCTCAGCAACCTTCCCACCGTACTGTAAGAAGTTAATAACTGGTTTATTAACTTGATATTGGGTACTTGGCTGATGAAGAAGTTCCTTGATGAATTCAGAGGCGGACAATCCGGTATATTCCGGACGAGTGAGCCAAGGATAGATAAAATGTTCAAAGAAGTTAGGAAGACAGTAATCCGGTATGCCACCGTGTGCTAAGATAGATCTAACATAACGATATCCACCCGAAGAGGGAAAATGAACCTTTCCCAATTCAGAGATAATTCTTTCAAAGAGTTGTCCCCATTGTGCAGTTTGGCTTGAAGAAAGGTTTAAACTCGTAGTCTTACGCACTCCTGACCAAAAATCGCCACTTTCATAACCATGTATTCCCTGGAGAACTAGATAGATAACAAACGAACAGGGGAATTCTCTATGTAACACTTCGTTAGCCCGTACCCATCCCAAATTACAGACCAGTTCACCGATCAGCCTTCCAAGTTCATGGACTTCTTGAGGAGTAATGGTGATCTGTTCCAGGATATGTCCCAGTAGATCAACTTCTTCGATCTGGGGACAAAGTTTCCTTTCCCATTTGTCCAGTTCATTACATACTTCCACAGCTCTCTGACTCCTGTGGAAGGTACATATTGAAGTTATCTTAGAGGACCCCATATTGCCCTCTATTAGTGGACATCTATGGCACAGAATTGACTCAAAAGGCTTTCTTCCCTTTAGCCCTTCCTCCTCTTGAGCCTCTCTATCAGGGCCGGCACGACTTCGAACAGGTCCCCCACGATCCCGAACGTGGCCACTTTGAATATGGGGGCTTCGGGGTCCTTGTTTATAGCGACTATCACGTCCGAGGACTGCATCCCCACGAGGTGCTGGATTGCCCCCGAGATGCCGCAAGCTATGTAGAGCTTGGGGGAGACGGTCCTTCCCGTCTGGCCCACCTGGTGTGAGTAAGGTATCCACCCTGCGTCCACTGCCGCACGGGACGCCCCTACCGCACCCCCCAGGAGCATAGCCAGCTCCCTTATCAGGGCGAAGTTCTCGGGACCTCCGAGCCCCCTACCTCCCGAGACGATTATGTCAGCATCCGCTAAGTTTACGGTCTCCTCCACCTCCTCCACGAACTCCACGAGGGTGGTCCGGGAGGCGAGGTTCTCAGGTCTGGGGCTCCACTTCACCACCTCCCCTTCCCTCCCCTCCTGCCTCGGGGCCTCTTTCATCACCTTGTGACGTACCGTGGCCATCTGGGGCCTGTGGTCCGGGGTGAGGATGGTGGCCATTATGTTGCCCCCGAAGGCTGGCCTGGTCTGAACCAGGAGCCTCCTTTCCTTATCTATCTCCAGCCCCGTGCAGTCCGCTGTCAGCCCAGTCCCGAGCTTTGCGGCGGCCTTGGGGAAGAACGAACGGCCTATGGATGTGGCCCCGCAGAGGATTATCTCCGGCCTTTCGGCCTGTGCCATCTCTGCAAGCACGCCTGCGTAGGTGTCGTCGTGGAACTGGGCGAGCCTTTCGTCGTCCGCCCAGAGAACCCTGTCCGCACCCCTGTATATGAGCTCCCTGACGGCGTCCTCGCCGATGGGCCCGAAGACCACCGCCGTGAGCTTCTCGCCGAGGTCGTCCGCCAGCCTCCTTCCTACGTTCAGAAGCTCGTAGGCGACCCCGGAGACCTTCCCGTGGCGCTGCTCAGCGAAGACCCACACGCCACGGTACTTCGATGTGTCCATCCCGGTCCTCACAACTTCCTCGAGCTTGAGGGCTCCCAGGGGGCATGCCTCCACGCAGGCACCGCAGAGGGTGCACTTCTCCTCGTCTATAACGGCCATCTCCTCCACCCTTATCGCCCCGAAGGGGCACGCATCCACACACGCCCCACATCCCGTGCACTTCTCCTCTATCACCTTGATCCGTGCCATACTTCCCTCCCTATATCACCCCCATGGCCTCCAGCTTCTCTACGAGCTTATCCGCAACCTCCTCCGGCTCCCCCTGTAGGATCTCCCCTCCTGCCCTGCGCTCGGGGGTGAAGACCCTGACGACCTGCGTGGGCGAGCCCTCGAGGCCCACCCTTGAGGGGTCGGCACCTATGTCCTCCACCGTCCAGACCGGAATCTGGGCCTTCCTCGCCCTCATCTTGCCCCTGAGAGACGGGAGCCTGGGCTCATTTATCTCCTTGACCACTGTGATGAGGGCAGGTAGGGGCATCTCCAGCACCTCGTACCCGTCGTCCATGAGCCTCTGGACCTTTATCTTACCGTCCGAGACCTCCTCCACCTTCCTCACCCACGCCACGAACGGGACTCCTAAGTGCTCCGCCATCTCAGGTCCCACCTGGGCGGTGTCCCCGTCTACGGCCTGCTTTCCGCATATGACAAGGTCGTACCCCAGCTTCCTCACGGCCATGGAGAGGGCGTACGAAGTGGCGAGGGTGTCCGAGCCGGCCAACGCCTTGTCCGAGAGCAGCACGGCCTCGTCCGCACCCATAGCCAAGGCCTCCCTCAAGGCATCTTCGGCCTGCGGGGGGCCCATGGTCAGGACCTTCACCTTCCCACCGTACCTCTCCTTGAGGCGCAGTCCCTCCTCTATCGCATACATATCGAACGGGTTCACTATGCCGGGTATCCCCTCCCTCACGAGGGTCTTGGTCTGGGGGTCTATCTTCACCTCGGTGGTCTCCGGCACCTGCTTTATGCATACCACTATGTCCATATGTCCTCCTATCTCCTGCTCGCCAGCTCCTTTATAAGCTCCCCGGCTATGATGTTGCGCATTATCTGGTTCGTTCCCTCGTATATCTGGGTTATCTTGGCGTCCCTCATCATCTTCTCCACGGGATACTCCCTCATGTACCCGTAACCCCCGAATATCTGGACCGCGTCCGTGGTGACCCTCATGGCCACGTCCGACGCGAAGAGCTTGGCCATGGCCGATATCTTGGATATGTCCTTCTCGCCGGAGTCTATCAGCCTCGCCGCATAGTAAACCAGGGCCCTCGCTGCCTCTATCTGGGTCGCCATGTCCGCAAGCATATGCTGTATGGCTTGGAAGGAGGATATGGGCCTTCCGAACTGGTGGCGCTGGTGGGCATAGGCCAGGGCCTCGTCCAGGGCCCCCTGCGCTATGCCCACGGATTGTGCCCCTATCCCGGGCCTCGTCCTGTCGAAGGTCCTCATAGCTACTATGAACCCCATCCCTTCCCTTCCCAGGAGGTTCTCCTTCGGGACGAAGCAGTCCTGAAATATGAGCTCCCTCGTGGCGGAGGCCCTTATCCCCATCTTCCTCTCCTTCTTACCGAACCCGAACCCCTCCCACCCCTTCTCGACTATGAACGCCGAGGCACCCCTTGCGCCCTTGGTCTTGTCTGTCATGGCTATGACCACATATATCTCCGCCTCCCCACCGTTGGTTATCCATTGCTTCGTCCCGTTCAGGACGTACCCGCCCTCCACCTTCTCTGCCGTGGTGCTTATCGCTGCGGCGTCGCTTCCGGCGTCGGGTTCGGTGAGGGCGAAGGCCGCAAGCTTCTCCCCGCTGGCCAGTGGGGGCAGGTACTTCTCCTTCTGCTCCTCGTTCCCGAAGAGGAGTATGGGAGTTCCGCCGAGCGCACTTCCGGCGTAGGTCACGGCCACCCCCGCGCAGGCCCTGCTCAGCTCCTCGGTGGCGAGGCACAGTTCCAGAGTACCTCCTCCCAGTCCCCCGTACTCCTCCGGAACCCAGACCCTGAAGAGATCGGCCTGGGCCAGGATCCTAACGATCTCCCAAGGGAACTCCTCCTTCTCGTCCAGCTCAGCACGCACGGGCTTCACCTTCTCCTCAGCTATCTGCCTGGCCAGGTCCCTTATCATCATCTGTTCTTCCGTGAGGAAGTAATTCGGCATCCATCCTCCTTTCTAGTATGCTCCCTTTCCCCTGAGGGCGACCCACACCGTCCGCAGAAGTATCTTCAGGTCCATCCTGAGGGACATGTTCTCTATGTAGAACAGATCGTACTTCAGCTTCTCCTGCACATCCTCCAAGGATCTATCGTACCCCCACTTCACCTGAGCCCACCCGGTTATACCCGGGGCCACCCTGAGCCTCTTGATGTATAGAGGAAAGATCCTCATAAGCTGCGCCACGAAGTAGGGACGCTCAGGCCTTGGTCCCACGAGGCTCATCTCCCCCTTGAGCACGTTGAAGAACTGGGGGACCTCGTCCAGACGGAGCTTCCTCAGCACCCTTCCCACTTTAGTTATACGGGGGTCGTCCTCGGTGGCCCATACCGGGCCGGTGTACTTCTCCGCATCCTCGATCATGGAACGGAACTTGTACATCCAGAATATCCTCCCGTCCTTGCCCACCCTCTCCTGGAGGTAGAACACGGGGCCTTTGGACTCCAACTTTATTATGATGGCTATCAGAAGCCATAAGGGGGCACCTCCTAAGAGGACAACGATGGAAACGACGATGTCCAAAGCGCGCTTGGCAGCCCTCTCCCAGGGTGGCATGAAGTCGGGGAGGAGCTCTATGAGGGGGAGACCGTATATCTGGTTCGTGCGCACGTATCCGCTGATTATGTCGTAGATGTCGGGCACCGCGCTGAAGGTCACCGGGAGGCCGTCGCAGGCCGAGATTATGTCCGGAACCTTCCTCTTAAGCTCCGGGGACGGGGCCAAGAGCACCTCCTCCACATAGTATCTCCGCACCACCTCCGGAAGCTCCTCTATGGTCCCGAGCACCGGCGTCCCCTCTACGACCTCCTCAGGCGGGTCCCCGGGACCCCGCACGAAC
>Ga0209410_1000410_pt1 | contig 19654 bp, 21 predicted proteins | sample Mar14436cmmetaG_FD_184135 | JGI IMG/M metagenome (GOLD analysis project Ga0209410, IMG submission 184135) | Marine hydrothermal vent microbial communities from Guaymas Basin, Gulf of California to study Microbial Dark Matter (Phase II) - Marker... ... | reverse complement strand
GAATAGTTATATTCTGTTCAGGATTTTTACACCTATATCGTTGGATCAAAAGTCTAAACAAAAAACAAGAAGTAACTATCTTGGTATATCACAGAGTGCAGGAATATCATGAAGAAAGTAATTTTGATGCAAGTATTATAAGTGCCAGTCCAAAAAATTTTGAAGAGCAAATGAGATTTCTATCAACTAACTATAATGTTATATCCTTTGACCGTTTTATTGAACATATCCAAAATAAAACAAGACTACCTGAAAAGTCGGTAGTAATTACATTTGATGATGGATATAAAGATAACTACAGGAATGCTTATCCTATTCTAAAAAAATATGGTCTGCCAGCGACAGTTTTTTTAACAACTGGGTATCTGGATAATATTACTATCCCTTGGTGGGACAAAGTAGCTTACATAATTAATGAAACAGAATGTACGGATTTTGAGTTAACTGGATTTGGTAGGTACTCTCTGAAGACGGATATCCAAAAAGTAGAAGCTATCCACAGTATTCAGGAAAAATTAAAGAAAATAAAGGAGGAAGAGAAGAATTTATTGATTAGGAAACTTGAGGATATACTAAATGTTGAAATTCCAGAAGACCTTGGAAGAGAACTGTTCTTATCCTGGGATGAAGTAAGAGAGATGAGCAAAGGTGGCATATCTTTTGGAGCTCATACAGTTACACATCCCATTCTAACGAAGGTATCAACAGAAAAAGCAAAGGAAGAAATTGTTGAATCGAAAGAGAGAATAGAAAAAGAACTCGGTAAGCCGGTTAAACTATTTGCTTATCCCAATGGGGAAATAAACGATTTCAATAATCATATTAAAGAAATACTCAAGGACAATGGTTTTACATGTGCAGTTTTGAGCATCTATGGAACAAATGACCTAAAGTCAGATCCATATGAACTGAAGAGAATAAGGATAGATAATTTTGATACTTTACCCGTCTTTGAAAGCAAGCTTTTGGGAATTTTTGGAAGAATATATAATTGGTTTTTCAAATGGAATACACAATAGAGAGGATAGACACAATAGATCAGATAACTCCACTGAAGAGTGAATGGAATAATCTATTGGAAAGAAGCGAAACAAATATAATTTTTTTGACATTTGAATGGATCTTTGATTGGTGGAAGTGTTTTGGCAAAGAGAAGGAGTTATTCATTCTATTAGTAAAGGATAATGAAAAACTTGTGGGTATTGCCCCGTTAATGATCACAACTCTTAACCTTGGAATAAAAATTAAAAAGATTGAATTTATCGGCACACCATTGTCAAACTATTGCGATTTTATAATATCTGAAAAGTGTGAAGACAAGAGAGATGTTCTTCGAAGTATCTATGATTACCTCCTGAAAGAAAAGGATTCGTGGGATATCATTAGCTTGAAAGAGATTCCGGAGGTTTCCTCAACCCTAACTATTTCAGAGGAAATTTTAAAAAGTTCAAATGTTCTCTTTAGTATATTCCCTGACAATATTTCTCCAATCATTATTTTTGAAGAATCAGAAAGAAAGGAAATAGAAAAAAAATTGAATAAGAAAGATATAAAACGTAAACTTAGAGGTCTAAATAGGGAGGGAATTTTAGGGTACAACCATTGTAAGGATAAAAATGAGGCTGAAATGTTATTGAATATCTTTTTCCAGCAGCATATAAAAAGATGGAAATCAACAAGCACTCCAAGCATGTTTGAAGATGAAAAATATAAAGCCTTCTATCATGAATTGACAAAATCTTTGTTACCAAAAAAATGGGTTGATATATCGGTATTGAGATTTAATGGGGGAGTAATTGCTACCCAGTTTGGTTTTACATATAATAATAAATATGAAGGATATACACACACATATGACAAGACTTATGCTAAGTATTCTCCTGGAGTGATCCTATTGATGCTCAATATTGAGAATTATCTCTCAAAAAATTTTAGAGAATTTGATCTCGGAAGGGGTGATGACCCCTATAAATTTAGATTTTCAAACATCATCAAAAAGAATTATAAAATAAGTATCTATAAAAGATATCCTATATCCCTAATAGATAAAACCATAAATAAGCTCAGATTGGAAATTAGGAAACATAGCAGACTTAGATATGCTCTAAGAGAGGTTAAGAATAGACTGACCAATTTTTTGAAATTTCATAAATGTTAATTACTTCGTTATCATATATCTTTTCAAGATAGTATATATCTTCAAGTTTCTTTATTTGCCCATCGGTGTATACTCTATCACTTACCTCATATGAGGGGTATTCTGTCATATATCTATGAGTTACTATGTATGTGATATTATTAGCCCTTAGATTATAAAATGTTGACTCATTGATGTAATCTGATCCAAAAATACCATGAATTAGTTCCGTATTATACATATTAACATCCGATCTTCCAAATCCCCCCAACGCATCATAGACCAGACCATCACCAAGCACACTACCTCCTTTGTAATTATCTTTAAACCAGATACTTGCTTCATAAATATCCGGGATCATGAAAAGTGGGTTAGTACATGATACAACTGATCTGTCTGTATAGTAATAACGAAACCCACCATTCATAATATTCCCCCCTATCAAGATTATAATTAATGAGAGTGGAACAATCAGATTTTTATATAATCCTCCCTTATTGCTTATCCTCATAATCCCAAAAACTGCCACTGGAATGAGGCCGATATAGGCAAACTCAAATATCCTGAGTAGTATAAAATAATATTCAGTTGCCCATAAACTGGCAGATGCCACAATCAATGAAATAGAAAAAACAAAGTTGACGATAAAAAATAATGGAAATTTTTCATTATAACTTGGTTCTTTATTGAAGATCATCCTTAGACTTTTTCTCGTACCTACTAAGGTATAAAAACCGAGGAGCATCATAGCACTGTAAATAAGTATCTTCTCATAGAATCTGAAACTTATCCCCGCTGATGATGGTCTGGTTATATGGCTGAAGGGGGAAAAAATATTAAAGAGGATTTCCTCTATGTTAATATGTGAAAACAAATCCAAATTTGTAACATACATCCCCCATGAAAGAAATGCAACTAAAAAAAAGAGAATGTAGCTATCCGACATATATACATACTTTTCTGAATCGATATTATATCCTTCAAGAAATCTCTTTGGAATTTTTGAGGAGATAAACAATGCAGCCGTCCAGAATAACCATATATATGCAGTAAAATGATGACTCATGACCAATATCAAACCAAAAATCAGATTCAAAATAATCAAAGTGGGTGTGGGTGTTTTCATTAATTTTATTGCGATATAAAGACTCATCATAAAAAAGATAATTGCAAAGCCTTCGTGGTGTATCCAATTTATAAGTGAGGGATTTGTCAGATAAAGGAAGACACATAAGAGAGATAATTTTTCATCAAGGAATTCGCGAAATATCAAGAATATCAGCGTTGGTATAAGCAATAATCTAAGGACGGGTAATGTCCATGCAAATATATTAATCAGGGGGATATCTGTTATCTTCGATACAGTTACAATGAAAATATGCATTGCCGGATAATGGGTGTATTGCTTTGCTATGCCAGTTGCTGCACTAACATTCCAGTGTTCATCTGAGTATACAATATTACATAACTGATAGGAATATATTGAATCCCTACCAACAGGATAACCATAGGTTGTAGAAAATAGAGGGTAAGTAAGAAGTACACATACCGAGAGTAAAGCAACACTAAATATTCTGATTTTTCTATTAACGTCCTGAAACAGTGAGGGGAGGGTAACAGATAGGATACCCAGCCAGTATATGACTTGGCTTGGAAGCTTGTTTAATGGAATTGGAACCTGATCGCTATTAGCGATTGCATTATTAAATAGGGATATGAAGTACATCAATAATAGAAATCCAATAATTACTGAGATGAATGATATGCAATTAAGTATACTTTTATTCATCGTATTCTAGGATATCATTTCTTTTATAAGGCCTATATACTGCTCCTTTATAACATCATTACTAAATCTTTCCCTTATAGTAAGGACTGCGCTCTCTCTTAGTTTATTCAATGTATTTTCCCCCGAATTAAGAAGATCATGGATTTTATCCATAAAACCATTTTTATCATGATGGGGATTTATCAAAAATCCATTCACTCCATCATCTATTACCTCGGCTATACCACCCACATTCGTGCTTATAGGAACACAGCCGCAGGACATGGCTTCCAGCAATACTGTGGGTATATTCTCATAGACCGAAGTTATCAGCAGGAAATCCGAAAGCGAATATACCTCTGGTAGGAGATCATTATCAACCCTGCCTAAAAAAAGAACCCTATCCTCTTCTATTCCATTAGTATAATCTTTAATAAATCTATCATCCTGTCTCATGCCGATTATGATAAATTTGACCCCATAATCTCTCATGTCATTGATTATCTCAAATAGAAGCTCTGGATTTTTTATGGCGTGTGGTCTTCCCACCCATACCCCTAGTAAATTGTCTCCTTTAAAATCTTTAATTTTTTTACCTATCCCTGAGTCTATTTCACTATACCTTTTTCTATTAAAGAAATCAGGATCTATGGAATTATAAATGACTTCAATCTTACCTTTATCGATACTATAGTTATTAACTATACTATCTTTTGTATAATGACTGATGGCTATGATCCTATCTGCTTTTTTCATCATAGCCCTTTCACCTCTCACCAAGATTCTCCCCAATCTAGAACACATAAGTCTTTCACTGTATTCCTTTCCCTTCAGATTACTTATGGCAGATATCTGGTCATTGAGTACACATTCACTCACAATTAATTCAGGAATTCTACTATTATAAAGGTGAAAATAAAACGGTGGGAGATTTTTTATCACTAACTTTGGTTGTTCTTTATCTGTTTTTAAATGAAGAAAAGAAATCAATTCAAAGAGTGGATTAAACTTATCAAAACCTGGAAAAGATTTAACTATAGACTTTATTTTCAAATTAGGGTGTTGAAACACGGTAAGTCCTTCACTCTTGTTGTTAGTATATACCTCTACTCTAAATCCTTTTTCCAGAAGAAATTTTATCCTTTTCAAAGCATTAATGCCGATGCCACCATATCCCAATTCCGGAGAAAGAACCAATATCTTTGAATTCATTGTTTATACCTCCTTGTTCCCTCTATCTTCTCCCAGGAGTAGGAGGGTCCTCTAAATATGTATGTGAAAAGCCCTTTCAGGCAGGAGTATTGTGAATGAAGAAACGTAATGATGATATATCGGCTTTTTGACATTATACTTAGCAATAGGAGAGCGGTCAATAATATAAGTGCTACATGAATATGTAATGAAAAAAATGTTAAAAAGAATAGAAGTATTAAAAAAGGGGATATGACATGCATAAAAAATTCTATTGGGAATATCAACATCCCGAATAGTCCATAATTTCTATTGAAGAAAAATACTTTGAAAAATCTGAGGAATAACTGAATTAAACCCTGTGCCCTCCTATACTTCTGTTTTGTTCTTTCTTGCATACTGGACGCTGCAAATTCCCAGAAGATTGCATCATCTACATGTATTGTCCTATAACCTTTTTGTCTGATCCTCAATGCAATTTCGGAATCGTCTGCTACAGAATCATTATATATCCTGCTTATGAGGGTCTTTCTGAAGGCAGTAAATGGACCATTAAAGATAAATGTTGAATCAAGTATAGACTCAGCATGACGTATCATGTGATAAAGATTCCTGTATTCAATCTCAATTATGGACATATCACTATCTCTATCACCCAGAACTACGTGCCTACCTGTCAGAGCACCAACTCTCTGATCAGCAAAATAGGGAATTGAAACATTCAGGATGTTCTTATTTAGTCTGGAATCAGAGTCTGTTATTACTATAATCTCCCCATTGGAGTATCTAAGAGCACGATTTAGTGCGACGGCTTTGCCCCTTCGTTCCTTTAATTTAAGTAATTTAAAATTACGGTGGTTTTTTATAAATCCTTTAACAATTTCAACCGTTTTGTCATTAGAGCCGTCATCTATTATAAGGACTTCGAGTTTGTCTTTTGGATATTCCAAATCAAGGGTATTCTCTAATTTTCCTTTAATAGTATTCTCCTCATTCCAGGTGGGGATAATAAGGGAGATAGTTGGTTCATAATCTGGATCACTTCTAACATCTAACTTTCTATAGGATACTATGTACTGGCATAATAGAAAGTAACCCCCATATACTATACCTATACTCAATATACTGAACCAGAATATTATCTCAGCCAAACTCATTTTTATCTTATTTGAGACAATCAATTCTAAGAAATCAGACACAATTCACAACTTGTCATATACCTTAATATTGGCCTCTTCGGCGATCCTCTTAGCCTCTGGGTTCTTTATAAAAAGTCTGGCTTTTAATTGCTTCGCCAAGGCAATGGACTCAGCACTATTGTCATCTAAGCCCTTTGAGATCAGTTCATTGACAAAGTTCCAGTCTTTAATCCAGACGATCTCCACCTTTCCCTGATCTATAAATTTCTTAAGCCTTCTCAATTTTCTGCTGGTACCGGCTACAATATATGGGTTCCTCTTATTTATAAAATCCTCTAATTCATCACCTTTGATATCCTTTAGGAAATCCATTGCTGCTACATATCTCCTCTTTTTGTGCATATAGAAGAATAACAAAGCTAATAAGAAGAGTATTATGAACAGCATTACTATCCCTCCCGGGCTTCTGGAAAATGCAACTATGTAACCAATTACCCCCACTGGGGTACAGGGCTTACATGGACCACCACAGTCAATACCTTCCTCACCCTGATTCTGAATCCCATCAGAGCATGTTGGTATCCTGCAGGTATTATTGTAACAATAATTACTTAAGCAGTCTGAATTCACCAAGCACCTTTTACCTTCACCACAGGGTTTACAAGGACCTCCACAGTCTATGTCTGTTTCATCCTGATTTAGTATTTCATCATAGCATGTTGGTATCCTGCAGATATTTTCATAGCAATAATTACTTAAGCAGTCTGAATTCACCAAGCACCTTTTACCTTCACCACAGGGTTTACAAGGACCTCCACAGTCTACATCACTTTCATTCTGATTCTTTACTCCATCAGAACAGGTTGGTGTTCTGCATACATTATCATAACAAACACCACTTAAACAATCTGAATCTACCATGCATTTTTTACCATCGCTACAAGGATCACAAGGACCTCCACAGTCTACATCACTTTCATTCTGATTCTTTACTCCATCAGAACAGGTTGGTGTTCTGCATACATTATCATAACAGTATCCGCTTTTACAATCTGAATCCGTAAGACAGGATTTACCATCTTCGCAGGGTTTACAGGGGCCTCCACAATCTACATCTGTTTCACCATAGTTCTTTATACCATCATAACATGCAGATATTACCCTGCCTTTTCTGGGAGGATAAGTTCCACGGCCCCTACGATGTTTCTTCACCGTGGTAGTTGTGGTACTAGTTGTGGTAGTTGTAGTCGTTGGCACAGTTGTTGTTGTGGCAGTTGATATAGTGGTTGTTGTAGTACTTGTGGTAGTTGTAGTAGTGACGCATACTACCTCAAATTCTGTGTCTGCGGTAAAGGTTTTACATCCAGAGGAAACTATAATCCTTGCTGTATATTCTTCTTTTTCATTAATGCAATCCTCTGGCAAATTCCATAGAATTTCATAGTCGATAGTGTTACCACCACCATAGGCATAGCAATTTTCGGGATTGGACTCGGTTACAGTTACATCCAGATCACAATTCCCATATTCTGGATAGTATCCATAATGTTTGGGCAGGGAACAACTTAAATGAACCCGATTATCTATATCTAAGTTTACATCGTCTACCTGCTCGCATTCTGTAAGCTCTACGGTAGCGTCAAAGGTCACTATTTCTCCTGGAGAATAGGTTTTCTTGTCACTGTCTATAGAAACCGATATGTCTGCAGAGGATAACGAAGTCAGAAAGATCAAGATGATAGTTACTATAAATACAGATCTCAAAACAGATCTCAAAATCCCACCAAAAATGTTCACACCACCCATTTTTATTACCCTCAAAGTACTAAATTACACTCAATATATGGATTTTATTATACAATATTTATATGTTATATGGAATTTATAGTATAAATATCAATTTTTTGATATTTAAATAATAAAAACACAGCATATAACATTTAAAACCTAAATAGTTCATATTTAAATAATAAAAACATAATTAATTATAATTAAACTATAATCAAAATTATAATCAAAATAATCTATAGTTCATGAAGATGATCACCACAGTAACCACCACTACCGCGACTACCGGAGTAACAAATTTTTTCCTGTATGCGGGGATAGTAATAGTAGCACTAATAGCATTTCTGGGTCTAAAAGAGATTCTGGATACGGTAAAGATGAGAAGGCATCACTATAAATCTTTCTTGTCTCTATCGAATGTTGTAATATCCGCCCTGTTCTTGGTCTTTGTATTTCTGGTGGTATATAAACTAACTGTCTTATTCTGACCTTTTATTCTTCTAAGATTCTTCTAAGACATGAAAAATGGCGCGATCAGAAATAGAATAATATTGGTAATCCCATGGGATAGTGTTATGCCCCAGATATTTCTGGTTCTCTGAAATACATATCCATAGAAAAGCCCCACGAGGAATACAAAGATAAGATCTGGGGCAGATTTAAAGCCGATGTGCATCAACATAAACAGAACACTGGAGAATAATAAGCTGGCATTTTTCCCCATCACCCCCTCAGCCCTGGTCTGTACAATCCCTCTGAAGGTCAATTCCTCTAAGAGACCTGTGAATATCAGTAAAATAAACCCGGGAATGATTAAATTCATTACTATTAATTCATCGATCAACGCCTCTGGTTTCAGGATCATGTACTCAAAAAATCCAAAGAGAATTCCGGTCAATGCTATAAAAAACTGAATTAATGGAAAATTAGAAACAAAGCCTATCTCCTGTAAATGCATCTTCATGTATCTGATAAGAAGGATTATTGCCACCATGAGAGGAATCCCAATAATAATAAACCAATAAATGCTCTCAAATATTTTCAATGGCATGGAAAATCTGATTATTCCAATCAATGGAATCAGGATCAATGAGTTCAACATATATGACATATCCTCAATCTGCCATGCCCTTCTCAATGAATATGCCCTGGTTCTAATAGATTCACGATAGATCAGTGATGAAAAAATCATCAATGAAAAGAGAAATATCATGTGTATCATAATCCCCAACATAATGTCAAAATAGGTAGAAACAAACTCTGCCGACCCCACCATAATGCAGGTAAATAATGGAACAATAAACCTGAGATTAACCCCAGAAACCTTTCCATTCCACTCGTCTTTTTTCTCTAAATTCCCTTTTTCTCCTTTTCCCATTCTCTTGGCGATTTTTATTTATAATGAATGATTATCCATTTATATTAACTCACCCACATTTCAATATATGAACGAGATATTTTTCATAACATTTGGTCTGCTGGGCCTCTGGTTTGGAAGCGATTTTGCAGTAGAGGCCGCCAGAAGGATTGCCGTAAAACTAAAGGTTTCCGATCTCATCATCGGATTAACAATAACCTCGATTGGAACATCACTTCCCGAGATCTCAACCAATATCTTGGCAGGATTCAGCACACTGGCAGAGAAAGATGCATCCGGAATAGCGGTCGGAAATATTATTGGGAGTGATCTGGCCCAGATCACGCTTCTTTTAGGTATTGTGGGTTTTCTGGCTACTTTAACAATACCCATGAGATCACTCAAGCGAGATGGGTTCATGCTTTTTATAGCACTGATACTGATGTATATAACTGCTATTGATGGACATGTAAGTCGGAGTGAAGGGGTTATCCTTGTCCTTGCATACATTATCTACTTGATATATCTGCTCAACCAGGAGAGGGTTTTAGAGAATAAAAAAACAAAATCCAAATCCGAAAAAAGGGATTATAAAATCGGTATTGATTTGATTAAAACCATTGTAGGACTAACCGTTGTAGTTGTGAGTGCCTATTTAATTGTTGAAAATGGTGTTTCCATGGCATTACAGATTGGGATAACAGAATCAGTTATTGGAATCTTTGTCGGTCTTGGAACGAGCATCCCAGAACTTACCGTCTCATTGAGGGCCATAAAAGAGAGGGCTGGGGAACTCTCGCTTGGTAATCTGATCGGCAGCAACATCACTGATCCTTTATTATCCTTTGGTCTGGGTGCCTCTGTTGCCGGGGTTACAATATCACAAAGTGTTTTGCAATTCGACTTTGTCTACTGGATGGCTGCAACGGCAATCGCACTATTCCTCATCTACAATCACATGAACCTAAACAGGAAGGAATCCTCGGTGCTGATAATACTCTACCTACTGTTCATCTACCTGAAGCTAACTTTCTTCCTGACTAAATGAAGCCACTTGGATATCTTTTATATCTTAATCCCATAATCTTTAACAATAAAAATCTGGCCCAGATGACATTGAAGGGTTTTATAGAGAATACCATAGATACCATAAAGAAGAATGTGCCCGAGATAAAAAAGATGGATGCTATATGGATGGAATAGAGAAAAAATGAAAGATTCAATAAAAATAATAGAAACTACCAAATTGGTAATGGAGAAGCCGGTTGTGATAATTGGAATTCCAGATATAGGCTTAGTGGGTAGTATAGCCACCTTCCATATCCTAGATAAATTAAAACTAGAGGAGATAGCACACCTAGAATCGGATAAATTTCCACCAGTGATTGTGGTTCATGATAAAAGACCTAAGTCACCTATCAGAATTTATGGAAATAAAGATATCCTAATTTTGATTTCGGAGATCCCCATAACCTCCTCTTTAATACCGGAGATTTCTCGTTCATTGATCGAATGGTTCAAAACAAAGGATGTTTCTCTAGTAATGTCCCTGGGGGGAATTGCCCATCCAGACAGGCTGGAGATCAAAAAGCCTACCGTCTATGGTCTTGGAACTGATGAAGAGACCGATGAAATTCTGAAAAAGAATGATATAAATATCTTTGAAGAGGGTCTGATTGTGGGACCGAATGGTATTATCATCAGAGATTGCATGAAGAATGGAATCCCATCTTTATATCTCATGACAGAGTCGCATTACAGATACCCGGATCCAGGGGCGGCTGCCTCTATAATTGAGATAATTAATAAGATATTGAATCTTAACATTGATGTAAGGGAACTCCTGGATAAAGAAGAGGAGATAAAGATTAAAGCCAGGGACTTGATGAAAAGGACTGAGCAGTCCATGAAAGAGATGCAAAAGATTCGGGAAAAGGAGATTCCAATGATGTACAGATAAAATGTCCAGAAAGAGATTTTTAGATATATGGGAAGAATTTGAAGATTGGGCCTGGAGTTTAAGGAATCGTTGCTTAGAACCTTTATGCTATATTGAGGATAGGGGAGACCATCTCTTAGTTAGTGCAGATCTCCCCTTTGTGGAAAAGGAAAATATAGAGATATCACTAACAGAAGATCTATTAGAAATAAATGCCAGGATGAAAACATCATACAGATTCAACAGATTGGGTGTTGTGCAAAGGGGGATAAAATTTGAATCATTTCACAAGATTCTCAGGCTTCCTTCAAGGGTTGATACAGAAAAAGCAAGGGCCAGATTTAGGAGCGGGATTCTTGAAATAGAGTTGCCTAAGAAGATTCAGAAGAAAAGTATTGAGATCGATTAAGTCAAAATGAATCAAAATCAAAAATCTGAGAAGGATAGATTTCTTCAAGGAATAAGCATTAATGTTCTCCTCTTGGGAGTAGTGAGTTTTCTTACCGATATGAGCAGTGAGATGATCATCCCCATCCTACCTATGTTCATTATGAATCTTGGTGGGACGGGATTGATAGTGGGCTTAATCGGTGGTTTGGGCGACAGTGTAAGTAGCATAGTGATGGTACTCTCTGGCTACTGGTCCGACAGGGTTGGGAAAAGGAAACCCTTCATATTCTCGGGTTATGGTATCTCCTCTGTTGCAAAGTTGCTATTCGCCTTCTCAACACATTGGTGGCACATTCTTGTTTTGAGACCATTGGAAAGATTCGGCAAGGGATTAAGAACTGCCCCGAGAGATGCCATAATTTCAGAAGCTAAAAAGGATGTAAGAGGAAAGGCATTTGGAATTCATAGAGCCATGGATAGCTCTGGGGCCATTATCGGTTCTATCTTAGTGGTTATCCTCATTTTCTATATGGGTTTAAAATTTACAACCATATTTCTAGTTGCGAGTTTTATTGGCTTCTCAGCATTGATTCCCATTCTATGGGTAAGGGATGTAAAGAGAAAGTCCCAGGGGATAACCTTGAAAATCGGCATCGGTTCTTTGCCAAGAAAATTCAGAATCTTCCTCTTAATAGTAACGGTATTTGCATTGGGAAATTTCACCGTTTTTTTCTTTATACTAAAGGCACGTGAATCATTTGTTGATTCTGGAATTGCAGATGTTTTGGCAATACTTTTATATGCGTGGTATAATGTCTCTTATACCGCTTTTTCCATCCCATCGGGAATTCTTTCCGACAGGATCGGAAGAAAAAAAGTCCTCATCCTCGGCTATCTGACCTTCAGTATCACCTGTCTTGGTTTTGCATTTTTCCAGTCATTCTCAGTATTCTTCATACTCTTTGCCCTCTATGGCTTATTCATGGCATTGATTGATGGAACACAAAGGGCATTTGCTTCTGACCTCGCTCTAAAGAAATTGAAAGCAACGGCCTTGGGAACATTCCACACCGTTATTTCCATAGCAACCCTACCGGCAAGTTTAATAGCTGGTTATATCTGGCAATTTATAAGCCCCGAGGCAACATTTCTTTATGGTGCGTTTATGGGGATATTAGCTATGATCCTTTTTATCTTGGTTAAAATTTAACAATGGAGGTTTATCTAATATAAGTCGGGGTCTCATCCAAGAATTCTTGCTGTCTCTCCACCGCCTTTTTCTGTTCACTGATCATTTTACTCACCCTACTCATCTGTTCTTCTGTTTCTTTGGCTTTTTCTGTCAGTTCTGTCATATCTATCTCGATCCTCAAAACCTTCGTCAATACCCTCAATACAGCTTCTGCAGATTTTGCATCAATTATCTGACCATGAGTTTCTCCCATCAGACACGCTCCCGGAATATTTCTCTGCATTCCTAAGCCAATAAGAAGACCCGCGGCACCAAAGATCGCACCACCTCCCTTGAAGATCACCTCGTATTTCTTTAATTCCTTAACCAGATTTTTATCGGTAGCGGCTCCAAATACCTTTGGTGTTCTTACGATATTTCCAGTTCCTAAGCCACCCAGGGTAAAAATTTTCGAGAGATTAAATTTTTCTCCTATTTCCAGGGTCTTTTCAGAGATCCGATACTGACCATCTGGGGTAATCCCCTGAAAGTCTCCCAAAAGGAGGATTAGGTCATTCTCTTTCCCCTTCCAGTAATAGAGTTCATTATTTACGAGGTGTATGGTTCCATCGTCTCGAATGGAAACCTGTGGAGGCAGATAAGGGGAATAGAGTTCTGCAAACTTTTTGGCCTTTAATTCATCCAGCATATGATCTGCTGCCAATTTCCCAACTAAACCTATCCCCGGAAGACCCTCTATCAGGATAGTATCCCTCAATTTGGGTTTTTCCAGTATCCTAACTTCTACATCATCCATTTTTATAATGGCAATGATACCGTGCTATTAATATACCTTAGTATTTTAGTATTGAGAGTATTTAATAAAAATTTAATTATAATAGAATTAGAATATGAACCATAAAAATGCCCTGAGCAGGTATATTGGCATATTGAAGGGTAAGGAAAAGGCGAAATATCTTTTATGTGAAGATTTGAAGGACAGGGTGAGGGATGCAAGAGAAATTATGAAGTGCTGTCATTTCTGTGAAAGGAGATGCTCTGTTAATAGATTGGATGGGGAGAAGGGTTATTGTGGGGTTCTTGAGTCAAGAGTGGCATCAGAATTTATTCACATTGGAGAAGAACCCGAGTTGGTGCCTTCATACACAATATTCTTTTCTGGATGTACCTTTTCTTGCGTATATTGTCAGAACTGGGATATCAGTCAGTATCCGGAAAGGGGCACCTACATTAAGCCGGAGATACTGGCAAAGATGATCTCTTCTGTAAATGCTAAGAATGTGAACTGGGTGGGTGGAGACCCCACACCAAATCTCTCTTATATCCTGGAGGTTCTAACCCATTTGAATAAAAATATCCCCCAGGTATGGAATTCCAATATGTATCTTACTGAAGAATCCATGAGGTTATTGGATGGCGTCATGGACATATATCTGACAGACTTTAAATATGGGAATGACAAATGTGCTGAGAGGCTCTCTGATGTAAAAAACTATTTACAGATTATCAAGAGAAATCATAAATTGGCAGAGGAACAGGGTGAAGTGATTATAAGGCATTTGGTATTGCCAGATCACCTTGACTGCTGTACAAAGCCCATACTGAAGTGGATCTCTGAAAATATGAGTAATTTCAGGCTAAATATCATGGATCAATACAGACCAGAATATAAAGCCATGGAATATGAAGAACTCCAGAGAAGGCTTAGCTTTGATGAATATCAGGAAGCATTGAAATTTGCACGGGATTTGGGATTAATCTAAGTGCTTAGAATTTCCAATAAATGCTCCCAACGAAGCACCAATACCATTAGCTAATACATCCAAAATGCTGGAATCCCTATTGGGAACAAAAAACTGATGAATCTCATCTGTTATTCCGTAAATTGTTGCTGTTAAAATTGCGATTAAAATTGCCTTTTCCCGCATCCTTCCATTCCCGCTTCTAAATCCAGCCAATAAAAGAAATCCCAGAATGGAATACTCAAAGATATGTTCAATAGTTGTTATCAGCATCCTTATAAATTCATCCTCAACTTCAACTGGCTGTGGCGGGCAAGGCATTGAAGAGAAGATAAAGATAATCGATGCATAAACCAGAATCAGTGTCCAGGTGAGCATTGGTCTCTTTTCCAGCCAATTTATGGGGTGAGAATTAGAATTCATACCCATCTTTTAAGCCCCCTGCATAGAAAACTCCCTCAGGATATTTTCCACAGAAGAAGAGACATCCTCTACAACATTTTTTGCAGCGCGTTTTATAGCCTCAATCTGATCCCTATGGATTACCACACGAAAATCACGCTCATTAGTTACATAAAGTTCATTATCTATCAGTCTAATTCTTAAACCAGAAGAATCGGCAAATGTGCTCTCAGTTTCTCCATTTAAATAGAGTTCAAATATCCGCCAGGGGATAACTACCTTTTTGCCAATATCCGGTCTGTAGATGATTATGGAGGTAATTCTTTTTTCCAAATCAGCCGTATACTCAAAATCCAACTCTACTTCATAGGTAGTCTCCCAATCCTTATAGCCTCTTTTGAATTTGAGTACGTTCATTTTCAGCCAACTATGGATAATCACAGCATCATTGCCCTATTTTAGATGCCAATTCTACATCCTCTTTTGTTATAGTTTTCCTTCCAGCATGCTTAGAAAGTCTAATGGATTCCACTGTTAATTTTTCTATCAGAATCTCTGCCTTATCCGCTATTGCTTTTACCGCATCATTAGAAATTCTCTCTGCACCAGCCTTTCTCATAACTCGCTCCACGGGAGCTAATGGTAACCCTGCCATAATCCATCACTAAATTCACTGGATTAAATTATTAAGTTTAGAGTATAAAAATATAGAAGAATAGGGAGCAGTGTATTGGTTTTAATTGAAGTTTTAAGAAATTCGGAGATAAAATATTAACGTATTTATATAAGATTGTGCAATAGTTTAAAAAATATGGAGTGGGTGATAATATGGATAAAAAAATTGCAATAGGTGTGATTATAGTCTTGATAGTGCTTGGCATAGGTGCCTTCTTGTTTTTAAGCAAAGAAGCAAAACCAGAATGGTCGGACTTAGTTCCCGACTCCAATCTTGTGATGATTTTTGATATGCAAAAAGCATTGAAGGTGTTAGATGATGAGGATATACGGGAACTCTATAAATCCCTGGGTGGAGAAGAGGTAAATCTGAGGGAAAAGGCTGAGGAGGAGATCAATAAACAGTTGGGAAAGGTAGGTATAAGAGCGGGAGATATATCCAAGATTGTCGTCTTCGGGGATTTCCCCACCTATGCTGATATCACATATTCATCAGAAGTTGGTATGCTCGTTACCGGTAAATTTGATAGGGATAGGATTATTTCTGGAGGCAATCTGGCATCTGAGGAAAGCTATCTGGAGGAGAATATCTATAAGTGGGTTGAGGAGAAACCCTATGGGAAGCCAAAAGAGGTATTTATCGTCTTTTTGGATGACAAGATAGTTCTTTCTGAGAAAAGGGATATAATAAAAAGGGTTATAGATGTGAAAAAAGGTAAAGAGAAACCTCTGAAAAAGGAGAAGCTATCCCTTCTAGAAGAAGTGAGGGGAAATGAAGCCATTTTTGGTATAATTCTCACCATATCAGAAGAAATGAAAAGAGAAATGAAAAGAGAATGGAAGGAGAGTATGGAATCAATACCAATTACTGGAATGTTTAAGACAGACTCTTTTACCAAATTAGAGAAGATGGCTTATTCACTGGATAAGAAGGATAACATTATCTCCCTGAATTCGGTAACCTACTATGAAGATAAAGAAACCGCCGAAAGTGCTGCCAAAACCACCAGGGGAGCAATAGATATGTATTCTGGAACCATAAAAGGTTTAGATAAACTGTTCAAGGATATGGAGATAAAGGTGGAGGGCAAGAAGGTTAAAATGAAGTGGGAGATTGAAATCCAGGTGATAATGGAATTGATCCAGGAATATAAGAACATGTATAAAGGTGCTTGAGCCTAGTATTCGGTATACCGGTTCATCTCTCGAGTTTGAGGTATTGAATGGTGCGGGGGAACGTGTTGGTAACGTCATTTTGGAACCTTCAGGTGATTGTGCTACCGCTTCACGTGTCAACATCGATTCTATCCGCGCTGGTGGTACTGCTCAGAAAGGTACTGCAGATAGTTTAAAATTTTGACTTAATACTTACTTAATACTTTCAATTATCTCCTTGATCTTGCTACAATCCTCCTCGGTTGCCGTACCATTGACTATCACATCCGCTCCCGCTCTTGTTTTTTCCCTTGCGGTTTTCCCATCTCCGATCCCTCCACCAACAATGATCGGGATTTCTATTTCGGCTCTAACTGCAGAGATCATCTCATTGGGAACGGGGTTTTCTGCGCCCGAGCCCGCTTCAAGATAGATGCACTGCATATTGAGATATTGAGCAGTTAATGCATAATTAATAGCCTTCTGAATTTCATTTCCCTCAATTCTATCCAAATTACAGACCCTTTCCACCATAGTGGGTTTCCTACTAGTGCTTATCACTATGTACCCCATAGATATTGGCTTTATATTCCACTCGTTTATTAATGAAGCCCCTTTAATCTGTTCTTCTATTAAAAATCTTCTATCGATGGAATTCATGAGCATCATAAAGAATATATAATCCGCATTTTCTGATACAGCTCGTGAGGAATTTGGGAATAATATTGTTGGGATATCTACAGATCTCTTTATTGATTCTACTGTTCTATAAACCAGTTCTCTGTCATCAACAGTAGAACCTCCAATCATAATGGCGTTAGTTCCATATTCATAGCAGATTTCTGCCCTTTGACCCGCTTCTTTGGGGGATTGATTTTCTGGATCAATTAGGGTAAAATGAAGCTTTTTTTCCTTCTTCAATAATTCTTTTATTAAATCCATTTTTATGATGGTTTTCAAAGTTTCTAAAGATCTTCCTTTTTGATCAACCTAGTGGTAATCTCCACCAGAGGGTGCTGCGCATAATCTATTACCTTGATATCATCCAATGTCAATAAACCCGATTCTCTGGCAGATTTTTCCATTCCTATCTCAATATCTTCCTCTGGCTCCAGAACGTGAGCCATTATCTCTTTAATTCCCAGCTCTCTGGCCGCGATAACCCTGTGATGTCCGTCCACTAACACAAAATAATTCCTCTTCTTTATCACAATTAACGGCTCGGCAAGACCCTTTTTTAATTCATATTTCCTTCCCTGAAGTTCATCTGCATGTATTCTCCCCTGAGTTGGACGTAAGTTATCCAGGGGAACGGAATACTTCCTTACATTAATCCTTACCCCAGATTTTGATTCCAACAGGTTCTTGATCATATTTACCTTTCTAGGGGTTGCCCTTTCTATATGGGATCTAATAATGTCGGTATTGGTAATTATACCAATCAACCTACCCTTTTCATCAACCACTGGAAGCTTCCGCATACCATGTCTGAACATTACCCTCGCTGCATCATCTAATGCAAGATCGGGTCTAGCAACTATAAATTTCTCCCCTATAATATCCTTAATCAATCTTTCCGGGTTATTATAATTTCTCAATAATTCCTTTGCAGTAATAAAGCCCACAAGGTTACCATTCTTAGTAACCGGAAAATTTTGATGTACCGAATTGACAAAGATCTGTATGGCCTTCTTTACGGTAGTATCATAGGGGATATAATCTACCTCTTTGGTCATATAGTCTCTAACCAATGCCTTTTTTGCCATTTTAATTTCAGGTATATAAAACTGTTTTGTGTAATAGTTAATATATCACATTAAAAATCAATAATAAAATGAAGCGGGATGTAAATTTTCTTTTATTTGGTCTCTTGATTCTACTTTTAATTGCCATGGTGGCCATGGCTATTTATGCCCAATATGAATATCAACGTTGCAATACAGATTATTTAATTGCATTAGAAGATATAGAAGAGAAAAATTCTCAATTAAATAAAAAGATTGCGGAGATTAACAAAACAAGAGAGGAGTTGAAAAGTAAGGAGAGGGCATTGGTAGACGTAATAAGGGAGTTAAACCTATCTGAGCAGAGAGAGGTCTCATTGAGTGGGCTTTTTGAGGATATAAAAGGGGAAAAGGAACTATTGGAGGAAGAACTAAAAATAACCACCGAGGAAAGGGATAGATGGCGTTCCAACTATACTGCTGTTAAAATGGATCTCGATATGTGCGAGAAGAATTATGAACTCAAGGAAAGACAGTTGGATTTAGCAACAAAAAAGATATCCCAGATAAGCCTTAATGTAAAATATCTCGGTATTAATGTAAACAAATCAAAGGATCAAATAGGGGATATTGAAGAGGATATAGAGGATATCGATGATGATCTCTCTTCTTTATATCGAAAGGTAGGTGATGTGGAGAATGAAACCACGATGGGTGAGTTAAAGGAGGAATTGAGGGATGACATAAATGATATTCGGAGTCTAATCGCCGAATTAAAAGAAACTATCGATAATTTGAGAAATACTATCGATAGCATGGAAAAGAAGGTTAAGGAGATAGATTAAAAGATTGGAATGGATTTAATCACTCCAAGATTGGAAGAGGTCAGAAGGGTCGTTAGTAAGTTGAAATTGTTCACCCTTGCATTAGATTCTATTATAGTTTTTATTCTCTCATCCATCTTTTTTGTACTTTTTGGTATTGAACCTGTCCTGGCAATAATCCCAAGTTTGATCTATTTTATCTTAAGGTCGATCTCTGTACTCAGAGATGGC
>Ga0209410_1000409_pt1 | contig 19701 bp, 29 predicted proteins | sample Mar14436cmmetaG_FD_184135 | JGI IMG/M metagenome (GOLD analysis project Ga0209410, IMG submission 184135) | Marine hydrothermal vent microbial communities from Guaymas Basin, Gulf of California to study Microbial Dark Matter (Phase II) - Marker... ... | reverse complement strand
CAAACCCTCTGGGCGAAGCCAGAAAGGTCAAAGAAACACATAGAGAAACGCCCTATGATGTGCAACGTTTAACGTTTTGGCGTTACACGTTACAAAACGTCAAATTTTGACTATTCTGGCCGTTTCACGGCGTGCGTGCGAACGCTTGACAAACTGTCAAAACGGAGTTATGGTGGTGTTATCACGTGCACGTGAAATAAATTTGGGAGGTGTTAGGATGGCAGAGGAAAAGGTAAAGGTCATAAAAGACTGGGAAAATTTAACAGTTACTATTAAAGGTTACGGCGTTGAGCGTGTTTATGACCTCAAGCGGTTATCGGATGACATGAAAAATAGATGTTTAGTTCTAGGGGGTAGCAACAAATTACGTGATAGCTACGCTGGCAAGGATAAAACGCCTAAATGGTGGGAATATTCTGACGAAGTATATCACGCATTATGTGATGACGTTTGGGAACGCAAGCCTGAAAGCAAACTAAAGAAACTGGAGGAGCTTGCAGAAAGTGGTGTTTTTACGAACAAGCAGATAGCTGTGCTAAAGAAACTGGGACTGATAAAATAGCCTTGGCAACATGAAACCTGCACGGGGTGCGGCCTTCACGGCCGTGCCCCTTTCTTTTTGTCCGCCTGCGGACATCCAGCCGAAGCCCCCCTAAGCCCCCAAGGGCATCCCGCCTGATGATAGACATAGTCCAATTTTCTCCACAACCAAAATTTCAAACCGCTCCGCTGGCTGCTACGCAGCATGCAAACGCAGGCTGCAAATGCAGCACTCGGCTATGCTGGAAATGTCCCGATGAACATTTGTCCATTCACGCATTGACTTGTGCCATTGGCGTGGTATAATGTTATCATGGGACGGCCTAAGAAAAAACTTGACGAAGAGGCCATATTAGACCTTGTAGAGCGAGGTCTTCCGCAGAAAGAGATTGCTGAAGAGCTTGGTGTTAGCACACCAACGCTGGCAAAGCGGATAGCTGACCTTCGGGAGAAACAGGGTCTTCTGCTGAGGTATCGTGCACTGCAGAGCTTGCAGCTCACCGAGCTACAGTGCAGGGTGCTAGAAGCGATAACGCCAGAGAAAATTGAAGAGGCCCCACTTCGGGACCTCGTCCTCGCATATAAAGTTCTGAAAGACAAGGAGCAATCCATTGAAGGACTACCGTCGGACATCAAAGGTCTTGTTGGCTACCTGGTCGAGCTTGAAAAGAGCAAGCTTGACAGCGAAGCTGGTGATGCTGACATCATTGATGTTACTCCTGGCAATGGAGATGGGAGCAATGCCAGAGACGAGAGTCACATTGACAAGACTATTAACTAACAAAGCTGGCACGTTTGGCGTGTTGGCTGTGAACGGAGTGGTCAAGCTCATCACGCTTGAGCCGCCGAAGGCGATTGTGCCACCTGGGCAATACAAGCTTCGCTTGCGGTGGTCGCCACGTTTCAAGCGTAAGCTCTTTGAGGTCGCAGACGTGCCAGGACACACGGATGTGCTAATTCACCCAGGAAATACAATCAAAGACACCAAAGGTTGTATCCTTGTTGGATTGAGAAAGGAGGGCGGAGCCGTGCTTCAGAGCCGCAAAGCTCTCGAAGAGCTTCATCGCCTTCTAGGTGACAGCTCTGCTGTCTTGGAGGTGCGGAATGCGTGGCCTTAATCCTGCTGTGCTAGAACGCTTGCGTTCCTGGCAGGATAACCCATTGAGGTTTGTGCAAGAATGCTTCAAATGGCCGAAAGGCCAAGGGCCAACATTCCAGCAAAAGGACGCCCTTCGGGCGATAGCCTTTAGAAAGCGTGTTAGTATCAGGAGCGGCCACGGCTGTGGCAAATCAGCTGTAGCCGTGTGGATAGCTTTGTGGTTCATGAGCACAAGGGCATACGCCAAAGTGGCTGTCACAGGGCCGACAGGCCGACAGCTATATGACATATTCTGGGCCGAACTTGCAAAGTGGTTCAGACGCAGTCGCCTGCAGGACGAGTTTGTGATGCAGAAAGGGAAATTCTTCTATAAGGCTGCACCCGAAGACTGGTGGATAAGGCTGATAAGCCCGAGGGTGAAAGCTACAAAGGAGGAGCAGGCGGAAACACTTGCTGGTCTTCATGGCGACCATCTCCTTATCATCGTAGATGAGGCCAGTGGTGTGCACGACCCTGTGTTTGTGCCACTGGAAGGGGCTTTGACGAGGCCCGACAACAAAGTCTTGTTGATTGGAAATATGACGAAGTCTTCTGGGTATTTCTACGACACGCATTTTCATGCTGCCATCAGGCGGAAGTGGGTGCATTTGCACTGGAACAGTGAGAAATCACCTCTGGTGACGAAGGAAACCGTAGAATACTTCAGAGACAAATATGGTGAAGATAGCAGCGTTTACGCTGTGCGTATAAAGGGCGACCCTCCGCTCACGGATGAGCGGGCTCTCATTCCGCTGGAATGGAGTCGCCAGTGTATTGGCAACGAAGTTGAGGTTGCCGATGACGAACCGCTTTACCTGAGCGTGGACATCGCCAGGTATGGCGATGACGTCTCCGTGGTGATGCCCCGCAGAGGCCTCAAAGTCTATGAGTGGGACGTCTTTAAGGACATGAATACAATATCACTAGCAGGAAATATCCTGCAGATGTATACAGAGCGTAATGCTAGTGGCGTCATTCTTGACGAAATCGGTGTTGGAGCGGGTGTTGTAGACTGGCTTGAAAAACATGGAATGGTTAACTGTTACGGAGTAAATGTGTGTTGGAAATCTAGCGACGTCAGTCGCTATCATAGGCTACGGGATGAGCTGTGGTGGACAGTGCGAGAGAAGTGCATGAGAGGCCTTTACTCATTTCCTCCGACAGAGGAGTCGGAGACGCTGTGCGACGAGTTGGCTTCGCCGAAGTATGACTTCAATGCTCAAGGCGGTATTGTTGTTGAGAGCAAGAAGAAGATGCGAGCTCGTGGTGTTGGAAGCCCAAACAGGGCTGACGCCCTTGTTATAAGCGAATATGTTAACAGTGTAGCCCACAAAGTGTGGCCTACAAAGAAGACCTACAGGTCTTCTAGGAAATACTACACTGTTGGTGGGGAATATGCCTGGATGGTGACATAGATGAGCAGGATAGTGGCAGAGAACGAAAACTGGCGGATTAGACAGGCGGAGGGCGATAACTATGCCCTCACTTGTGGGAAGGGTCACTTCACGTTCTATATAAAAGGGCGAAATGAGAAGCTTGTATTCTACAATATGCTTGTGTCAGCGAAAGCTGAGATGAAAGACGTGGTCTTTCTGACGTTCGGTGGCTGGTTTGCGTTGTGGCTAACGGCGGAAGACGTGAATTTCCTGCTGGAAAATCTGCCAATGACAGAGGCGGAGAAAGAAGCAAGTGCGGAAGTGAGCACGGAAGTGCGAAGCTCTGGAGGAGTGACTATACAGTAATAAAGTCAAAATTTGACATTTCTGCTACACATTGCGTAGCAGGGGAGGAGGATTAAGATGAGACCTTACGTAGATGTCGACTTAGACTCGGAGGTTTTGGAAAGGAAAGAAGGGCTTATAGCCCGCTACAAAGTGAAGGTCAAAGCGATTGCTTTCAGCCCAGACGATGAAATCGTGGAGGGCACTGTGAGGTGTGTCCATTATGGGCAGTTAATCGGTGGGCGTAAGACCGAGATAGACATCTTTCCTGGTGTAGGAAACATAACAGGCTCTGGGTCGTGCGACGACCCTTACGTGGTAGAGGGAGAGTTCGAGTCTGCTAAGTATCCTGGGTTGTGGTGCTGCGTTGCCACAGTCAAGGACAGCAAAGGAAACAAGATTACCGTGAAGAAGGGATTGGGCTTAGATAAGAAGGATTGACAGTGATGAAGTGGTTAGCTGTATTGGTCTTTGTGCTGGTTATTTTGCCTTTGACGGTGGGTGCTGTAGTCCATACTTACATTATTATTCCAGAGGCTGTGGCAGAAGAGTTCGTAGCGAAATGGAACTACCAGTGTCCTGGTTGGGAAACGAAGTTTGTGCTTTACCTGAAAGGCTCTGGCGACAGCTGGACGGAAGTCCAAGAGTTTGCTTCTAAGTGCGATGACGGTGAAGTTGGGGCGAAGAGCTTCGAAGAAGCGTTCACTTATGATGTTGTTCCTGGGCAGAACTACACGTTTGGGCTGACAGCAAAGAATGCTGACGACGAGAGCGACAAAGCAGAAGCTACGGTCTACGTCCCATGTCCTAAGCCTGTAATGCCTGAGGGCTTTATTATATTACTGCTGGAGGATTAAATGGAAAATGCTTTGATAGATGGCAATCATAATGCTAGCTTGCTAGCCGAAGATGCTGATAGCTGTGAAACAGCTCGGCTGCGGTGCAAGGGCAGAGCTCTGGTCACAGTCGGAGGACCGCTGATGTTGGCTCTGCAGAAGGTCAACGACAAGTATCCTTGGGGAGACGATTTTGCGTATATCCTTGCTGTTGGTCGAAATCCTTCGGACCTTGACGGTGACGATAGTTTGGACTGTGAGGAGAAGACTGGGATAACTGACGTTACCGAAGCTTTGCAGATAGACAAGACTTTTGTTTTTGCAGATTTGCAGCACTATTATGTGCTGCCGCCAAAAGGCGGTCTTGTTAGAGCAGTTGTTCAGGGTGGCATTGCGAGGACGGGTGCTTCAGATGGAGACGTTTATCTCACGAAGATTACTTTCAATTTGGGTTATGTAGATAGTGCTGGGACTTTCACTTCTGGCTCCACCGCAGATGCAACACCCAACTTTAGCACAAATAGCACGAACTACAAGCTTTGCAGTGGGCAAGTTTGGCTTGACTGGAATTTTGATATACCTAGCGGATATATGCTTGCTCTGCGGGTCCGACTTTATGGATATAGAGAAAATGGCGACACTGAGCACTTTAAAATGAAATTGTGCTGCAGCAGGGGCTCTTTCGATAGCTATCTTGAATTTTAGGAGGCAAACGTGAAGGTCAAGAGATATAAGCGAATGAGGAACAAGTTGGGCGGAGTGCATATAGAGGAAATCGTCGAAGAGCTCCCTGACCCAATTGACTATCCTAAAGAGACCCATGACAAACTGGTTGCTTTAAGAAGCAACCTTGCGGGTAGGTTGACTGACCTGAAAGAGAGGCAGAAGAAAATTGCTGAAAAAGTTGGGGTGAAAGAATGAAAGTTCTGGACTTGTCATATCACCCGCTGGATGTCCGCAGTGGCGGATGGGTTGACCTGTCAAGGAAGGGCAACCACGGCGTGCCTTATGGCGGTGCAAGGCCGTATATGATTGCCCCTGGGGTGATGGGGTTTGAGTTTGATGGGAGCAGTGGTTATGTAGAAATACCTGATAGCCCGAGCTTAGATATTACTGAAGAAATCACGGTATCTGTATGGGTATATCAATATAGTAGAGTTCTGAATGAGAATAAAGGTATTTTAGAAAAAGGCTGGGAGCAAAGTAATATACTGCGTGACCGTGAAGGGAAAAACTATCGTTTTGCTGTTTTTGATACTGACGAAGTTTCGAGAGGTGTATTGACTACCTTTAATCCTAGTTCCCAGCTCAGAAAGTGGCTTTGCTTGGTAGGAACAGTCAAGGGCGGGGTAGTAACTATCTACGCCAACGGCTTTTATGACAATAGTGAGGATTATGAACCTTTCACAATAAGGACAGGAGTTTCACCGCTTAAGGTGGGAGTTGTGTATGGGAGTTACTATTGGCATGGTTTAATTGCTCAACCTATTATTGAAAATCGAGCGTGGTCACCAGACGAAGTCCGTGAAGATTATTATAGAAGTCCTATATACCGCATGTTAAAAGGACTTCCTCACAGCATGATATACACAAAAATACCGTGGAAGCAGACGCAAGGGGGAATTTATGTTCCGTAGGAGGATGATATCACTGTTTCTTTGTGTCTTTATGGTTTATGCCTGTGCGTCGTTTCATTGTTCTAAAGAAGTGCGGTGGTTACTGGAAGACGCTAGACTACATGAAATGCAGCATACCAGCTATGATGCCATGCTGGCAGAGCGGTTTCACACTATCGCTGATTATCTGGATAGTGGTGAAGTGGAAAGACAGCAACTTATATCTGACCTTATCTTCATAGCCAAGGCGAAAGCCTCGCATGAAGGCTTGGATAGCAACTGGGACAGGATGTGGGTCGTGAGGTATGAAAAGATATTAAAGAGATTATGGGAAGTTTACAAGCAGAGATACGGGAGGGAAGGATGGAAGGAATAACAATTGTGAAAGTAGCCACATTATTGCTGTGTGCTTTGCTCTTGGTAGGGTGTGCTGCTCGCATGAAGGGCTTCACCAAGAGCTACGACAAATTTATGAAACAAGCTGATAGGCTTGCCGCTGTGCTGTGCTCGCACAGCGAGTTTTCGGTCTGCTACTGGAAAGCTGCTCTCGGCGAGGACATTGGCAAGATGCCTGCCGAGGCAATGGAAATCCTTGAAGAGATTGAGCGGACCATCAAGGGCCGTAAGGTCGAGGACTTGACGGAGTGCGAGAAGGGCAAGCTATTAGGCTTGTGGCAGCGGTTTGGCCAGCTCGTAGGCAAAGATATTATCAAGCGTGTTGTTCCGTTCATGATGAAGTTTGCGGGAGCACTGTAATGACGTGGAAGGAGTTCAAGGAGAAAGTCGACGAACGATTGGCGGAACTTGGGATTGACGAGAACGTTAATGTCTGCTGGATTGATGTAGTGCTGTATGGCACTGACGAGATAGATGTTGAATATGTCAAAGACGAAGACTGTATTAGAGTGATAGACTGATGGACGAAGTCTTTGTGAGGGCAATAGAGTTTGTGAAGCTGCTTAAACAGTGGGTCTTAGAGGCTAGGACCAGGTGTCATGAGGTCGAAGACCCTGCGGAGTGCTGCGAGGCAGCGGAGCAACTCGTTGAGCTGATAGAGAAGTTTGAGAAGTTAATGGAATTAAGGTGGGGCGTCAAAATTTGACGTTTCTTGGAGGCGAAGATGCAATCCGAGAAAGAATGGAGGGATTTTAAGATGTGGGCCTCGAAGGCCAAGAGTGAGGAGGCTCTTAAGGTGGTAGCCGCCTTGGTATGGATTGTCCAAGACTTGAGAGATACGCTCAAGTCGTTAGACGAACGACTTCGTGCAATGGAGGAGAGATGTGGGAGACATCTTTGCAAGTGTGCTGGGTGTAGTAGTGAGCATTCTGCTCACCATACTGTGCAGGGAAGTGGTGGCGACCAAGAAGATGGTCGCTAAGATGAACGCAGAGCTCGCTGAGTATAAGGTGCTTGTAGAGCACCGTCTGACAAGACTGGAAGCGAAGATTTTCAATAAGGTGTGCAAATGAACGAAATTGCTGAAAGCGGGATAAAGCAGCATCGTCGGGGCGGAGCTTCGCAGAGTGAGGAGGAACTCCTCGGAAAGTTGCAGGAGTGGCTGCGAGAGGCAGAACGCTCCACGCCTGAAATGAGGTGGCGTGAGGAGGCAGAGGAAGACTACGACTTCTATGCTGGGCGACAGGACAAGCCAGAGGTGCGACAGGCACTTATCGCACAGAAGCGTCCTGTTACAGTGTATAATGAAGTCAAGCCTCGGATAGACAAGCTCGTTGGCTTGGCAGCCCAGATACGGCGAACGCCGAAGGTGTTCCCTGTAACAAAGGAAGATGAGCCTCTGGCTGAGTTGATAAACGGAGTGTTTAAACATTTTCGCTATCACACAAAAGCCGCTAGGCGAGAGATGGAGTGCTTCGAGCATGCTGTGAAGAGTGGACGGAGTTTTCTTTACTTTTATGTGGACACAAGCAATCCTTTTGAACCACAAATTAAATGCAAGAGGCTGCCTGGACGTGATGTCCTGGTGGACCCAGATTGCTACGACTATGATATAAATGAGGCGAGATATGTGTTCATATCCCGCTGGTTTACCGAGGAAGAAATTAGAGCGTATTGGGACAGATTTGATGCTGATGCTATCAGGATGTTTGATACTGACCTCAGCTACTATACGCCGACTTATTTCAACGAGAGCAAAAAGTTGTATAGGCTCGTGGAGTGCTGGTATAAGAAGCCCGAGAGGGCTGTCTGGTTTGTTAACCCGATGACGGGGCGTCCTGAGCATCTGACTAGGGCTCAGTGGCGTGACTTCGTAAAACGGCTTCGGGAGGGTATCACTCTCCCTGATGGGAGGGTTTGGCGAGGTGACCCGCCAGCGGCTGTTGAGAGTGTGATGCAAGTTCCTTATTATGCTATATTTTCTGGCAACGTGCTCCTCGAGCACGGGAGGTCACCGTATAGGTGGCATGGCTATCCGATTGTCCTCTTCGGAGGCTACAAGGATGAGAACGAGAATAGATATATGAGTGCGATTGAGATGATGAAAGACCCACAAAGAGCCTTGAACACAATGCGGCGTCAGTTGTCGCACTTGTTGCAGACTGCCCCGAAGGGCATCTTGATGCATGAGATAGATGCAATTCTCAATGTGGATGAGTATGACAAGCACAGTAGCGAGCCGAATTTCAGGCTCGTGCTCAACAGAGGTGGCCTTGGTCGTGTCAAGTTTAGCGAGCAACCGCAGATAAGCCCGATTTACGGACAGTTGGATGCCCAGTATAGGCAGAGCATCGTAGATGTCAGCGGCATCCAAGATGTCTTGATGGGGAAGCAGACGGGCACCAGGGAACCTGGTGTTACTGCAAGAATGCGGCTTGAAAGCAATATAGCTGTGCTATACATCTTGTTCGCAAACTTCAGAGATGCTAGGCTGCAAGGCGGGGAGCTTTTGCTCTCGCTTGTGCAGCAATACGTGACATATCCTATGGTAATACGGATGGAAGGGGCAAAAGGAGCACAGCTTGTTGAGATAAACACACAGCTCAATCCGCAGATTGAGGGTTTCAACGATATATCTGCAGGCAAGTTTGACTTGCGGATTGACGAGGAAGCTGAAGATGTGACAATGCGGAGAGAGATTGCGAATATGCTTATGGAATATGCTCATAATGCCCCAGATGCAATTCCGCCCGAAATCATTCTTGAGTATATGGATGTGCCTTTCACGGTGAAGGCACAAGTGCAGGAATATAATAGGGCCAGGATTGAGCGGGAAATGATGCTCAGAATGGCCGAGATTAAGGCTAAGGAGGCTAAAGATGGCAGACGTAAAGCAAACACCGCAAGGCGATGAAGACCCCAGAAACCTTGAGGGTGTAACCACCGACCCTGATGAGGGTAAAGGTGATGAAGGTGCTGTAGACGAGGGTCAAACACAAGAGCCAGGGCAAGAGCCCAAGGAGGGTGATGAGCCACAAGGTGAGCCCTCTGTTGAGGAGCTACTGGCACAGCGTGACGCAGAAGTGCGGGAGTTGAGAGCACTCTTGCGTGAGCAGAAGCGTGAAATGACCGAGCTCCGCATGCAGATGCAAGGCACTAGCAAAGCTCTGAAAGAGGCTGGTGTTCTTGATGAGGGAGAGGAGGATGAAGAGCAGAAGAAGCTGTTGCAACGGCAGGAAGCTCTGCGTGCACAGCAACTGGAGACCATGTTGGAGATGATGCGGCTGAACCCGAAATACGAAGATGTGGACGAAGTCGTCTCGCAAGAGCACTTCGACGATATGGTAGAAGCTATGGCTGAAGTATATGCCGAGCGGACTGGTGTGTCGAAGGGCGAAGCTGTGATGGCTGTCGAAGACTGGATTTGGAGTCAGCCAAATCCGTATAAGCTAATGTATGCACAGATAAAGCAGTATCATCCAGACTATGCTAAGCAGCCACCGAAAGGTGGTGGCGGAGGGCCGAAAGAGCCTGCGAAAGCTCCGTCTAGCCTTCAGGCTATGGCTGGCGGAGGTGGTGCAGATGCAGCTGGGTGGACTGCAGCTAAAATTGATGCATTACCCGAGGACGAGCTGAATAAAGTCCCTCGGGACATATATGCACTGTATTTGCAAGGAAAGCTGAAGTGAGGAGGAGATAGAAATGGCAGAGACTGTATTTCTGACAAATGACCCGTTGACTAGGAAGCGTTGGGCAAAAGACCTTTTTGCTATATTGCTTCCAGCGACGGAAATCAACGACTTGGTTGGCACGGACACAAAGTCTATTATCCAGCAAAGGAAGGAACTCGCTAAAGGCGAGGGTGATACCATAACCTTCGGTATTCGTTTACCTTTGCAGGGTGAAGGTGTTGTCGGGAGAGACCCAATTGAAGGAAAGGAAGAGGCACTGCGTTTTAGGCACTTCAAATGCACGATTGAAGAACTCAATCATGCTGTGGAAACTGGCGGTCGGATGGAAGAACAGAGAGTTCCTTATGACCTGATGAAAGAAGGGCGTGATGCCTTGCAGGAATGGTGGGCTGACAAGCTGAGTGACATTGCGTTCGCCCATCTGTGTGGCGACAGCTCGTTCAGGGTTGCAGGTAAGACCCTTGGTCAAGACCCCGTAGACCCTGACACAGAACATTGGCTCAAGGTGAACGATGTGGCTACTGAAGGTGCTATGACCAGTGCGGACATTCTTGACTTGTCTTTCTTGGACAGAATGAAGCAGCGTGCTGAGATGCCAGTCGGAGACAAGTGCTACAAAGTGCGTCCTCTTGTGATAAATGGCAAGAAGTATTATAGGGTCATCCTTCACACTTACGTGTTTGACGCCTTGCGTCAGAACACTAACGTAGGTCAGTGGGGTGACTTACAGAGGGCTGCTGGCAAGCTGCAGATTCCAAATGTAGAGATTGAGTATAATGGGATGCTTATCAGCAAATCCGAGAGGATTAGGCAGGTCGTCAAAGACAGCACCGACCCACGGGCTGGAGTATTTAGAAACATCCTGCTTGGATGTCAAGCGGGGGTGCTTGCCTGGGGCGGAGCTGGTGAGAGCAAGAGCACAACACTGTCATTTGTGCCCTATCAGACTGATGCTAAGAGGTTCATGAACATAAGAGGTGGTGGAATTCTTGGCTTCAAAAAGACAAGATTTGAAGGTCACGACTTCGGAGTGATTACTGGGTCTAGCTGGGGAGCACCATTATCGTAAGGGAGGTTTCATTATGGCGACTGATTTATATACACATGCTTTTGCTGACAATCTGCGGCTGGCCAAAAGCAAAAGGCTGGCCGCCCCAGCTAACGGGACGTATAATCTCATTCGTTTGCCAAGATATGCGTTTGTGAAGGCAGTGTGGCTCTGGGTTGTTACAGCCTACACGGGGACGAGTCCCTCTGTCACAGTGGGCTTCATCGGAAACGGTGAAACTGCGGACCCCGATGCTTTCTTGACAAACACTGAGAGTGCTCCTAAAACAGCTGGGATGAAAATCTCGCTTGGTGGCACGGCTGCTTGTGCTGCTGGCAAGTATTTCGCAGACGGCTCTGGTGCAATTACCCTCACTACAAATAAGGATGATGGTAATGCTGGTGTCGTCTATGTATTTGCAGACTACACGGTAATTTGCTGAGAGGAGGTAGAAGATGGCTGCATTAGATACTGATTTAAGAAGGACTGATGAGAGGCACTATAAGAGGGTCAATCCTTTCTGGGTGCAGAGCAGTCCTTTCGGCTATGAGAACACAAACGAGAAGGTGTTGCTGTTTGCCTTTCCAGCGGTGCTAGGAAATTACTTCTTGCACCAATTTGTATTGGAGGTTGAGGTGGCATTTTCAGGCGGAACGCCAGCGATTGACATTGGGAAGTGCACTTTGGACGACCCGTCAGTCGACTTGACCTATCAGAACTATGATGCTGACTACTATATAGCCAACACAGATGTGACGGAAGGCACACCTGGATACTATATGGGTGACGGGACGGTCTGGGCACAGGCCCTTCTTGCCAACACAGTTGGGCCTTTGATTGTCAAAGGTGCGGATACAAATATGCCTGCGATTGTTGCAACGCTGTCTAATGGACTGACTGCTGGGAGGGCAAGACTGTATATGCTAGTGAGTAGGATTGGAGTGTAAATGTCAAAATTTGACTTTTCTGGTGATATGCGATGAACCTGCAACAGCTTGTGGACGAAGTGATTGTTGTGCTGGACGACGACAGCGATGAAATCGTGTCTCGTATTCCTGACTGGATAAACGAGGCAATTGCGACTGCGGTTGAGCGGGCCGAAGTCCCTGGGTTTGGTGTCCTCAACACTGTTGACACTGTGGTCGGGCAGGCTTACACGAGCCTGCCCTCGCAGTGCAGCCGCCTACTTCATGTAGGCGATGGCGACGTGGAACTCACGATAGTGACGCTCGAGGAGCTGCTGGAGAGGTATCCAGGGATGGACGAAGAGGGTGATGTTGAAGCGGTAGCTGTTGATGGAGCGACGCTGTATTATCAGCCCATTCCTGCGGAAGTGCAGACATTGACTGTGCTGTATAGACGGAAGCCAGCCACGCTAGTGGAGCCTGACGATGTCCCTGAAGGAATACCTGAGATGCTGCACCGAAAGGTTATTGTGCAGGGTGCAGCAGCAATCGGTTTTGGCCTTATTGAAGATGGTATTGAAGAGGGGAAGAAGGTTAATACAGCCTCGGCAATGATGCTCTACGAGCAGGGGATACACGAGCTGCAGGCTTGGGTTGAGCGGAGGCGAGTCCACAGACCTAGGTCTATTTGGAGGTATTGATGGCTCTAGCGAGAGTGCTGCAAAGCCCGAGAGGGCTGGACAATCGGCATGACCCTGTTACGCTTTGTCGAGAGGGTGTCTGTTATCTGGCAGCGGCTTACAACGTAGATGTCGAGAGGCGGATATGCAGGCGGCCTGGTCGCCGAAAGGTCGTGGACCTTCCAGGGCATAGCCCATATCCTTATTTTGGTGGATGTCTGTTTGTTTCCAACGGAAGGCTGATGTTGTTGTCGCCAGACTACAGCTATTCTGTCTTGCGGACAGGACTACACGATAGTGCTATGAGCTATGCAACTGTGTTCAACAGAGTGTATTACAGCAACGGCTACGAGAACGGCTACATTGAAAATGCTGAAAGCCACCCTTGGGAAGTTGGCGAATATGTTGGGCCAGACACGACGAGAGTCTTTAGCGACCCTCCGACAGGACACATTTTGTGTCTGTGGAACGGAAGAATGTTCATAGCCGAGGGCTCGACACTCTGGTATAGTGAGCCGTTCGCATATCATGCTTACGACCTCGGTCGCAACTTTGTCCCTTTCTCTAGCAGGATACGGATGGTTATTGGCATTGCTGACGGGATGTTCGTCAGCGATGAGCATACGACGTATGCCCTGGTGGGCAGCAGTCCCGAGGATTGGTTTGTCAGGAAGGTAGCGGACTATCCTGCTGTGGAGGGCACAGCCCTTCATGTGGAAAGCAGTCGTATAGGCGACGGGAGTCTGCCACCTGGCATGTATGCTATGTGGATGAGTGCACGAGGCATTTGCCTCGGAGGCCTGAACGGCTACTTCAGGAACTTGACGGAAGAACACGTCAAGTGCCCTGTGGGCACTCGAGGGACTGCCCTTATCAGGGACGGAAGATATATAACAATTGTGTGGTAGGAGGAAGTTATGCTGAAACTAAGCACGGGATTGAAAAACAGTTTGCTCGGAAATGCCACTCTGAAAGGAACTTCGTTGGCCTATCACGATGGTGGAGCTGGGAATGACTATATCACAGATAGCGAGAACAGGTTCTTGGATGCGGGCTTCAAAGTTGGTGATAAAATCACAACTACTGGGTCCACCACTGCGGCTAACAATATGACAGATGTGGAGATATTGGCTGTCTCTGCAGGCAAACTGGAGTTTGCTACTGGCACTGTTGACACAGAGGAGGCTTTCAATGAGAACACAGTCTTGAAAAGCGACAATGGAGGCTCTCTCGAAGAGCTTTTCAAGGATGCTGTTCTTGAGATATATAGCGGAAGTCAGCCAGCCGATGCAGATAGTGGTGAAACGGGCACAAAGCTCGTGAGAATCACGCTGAACAGCGGAGCTTTTACACCTGGTTCACCAGACAACGGTCTCGAGTTCGAGGCTCCAATGAATGGAGTGATAGGAAAGAAGAGTGGTGATGTCTGGAGTGGAGTTGGCTTGGCCGATGGGACGGCTGGATGGTTTCGCCTGTATGACAACAAGTATCACACAGGTGATAACAAAGCTGCCGTTAGGCTCGACGGAGCCTGTGGTGTCGGAAGTGGGCAGCTGAAGCTGTCTAGCCTGACCATAAAAGAAGGTGTAACGATAACGATAGACAGTTTTGATATTGACATCAGAGGGGCTTCGTAATGGGTGTCTGGTGTAATGACGCTATGCTTGACACAGCGTTGAACTGGCTCAAGAACGGAGCTGACAAGCTATGCTTGTGCAGCCAGCAACCTGCTTCCTATGTGGAAGCAACGTCCACGTATTGTCTTGGCTCAATAGCTATTGGCTCTGCCAACTTTGGAGAGATTGAGGATGGGCTTGTCTCAGGGAGACGTGTGACGGTGAATGTGGCTGATGCTGTTCCTGTAGGCACTACGGGTGTGCTCAACCATGTTGCTCTTGTGAGCGACATCTCGCAAGAGTTGCTGTATGTTGTTCCCTGTCCTGAAAGGGACGTTGCTCAGGGGAGTGAGGTTGTGCTTGGCCAGTTCTATGTAGAGCTGCGAGACCCAATTTCGGTGTAGGAGGTATGTTATGAAGATTGCTGCAACTGTGCGTGCCTTCTGGGAGTGGGAGTTGTGGAGGAACAACGTTCTGCTTGACCAGTGGGCATACTGCAATAAGATTGTGACGCAAGGGCTGAATGCCTGGCTTGACATAATGTTTCACGGCACATCGCAGGTGTCAACCTGGTATATTCTCATATTTGAAGATGACTACACGCCCGCCTCTGGCGATACGTATCAGAGTCCTGGGTTCACGGAGTGCACTGCGTATGATGAGGCCACGAGGCCAGCGTTCAACGAGGGTGCTGCCAGCAACGGCACAATAAACAATTATGATAATCCTGCAGTGTTCAGCATCAATGCGACGAAGACAATATATGGTGCAGCCCTTGTGAGTAACAGCACGAAAGGCGATAACAGCGGTGGATATTACATGTTCTCAGCAGCAAACTACGGCGAGGGCAAGCCTGTTGAAAACGGCGACACCTTGAAGGTGAAGCTTGCTATTACAGTGACAAGCACCACGTAGTGGAGGAAAGACTTGGCTTTTACTTGGAACCCAGATGACAAGCATAGCAGTATAGAGCTTCTCGATGGCAATCTGGTAGCTAAGCATATCAATGAGGGGTATGCGTCAGGAACTGTTCGTGCCACTGGGGGGGCTTCGTCTGGGAAGTGGTATTGGGAAATACAACACATTCATGGTGACTGCACAAGTCATTGCTTTACACAGTTTGGAATAGCACTGGCTAGCCACGCACTTAGTAGGCAGGTTGGCTACTCTGCTGAGAGCTACTGCTACTACAATTGCGATACTGAAGGCAGGAAGGTTCACAGCAGCAATGTAGAGAGCTATGGCACGACCCTCGCTGACGGCGATATTGTCATGGTTGCCCTTGACCTCGACAGTGGTAAGATATGGTGGGGCAAGAACGGAACATGGTTCGAGGGCGGAGACCCAGCCACTGGAGCCAATCCAGCCTACACAGGTATATCTGGATACTTCTATCCAGCGATTAGCTTTGATAAGTATGGGACCAGAGCGAAAGCCAGATTCTGGAAGAATCATATGTCCTTCACACCTCCTACAGGCTTTAGGCCTTGGGAAGGTGGGATTTATGTGGTGACTTTCGAAGAAGGAGCTGAAGCCTCTGACTCGTATGAGACCAAGAAAGGCTACATTTTCGAGATAGAGGAGCAAGCGAGTGCTAAGGATGAGCCGCATGTAGCGAGTCCTAATTATCTGGCAATTGCGGAAGAGGCTCTTGTATCCGAGCGTTACGACGTTCCTAGTCCTGTGTATACAGAGGTTACTGAGCTCGGCTCAGTAGAGGATGTCTATGCTGCTGCCAATCTGACCACAGCAATTACTGAAGCAGCTGGTGTTGAAGACGGATATATTGTAAGTCCGAAATTCGGTGCTGAGGCAGACCAGGGACTTGTCCAAGACCACTGGGAAATCAGCGTTTTCAAGAAGTTCCTGCCTACTGACAGCTACATTGGGCATGCTGGCAGTTCTCCGACCGTTGACATTACGAAAGCTCCTATCACGGGCGATGTTGCTATAGGTGCTGCTGTCGAGGTAGCTGGGCTCGGCGGAGCTATCCTGTCGGAGGGTATTGAGGCGTCTTGCAAAGCAACTGCTTCACAGGTCATTGTGGCACAGGGTGTTGCAGACGCAACGCTTGGTGTGGAAGCTCTGGGTGCTGGCTTTGCGGAAGCAACCACGGAAGTGGATGTTGATGCTGCAGGCTGCGTTAGCACACTTGGCAGTGCTATCGCAGAGCTGCTGTTGAGCGCGAGCGGCGAAGCCCGTGCGGAGATTAGAGGCCAAGGCGATGCAAGCATTACTTCTCACGTTGGTGCTGTTGGTCACAGTGACGGCGTCGCTGAAGGCCAGGTCGATGTAATCGTCGGGCTGAAAGCCACGGGAGTGGTCGGCAAGCTTGCTTGTGGCGAGTGCACCTTGTGGCTTGCCACAGAGGGAAGCGGAGCTCCAGTGCCAACAGGCGAAGCCGAGGCCAGCCTGAGGCTGGGGCTGCGAGCGTTCGCTAGAACAAGCGCAGGAATATGTGTGCTGAGGTATACAAGGTAAAATGTCAAAATTTGACTTTTCTTTAAATGTTGAAGCCGAAGGCCATGTAGAGTGCTGGGACAGGCTATGCCTGTCCATGAGCCTGCGGCGACTAGCTGTTAGCCAGTATGGTAACTACAATTTTGATGGCCTTGTGGAAATGAACGGAGTTTATCTTGCTTTCAGCAAGGACGGTATATATGTCCTCGAGGGCGATGACGATGATGGGCAGCCTATACAAGCTCTGTTCGAGTTTATGACGGATATGGGGTCTGAAAGACAGAAAAGGTTGCGGAGCTGCTACCTCGGTTGCGAAGCTGACGGCAACCTACGGTTAGTGCTGCAAAATGATGAGGGAAACGTGCGAGAATACACACTTGCGTGCAAGCCTACGCAGCACTCCGTCAGGACTGCTGTAGGCAGGAGTGGTCGAGGACGCTACTGGACGTTCACAGTTGAAAACGTAGATGGCTGCTACTTCTGTGTTGACACGGTTGACGCTGTGGTAACGGTGATGCGGAGGAAGCCGTGAAGCAACTGCCAAGAATTGTGTTGAAAGGCGATAGGCAAGCTGCGGAAGAGATGATAAGGGAAGGTGTGAGGCAGTTTGACATCCTGCTTCAGCAAATGAAGTTTGCTGACCTGAAGCAAGATGTTCGTCGAGTGCGATATCTCGATGGGAGTGAGATTGTATGTAAGAGTGTGTTTGGCGATAACACACTGGAGATATACGTGCCACCTGAGGTGAAGGAGGAAGAGAAGGAGTTTCCTCCGAGAGGAGATTTCATTGTGTTCTACAAAGAGCATGATGTGCTCATGAGCGTCAGAGAGGGAGAGCTCAAGATGGTTCCTGTCAGGGACGTCCAAAGACCACCAATGTCGTGGCTGAACACAAGTATTGCTCTGACAGACAGGGTTGTGGACGTTATCTACCAGCATGGACAGTCTAACGACCCTGGCTTTTTTGGCTACTCTGGTTACTCGGAATGGAGCAAGGAGAGCGTATGTGTCAGGTCTGGCAACAAGGTTTGTCTGGAGACGGAAGTCAATTATTCCTTCACTGTGTTTAGCTCCCTCTATGTTCCTCTGTCATATGCGGTTTGGCACTCAGCGGACTGGAGTGTTGTCTGCGTCGCACAGATGACAAACACACAAGTGGCAGGCAAGTGGACTTACATCATCTGTGCGAGCAGGTATGTGTGGGACAAGGGCGAGTTCAAGCTAGTCGATAGGGTTGAGGAGCAGCTGCAGTGTGACGAGGAGAAATACCCTTCAGGTGCTTACCCGACCTACATCTTGCGTATAGATGACGAGCAGGGAGTGCTTTACAACGTGGGCTGGTATATTGTCAGCGAAGACCGACATGTGTATGAGAAGAGACGGCTTGATATCCTCAGTGGGGAGGACACGCTGGTCACGACATACGGGAGTAGCTATACATCGGCTGCTGTGCATAGGCATCACTTAGCTGTTGATGGTGTGGTGCTTGTAGAAAGTGATACAATAGAGAAGCATGAAGAGGATGCGAGTGGTGACTGGTGGACCTGGCAAGTGGATGGTGATTTCCTGCACTTGGGTGGCAGAAGTCGCTCTGATTATCCTGAGTGCAACACAGAGCACTTCAATGGATACAGATACGAGTTTGAGTGGGACATAGACGACTATACCCTTGGTGGTTTCAGAATCGTGGAGGATATTGATTTCCGAGAGTTCTGGCAGGAGTGCCTACAGTGCCTGAATCCAGAGGAGTATATCCCTTGGAAGCGAGTATACAGGTTGTGGTTTAAGGGAGACTACTCTCTCGGATATGAGCATAAGCTCAAGTGGCCTGACGGAAAGGACATGACCGAGTTTTCTGGCCCAACACCATGCTGGCACGCTTTGGTCAACAAAGAGAACTACGTGGATTGCTCTGGACGTGTAGAGTGGGAGTGGACTGGAGCATTAGAGGATATTGACGGCTACAGTTTTTGGATAGAAGGCGTCCCTGGGAGGGGAGGTGCTTTGATGCGTCATCCTGTGACACAAATCCCTTATAGACGTCTCGCTCTGCTTGCTGGTGCATCCCTGCCAGTGAAGCCATATGCTTTCTTTGCTAAGAATGGCTCTGTTGTAGTTAAGATGCTGATTGAAGGAAAGCGAGAGAATGGCGATATACATTACAACAAGATGAGCGTTCTCGTCAACGACCTTGACAGGACAGAGGATTTCCTCAAGGAGTTTGAGCGAGTGACAGGGGAGACTTTTGACCCGAGCGTCGCTGGGCAATACACCATTGGGCTGTTTGCATACGTAGGAGGAAAGAATGAGCAAGGATTACCTAGCTGAGATAACATCGCTAGTGGAGAGTAAATTCAGGAACGCAGAGGACTATGCAGAAGCCACATGGCAGTCCGCTGTTAATTACCTGAGCGACCTCTCCAGTATTGTGGCAGACTTTGATTTCAATCCTGTTGACCTAGACTTCTCGATAGAGCCTATCAGTGTAGGGTCATACGACCCTGCAAGACCAACCAGGCCAGACTTGGATGTGCAGTTGCCAGACGCACCGAGTGCGGGGTCGCTGGACGAAGTCTTGGTGAAGGATGTTGACATTCCAGACATCGACTTCGTTGCTCCAGACATCAGTCTGCCATCGACACCGCGGGTGTCTTGGCCACAAGAGCCTGGCGAGCCACCTGCGGTAGAAGATGTGGATGTTCCGTCGAAGCCCGACTATGAGCTTCCAGACGTGCCATCACTTGATGAAATCGTGCTGCCTGATGCACCAGAAGTGGATGTTCCACAGATGGACGTTGACCTCCCATCTATTGACATAGAGACACCAAGTCTAATCTTCGATTATAGTGAGACTATGCACAGCAGCGACCTCAGTGATGCTCTGGCGTCGAGGCTATTGAGCGGTGTTCGAGATGGGATGACGGGCTTGCCCGCCGATGTTGAAAACGCTATCTGGCAGCGGGCTCGAGACCGCGACGCCTTGCGGAATGAGCAGATGTATCGGGAAGCCGAGAACTATTTTGCTTCTCGTGGCCACACGCTTCCGCCTGGAG
>Ga0209410_1000408_pt1 | contig 19732 bp, 17 predicted proteins | sample Mar14436cmmetaG_FD_184135 | JGI IMG/M metagenome (GOLD analysis project Ga0209410, IMG submission 184135) | Marine hydrothermal vent microbial communities from Guaymas Basin, Gulf of California to study Microbial Dark Matter (Phase II) - Marker... ... | reverse complement strand
GTCGGGACCGGGTCTCTTTCTCTCTTCAACGCTGAAAGATGCCATATTGTAACGGGCATTGACTATCGCTTTCAGAGGATGTTGCTCGTGTCTTGGCAGTGTCTCCTTTGGCCCATAAACTGCGGCGAGAATCTTGTTGTTACCCCACTCTATATAGCAAGAGCCATCCGCTCTGTAGAGAGGACCCGCCTTTATCTTCACCGGACGGAGTTCGTCCGGTTTTCTACCGTCTATCCTCCTTCCATTCTCGTCTATGAGCTTCAAATCCTCCGGTTTTTTGGACATATTATCATTCTCCCTTGAGTAATGCAAGAACCCTTTCCGTTAATCCATATGTGTGAGCCTCCCTTTCTATCAATCTGATCGCCCTCTCTATCTTCTGAATGCCTTCGGGCGTTCCATCCGCCCATATTCTTCCATTCCTGCCAACAAATATTCTGCAGTTTGTGTACCTTTTGAGGGCGGTTATCATGGATGCATTTTTGCCTATTATCCTCGGAACCTTCGTCGGCTCCGTCTCTATAAGTGTGCCTCCATTTATCTTGTGAAGCCCCCTATCTTTGAGGGTAATCTGCACCTTATCCGGCTCTCCAGCAGATTTAACCTTTGCAAGAATCACATCCCCATAATTCAGGAACTTGGATGTGTTGCCAACCTCAACGAACCACGGAACCTCGTTTATGTGAAGGAATGCCGGATATATCGCATTGATGTCAACCATCCAGACGGCGGCGCCCACCTCGATAACGATTCCAACAACGACATCTCCGGCCTTTGGCTCGTACTTTCCTCTCAGAGGCGTTACGGTTATCACGTTATCCTTTATGTTGAGTATACCCAGTCTCTCGGCATATATCTTTCCATCCTCAACGAACGTTCCTGCTCCGGCTTTGTATTTTTTCGTATCACCCAGGTACTGGCTGGGCAGAACTAACTCTCTCGTGGTTTTTCCCTTCCTCTGCATATCCATCAACTCAGCAACTTTGTTTCAACATTTCCTTTGGTGATATCGTTTATCTTCTCATAAAATTCCGCCTGCAAACCCGCGGGAATCTGTATCACACCAACCCACGAGCCATCGGATTGCCATTCTTCCCTGACGAGGGTTCCAAAGTTTCTGACCATACCATACGCCTTACCCGTGTGGGTTGCCGGAATCTTGACCCATATCCTCACCTGCTCCATGGATATGGGTATGACCGGTCTTATCTTTTCCACAACCTCCTTCACCTGCTGGTCAACGGGTTTGAAGGGATCGATGTGAACGCCCGCCTCCTCTATGGCGAGCTCTATCCTCTTTCTCGGATGAGGGAGTTTTGTCCTCGGATCCATGGCATTCTTTGCTATTATCTCGACAATCTGGTTGAATTTTCTCCTCTGCATCTCTCTCCTCTGCTCCGTCGTGAGTTGAATGTTTCCCCTCAGTATGATCTGCTTTGCGACCTCCGCGATATCGGTTGTACCAAAACACCTCTTGATGGATTCCTCGGATGCCCTCTCCCCCTTTCTTGCATCTTTGAAAACCTCGTATGCGGCAAGACTTGACATGATATCCACGTCTTTCCCATCTATGAGATCCGCGGCCGCTTTCGGATCAACCAGTATCTCGAAGTGGTCATCTCCTATCGTCAATCTCGCTATCACAGCCTTTTCCAGACTCGTCAATTACACTCCCCCTAACGCCTTCTTTATATATTCCTTGGTCTCCTCCTTCGAGAGTTTTCTGAACTTCCTGGATGAATCCACCACACCTATCTCGATGGCATCGGGATTTATCTTACCTTCCACTCCTTTGCTGAGGGCTTTTAATCCAAGGATAATGGCTTCATCCTTGTCTATATCCTCACGGTAATGCTTTTCAAAGTAAGCTATCACGTTATCCCGCCCGGCGCCCTCGCTCGTTGCCTTGTACTCTATCATGGCTCCAGATGGGTCTGTTGAGAACAGTCTCGGACCGCTATCATCCACGCCCGCTATGAGGAGGGCTGTTCCAAAGGGTCTCACCCCGCCGTACTGTGTGTAGGTCTGCTTGAAGTCACACAATCTGGTGACCAGCGTCTTTATCTCTATCTTTCTGTTGTAAGTGACCTCATTGACCTGTGCATCTATTCTTGCCCTCTCGACGAGAACCCTGGCATCGGCCACCAAACCGGAGGTTGCACATCCTATGTGGTCATCTATCTGGAACATCTTTTCTATGGATTCCGGCTCGATCAGGCGGGAAGTTATCCTCTTATCTACTATCAGGACCACTCCATCCTTATATTTCAATCCCACGGTCGTCGTTCCCCTCTTTACAGCCTCTCTTGCATACTCAACCTGAAACAGCCTACCGTCAGGCGAGAATACGGTTATTGCCCTGTCATACGCCATATTCGCTGGCTGCATGCCATTATCACCTCAGTTACTCCTACCAGAAATATACAATGGGTGTATATACTTTTTGCATATCTCTTGGGTTAAGCTCTAACGATAACTTCTTTTATAAATTTTTTGCACTCCCTAGCAAGGTCTTCGAAGAATTCTCTGCCGTAGGGTTTCACGCTTCTGAGGCTCTCATCGAATGCATTTTCTGGAACGAATTGCTGAAGAACATATTTTTTCGCGGGAGAGAGTGATTTCGCGATATCCAAAACATCTTCTCTCGTGTGTAGGGATGGCACAACAGTTGTTCTGAACTCATAATCTATACCGCTCTCCTTCACGAGTTCGATACTTTCTTTTATCGGTTCGATATCGATATCCACGCCCGCCGCCGCGCTGTACTTTTCCTTATCCAGCGGGGATTTGACATCCATTGCGATGTAATCCACCAGATTCCTGTCGATCAGCTCTTTTATCTTATCTGGATAATAACCGTTCGTGTCGAGCTTGACTTTCATACCGAGATTCTTCAGTTTCATGCACAGCTCATCGATGTCTCTGTGGAGCGTTGGTTCTCCTCCCGTGATAACCACGCCATCCAGGAAATCCGAATTTTCAACGATGTATCTCTCTATATCTGAAAAGTCCAAAGTTGCGTATCGTTCCGGTGAGAGAACGAGCCCATAGTTATGACACATCGGGCACCTGAAATTGCAGTTTGGAAGGAAGATTACGGATGTTATCTTCCCGTCCCAGTCTATAAGAGATGTTTTTACGAATCCCTTTATCTCCATCGTTTTTCCTCCCGAGTATAAAAAAGGGAGGAGAGGTCTCCTCCCCACCTCCACGCTTTAAGGAGCAAATCTGTTCAGGTCAGTCCTCACCCTGTCTTTGAGTTCACCGAGTTTTCCTTTATTCCAAGAGCTCACCTTTGAGAAGAATCCGGTAACTCTCGTTATGCCGTCAACATCCGCGGAGCCGCAGTGCGGGCATGCATCATGAAGACCTCTCGATACCTTTCCACAGGTCATGCAGTGCGTGAACTCAGGCGAGAACGCTATCTGGGCATTCTGTGTATTGAAGAACGTCTTTCTCACAAAGTTTGCTATTGCCCTTGGGTCTGGTCTCGATTCGCCGAGCCATATGTGCGTGAGTGCGCCCGCCTCTATAAGGGGGTGGAATTTACCTTCCAGCTTCACCCTTTCGATCGGAGATAGCGGAACAGATATGTTGAGATATGTGGAGTTCGTGTAGTATATCTCTCCCCTCTTTTTGTCGCCCTTCACGACGGTTGTTGCCTGCAGGGGATAGTGCCTCATATCCAGTTTCGCCAACCTGTATGCGGTTGATTCTGCCGGTGTCTGCTCAAGAGGTAACTTTATACCATACCTCTCACTCAGTTCAGTTGCGATCTTCTTCATCGCCGCTATAATCTTGAGACCGAACTTGTAAGCGTAATCTGACTCGTGCATTTCCTCGCCAAGATGATACTGGACCATCTCATTCAATCCAAGCATTCCCAGCAAAAACGTCGCTCTGTGAAGTCTGTAGTAGGGCTCTCCATCGAGATCCATGGCGAGAAGCGCAAGGGGACCATTTCTTCCCATGCCCAGGAGTTTTTCTATGAAAGCCCTTTTCTGGAGATGCGCCTTTACGGCGAGTTCTATCCTCTCCCTGAGTTTCTCGAATAACCTATCATCATCACCATTGGACTCGTAAGCTATTCTTGGGAGATTTATCGTCACATTCTGCATCGCGGAATATCTCATCTTCCAAGGCTCTTTTGCGTCCTCGAGATCCTCATCGCTCAGATTGAAGGCGAGTCTGCAACATTCTGATATCTTCGCGGTATCTCCTCTGTCAAAAACGAAGTAGGTGTTTCCTTTCTCGGCGGCGACCTCACTTATCTTGTAGAGGAACTCTTCATGCCCCTCTGTCGAGAAGAACTTGTCCGTCATGTGAACGTTTGGCTTGGGGAAGAAGAATGGTCTGCCCTGGGCGTCCCCTTCATAGTATACCTCAAACAGCGCCATGGCGAATCTCTGCGCTTCTTCAACGTAATCGGCATAGGTGTTTCCCGTGTACTTTCCTCCGGGACCTATAGCTGGAACATCCTCGAAATGCTTCGGGCATTCCCAGTATATGTTGATATCACTGAATATGCTCTGCCCTCCTCTCGCTACCGCCTGCTGCGCGAACTCGTATATCAGAATCTGCGCGAGCTGTTTCATTCTTCTCTCGTCCACACCAACGAGATATGGGGCAAGGAACAGGTTGAATGCATCCCATCCTATTGCACCGGCAAAATGCCCCTGGAGGGCGGCGGAAAATTTGATAACCTGCTCTATGAGGACCTCCGGGTGTTTTGCGGGTCTCGCTATGGAGAGGGCATTTGGAAGGTTCAAACCAAATTTCTTGACATATTCTATATTCTGCCCGGAGCAGTAGGGTCTATCGATCATTCCGAGATCGTGCAGATGGATATCTCCTCGCATGTGAGCATCTGCAACATCTTGGGAGAATACCTCTATCAGGGCATATTCTTTCTTTATCCTCTCCGCAAGTGTCAGGTTCGTTGCCTCTGGACCATGGGGGACATTTGCGTTCTCCTTGTTGGGATTTATGATGATCTGTCTCGCATCGTAGAGCGGAACGCCGAGTCTCGTGTGCTGTCTCCTTATGTGCTCGAGACCGTATTCAATGAGTTTTGCGTTTGTTAGTTCTCTAACGAGGGGCGCCGTAACGTAATTCAGACCCAGATTTTTGATGAGTTTTTCCACTTCCTTTGCTATTATTCTCGCCGCATCCTCGCTTATGTCCGTCTCCCTGAGTAAAGCGTCGACGATTTTCTCTCTGTTCCACTTGTGAATTTCCTCGTCCGATGTTCTCACGAACAGAGAGAGGTCTGTCGCATCCGCCGTATCTTGCTTTGCTTCTTTCAGGGTGATCGCGTCGAGGTAGATACGGCTACGCCTATTATCTTCCAGACGAAGCATGTCAGCCCTTCCTTCAAGGTTTTTTGTGGGTGTGAGAATGCTCAGTATTTGCCCATTTATCTAAATTTTTGCATCAACCTTTTTATCACCAACTTTACCAAAGAGAAATGTATTTATTACCAGCCTTGTTACCAATTTAGGGGAGAGAGATGGAAATCTTCAGAAAAAATTTCACATTGCAGGATAAAATTTTCGAATATTTAAGAGAAGGTGAAGATTCGATATCCGGTCTTCACAGAAAACTCGAAAAGGAAGGGATAAAACTGCACAGACTTGTACTAACCGGATATCTCAAGGCACTCTCAGATGTTGGTGCGCTGAAAGAGAGCGAGGTCAAGCCCTCAAAGGTGTATTCTTTGAAGCCAACCAGAAGGAGAGATGTGTACGAATTTGTTGGAGATGTCGTGAGAGATTTCGCAGATTCCAAAAAGGAACGGGCGCGACTGTGCGTGTATGTCCTGCAGAGATTGTTCAGAAGACCCATCTTTTTGGAAGAAGTGAAGAGATGTGGAGTGGATGTTGATGATGTCGAAGCGACCAAGATCGGGGGAGAAGAGAGACTGCAGGCAAGAAAAACCCTATCAAATACTTACATCAAGTTACCGTACAACGACCCCGCATACATGATAAAGGATGATGAAAAGATGGACAAAATTTATGTGGAGATACTGAGGGGTATAGTTCTGCAGGCTCTCGGTGCAAAAGCATTCGTGTTCAAAGGGAAACAGCTCAAACTGGAATAAAAAGAATCTTAATGCCCCCTATCCTCGCCCCAGATGATTTTATGAATCTGCAGAGACAGGCGTGCATCTATACCATCCTCTATCATAAGCTCTGCTATTTTTCTGTAATCCGTTCCCCACACGGGCTGAATGATGATCTTGCATTTTGGTTTGTATTTTGATATGACCTGTTTTGAATAGGAATAGTCGTTCTCGTCTCCAACGACAAACTTGAGCTGGTCGTGAGTTCTCAGCAGAGATATGTTGTCGAACAGCATCCTATCTTCCATTCCCGATGAAGGTGTTTTTATATCCATCGAGATTGTGAAACGCCCTCCGTACCCATCGAACGTATCTATCACTTTTTTCAGACCTATGCTTCCATTGGTTTCAAGCAGTACCATATATCCTCTCTTATGTTTCAGAAGAGATTCTATTAGATTAAATGTTTCCTCCTGTAGGAGGGGCTCTCCCCCAGTTACACACACGTACCTGCTCTTGAAATGCTCTATCCTTTTCATTATTTCGTCCACATCGATATCTTCTCCTTCATAGAAAGCATACTGTGTATCACAGTATCTGCATCTCAGATTGCATCCCGTTAATCTTATGAATATTGTAGGATACCCTGAGAACTCACCCTCTCCCTGGATGGAATGGAATATTTCGCACACCTTCATCTACTCACCTTCACATCCAGTAAAAGTAGCATAAAGTATTTATATAAGTATTATTATTTGGGTATCTCTGCGTCAGTGTAGAGTATGCAACATGAGAAGGGGGTATGCATGGGCATTCGGGCCTGTAGCTCAGCCAGGTAGAGCATCTGGCTTTTAACCAGGTGGTCATGGGTTCGAATCCCATCAGGCCCGCTCGGGATCGGGAGGATGGCTCAAGATATGAAAAAGAAGAAATTCAACATCCTCGACCACGAGCTCGTACCAGAACACGTAATCCTATCCAAAGAGGAGGCGGAGGAAGTTCTCAAAAAATTCAACATCAAACCCGAGCAACTGCCAAAGATACTGACAACGGATCCCGTTGTGAAAGCCATAGGGGCAAAGAAGGGGGACATCATAAAGGTTATAAGAAAGAGCAAAACCGCTCTGAAATCTGTAGTGTACAGACTCGTTGTTGAGGAAAGTGAGATTTCACCTGCAAGAGATATATCCGCGGAGATGTTTGGAGAGGAGTGAGGGTATGAGGGAATTGGTTGATGCTTTCTATAGAGAGAGGAGCATCGTAAACCACCAGATTGCATCCTATAATGATTTCCTGAGGAGGAGGTTGCAGAACATAATAAGCACAACAACCGTTGGCGAGGCGGGCGAGGGCGAGGAGACGGAAAGAGGTTTCATCTATCCGGAGATCGAGGGTTTCAAAATAAAACTCGGAAAGATAAAGGTTGGAAGACCGGAAGTAAAGGAAGCAGACGGTTCGGTGAGAGAGCTCTTTCCAATGGAGGCGAGGTTGAGAGACCTCGATTATGAGGCACCCATCTGGCTGGAATTTATTCCGATAAGAGACGGTGTGGAATATGAGCCCGAGATAGTGAGAATAGGCGAGCTACCAATAATGGTCAAATCCCTCGCATGCAACATCTCGAAAGAGGCTTTTGAAGAAAGAGAGGGGAGAGAACTGACGGATGAGGAATATAAGGAGCTCCTCATAAAAGCTCAGGAGGACCCACTTGATCCGGGTGGATATTTCATCAGTAACGGAACGGAGAGGGTGCTTGTAACCGTCGAAGACCTTGCTCCCAACAGGGTGCTGGTCGAGAAAGATACGCAGTATGGGACCGAGATAGAGGTTGCAAAGATATTTTCCCAGAAGGAAGGTTACAGGGCACTGACCGTCGTCGAAAAGAAGAGAGACGGTATTCTGATGGTCTCCCTGCCCACCACGTATGGACAGATACCGCTCATTATCTTGCTCAAGGCTCTCGGAATGGAAAACGATGAAGAGATAATGGATGTCATGGCAATGGAGCCGGAGCTGGAGCCATATGTGCTCGCAAATATAGAGGAATGTACGAATGAATACGGTATAACGAATCAGGAAGAGGCGATCGCATTCCTTGGCAAAAAATTTGCGGGGGGACAGGCCAGGGAGTACAGGATCAAAAGGGTGGAAACGATCCTGGACAAAAATCTCCTGCCCCATCTCGGAGACACTCCAGCCGATAGAATCACGAAGGCGGTTTTCATGGCGAGGATGGGAACGAGGGTTCTGGAACTGGCTCTCGGTCTGAGAGAACCCGATGATAAAGATCACTATGCAAACAAGAGATTGAAACTCGCCGGAGACCTTATGGAAGATCTCTTCAGGGTTGCTTTCACCGCTCTGTGTAAGGATATAAAATATCAGATTGAAAGGGTTCATGCCAAAGGGAAGGAGATAAGGATAAGTTCATGCGTCAGGTCCGATGTTCTCACACAGAGGCTTCATCACGCCATAGCCACCGGAAACTGGGTCGGAGGGCGCGCCGGAATATCTCAGCTTCTCGATAGAACCAGCAACCTCTCGACCATCAGTCATCTGAGAAGGGTCACATCGCCCCTCGCCAGGTCACAGCCCCATTTCGAGGCGAGAGACCTTCATTCGACCCAGTGGGGAAGGTTGTGTCCGAATGAAACTCCCGAAGGACCAAACTGTGGTCTGGTGAAAAATCTCGCTTTAACCGTTGACATATCCGAAGGGTATGACGAAAAAGAGGTTGAGAAGGTTCTGAGAGACTTGGGTCTGAAGGAGGTTACAAAGGAGACCAGGGGTTCAAGGGTGTATCTCAACGGTGATCTCATAGGAATACATCCCAATGGAAAGGAACTGGTTAAACAGTTGAGAGACAGGAGGAGGAAAGACCTCCTTCACCACGAGGTCAATGTGTGCTACTATGAGGACTCAAACGATGTTGTGATAAACTGCGATAGCGGTAGATTAAGAAGACCCCTTCTCGTTGTGGAAAACGGAAAACTTCTGCTGACAAAACAGCATATCGAGGATTTGAAGAGTGGGAAAAAGAAATGGAGCGATCTCATAAAGGAAGGTATCGTGGAGTATCTGGATGCAGAAGAAGAGGAAAATGCATACATTGCCCTCAGCGAGGAGGAACTAACGCCGGAGCACACTCACATGGAAATTGATCCGATGTGCATACTCGGCGTAAGCGCCGGCCTGGTGCCGTATGCGGAACACAACTCTTCTCCGAGAATCACGATGGGGGCGGGTATGGGCAAGCAGGCTTTAGGTTTCTTCGCATCAAATTACCGTATAAGGTCTGATACCAGGTCTCACCTTCTCCACTACCCGCAAGTCCCTCTGGTTCAGACTCATATAGCAAGATATGTGGGGCTTCTCGACAGACCCGCTGGTCAGAACTTCGTCGTTGCGGTTTTATCATACAAGGGCTACAACATGGAAGATGCTCTCATACTGAATAGAGCGAGCGTTGACAGGGGGCTGGCGAGGAGCACATTCTTCAGAACATACAGCGCGGAGGAGAGGAGATATCCGGGTGGTCAGGAGGACAGATTCGAGATACCAAAACCCGGAGAGTGCAGGGGTGTCAGAAGCGAGGAGGAATACGGGAATCTTGACGAAGATGGTCTCATATATCCAGAATGTGTGGTAAACAGCGACGATGTTCTCATCGGAAAGACATCTCCACCCAGATTTATAGAGGAGCCAACAGATTTTCTCACGCCTCAGAAGAGAAGGGAAACCTCGGTCACCGTCCAGCACGGAGAGAGGGGAATAGTCGATAAGGTTATGCTCTCCGAGTCGGTGAGTGGGGCAAGGATGGTCAAGATAAAAGTCAGGGATGAAAGAATTCCCGAGCTCGGGGATAAATTCGCATCAAAACATGGCCAGAAAGGCGTTGTTGGGTATATAGCACCCCCGGAGGATATGCCTTTCAACGAGGAAGGTATATCCCCCGACCTTATAATCAATCCCCACGCCATCCCGAGCAGAATGACCGTGGGACACGTTTTGGAGATGATAGGGGGGAAGGTGGCAGCCCTGGAGGGGAGGTTCGTAGATGGTACCCCGTTCAGTGGTGAGCCAGAGGAAGTCTTGAGAAAGGCACTGATTGCGAATGGTTTCAAGCACACCGGAAAGGAGGTACTTTACGATGGAGAGACCGGAAAAGCATATGAGTGTGATATATTTGTTGGCTGCATATATTACCAGAAGTTACATCACATGGTTGCGGGCAAAATGCACGCGAGGAGCAGGGGACCCGTGCAGATTCTTACAAAACAACCGACGGAGGGCAGGTCAAGGGAGGGAGGATTGAGATTTGGAGAGATGGAGAGAGACTGTCTGATAGGTCATGGGGCATCCATGGTCATAAAGGACAGATTGCTGGATGAATCCGATTTGACGGTGAAGTACATCTGTAACAACTGTGGACACATAGCTATAGTCGACAGGCATGGGAAGCTGAAATGCCCGGTGTGCGGAGACAAAGCGGAGATTTACCCGGTGGAGATGAGTTACGCCTTCAAATTACTCCTTGATGAGCTCAAGTCCATGTGTATAGCTCCAAGATTGAGACTCGAATCCCTGGTGTGATGGAGTATGGTGGAGACGGGCGTAACAAAGAAGATAGGAAAGATAGAGTTCGGTGTGCTATCTCCGACAGAGATAAGAAAGATGAGTGCAACCAAGGTTATAACGGCAGACACCTATGATGATGATGGCTTCCCCATACCGATGGGGTTGATGGACCCGAGGCTCGGTGTTATAGAGCCGGGACTCAGATGTAAAACCTGTGGATTGAGAGCGGGGAAGGATGGTTGCCCCGGTCATTTTGGACATATAGACCTCGCGATGCCCGTCATCCACGTTGGTTTCGTGAAGGAGATAAGGGATTGTCTCAGGGTAACGTGCAGAAACTGTGGAAGAATCATCCTTCCGGATGAGAGAATAGAATATTACAAAAAATTGAGAGAGAATTACATAAAAGAGGGGAAGGATACCAGCTACATACTGAAGGCTATCATAAACGAGGTGAAGGACGTCGAGAAATGCCCCAGATGTGGCAGAGAGATTGGAAAGATAGAGCTGGATAAACCGACGACCTTTAGAGAAAATGGTAAAAAACTGACGCCCGCAGAGATAAGGGAGTGGCTCGAAAAAATCCCCGACGAGGACCTGCCATTGCTCGATATAGAGAAAAAGGCAGCGAGACCGGAGTGGTTCGTCTTAACCGTATTGCCTGTCCCGCCAGTTACGGTCAGACCATCCGTGACTCTGGAGACCGGAGAAAGAAGCGAGGATGACCTGACACATAAACTCGTGGATATCATAAGGATAAACCAGAGGTTGCAGGAGAACAGGGACGCCGGCGCCCCTCAACTTATAGTGGAAGATCTCTGGGAACTGCTCCAGTACCATGTGACCACATATCTGGATAACCAGACATCGGGAATACCTCCAGCCAGGCACAGGTCGGGAAGACCCCTCAAGACCCTCGCTCAGAGATTGAAAGGCAAGGAGGGTAGATTCAGGAGTAACCTATCTGGTAAAAGAGTCAACTTCTCCGCGAGAACCGTGATATCCCCGGATCCCAACCTGAGTATAAACGAGGTTGGTGTGCCCGTTGATATGGCAAGGGAGCTGACCGTCCCGGTGAAGGTCACCGAGCATAACATAGAATGGTGCAGGATGATGGTGAGAAGGGGTTCGAACCCAACGACGGAGAGGGGAGAATACATACCGGGAGTGAATTATGTCATAAGAGAAAGAGGTGGAATAAGACAGCGAATAAAGGTCACTGAAAAGAATAAAGACGATCTGGCAGAAAAACTCGAGGAGGGAATGATCATAGAGAGACAGTTGATGGATGGAGATATCGTGCTTTTCAACAGACAGCCTTCTCTGCACAGGATGTCCATGATGGGGCATAAGGTGAGAATCGTTCCCTTCAAGACCTTCAGGTTTAATCTCGCGGTATGTCCACCGTATAATGCGGATTTCGATGGAGATGAGATGAATCTGCACGTGCTGCAGGGCGAGGAGGCGAGGGCGGAGGCGGAGATTCTGCTAAAGGTTCAGGAGCACATACTTTCCCCGAGATTTGGAGGACCCATAATAGGTGCCATTCATGACCACATCTCCGGTTGTTTCCTTCTCACGTATGGGGATAGGAAAATCCCCCTTGATGATGCGGCGAGGATTCTGTCCAACGTGCCCGATAAGGAGAGGCTTCCCAAGATACATACCGACGAGAAAGGTAAGAGATTCGTTTACGGAAAGGACATATTCAGTACTATTCTTCCGAAAGACTTGACCATCTCGTTCCCCGCAAAGATCTGTTCCCATCCGCCTCTGGATGATCCAAAGAAATGCCCGACAAAGACCTGTGTGATAATCGAGAGAGGTGTTCTCAAACAGGGAGTGATAGACGAGAATGCAATAGGTGCGTTCAAGGGTATAATAATAGACAGGATAGTCAGACAGAAAGGCGTCGATGCTGCGCGTAAATTCATCGACCAGGTCACGAGGCTCGGTATAGCGGCGATAAGCACCTTTGGTTTTACGGTGGGTATAGATGAGGAGGATATACCCGTAGAGGCGCAGAGGAAAATCGAGGAGGGTATAGAGAAAGCCAAAGAGAAGATCGATCAGCTTATAGAGATTTACAAGAGGGGTGAACTCGAACCCCTGCCCGGAAGAAGCTTGGAAGAAACCCTCGAGATGGAGATAATGAGGGTCACTGGAAAGGCAAGGGATATGGCTGGAGAGATAGCAAGTAAGTATCTCGGTCTGAACAACAGCTCCGTTATCATGGCGAGGTCCGGTGCGAGGGGTAGTATGCTCAACCTATCTCAAATGGCGGGATGTGTGGGACAGCAGGCGGTAAGGGGAGAAAGGATTCACAGAGGGTACAGGGGAAGAACATTACCGCATTTCAAAGAGGGTGACATCGGAGCGGAGGCGAAGGGTTTCGTTTCATCGAGTTATAAGAAGGGATTATCGCCAACCGAATACTTCTTCCACTCAATGGGAGGTAGAGAGGGTCTCGTCGATACCGCAGTTAGAACATCGAGGTCTGGATACATGCAGAGGAGATTGATAAATGCTCTGGAAAACCTGAAGGTGGAGGAGGATATCAGCGTGAGGGATACCGATGGAGCAATTATACAGTTCGTCTACGGAGAAGATGGAATAGACCCGACAAAAAGCGCACATGGTAAAGCTGTAGATTTTGGTAAGATAGTGACCGAGATAAAAGGAGGGTGTAAGTGAGTATGGCGAAGAATGCACCCTCAAAAGAGGATATTCTCAAAAGGATAGCCAAATACATCAAGAAAAAGAAATACTTCCTTCCACCGGGTGTGCAGGAAGAGATGGCGGAATGGATTATCAATGAGAAGTTGTTTGATAAGATAGAGGAATTTGTGGACAGAACCTTTGAGCAGTACCGCACAAATATGATAGAGCCCGCGGAGGCTTGTGGCATAGTGGCTGCGCAGAGTATAGGAGAGCCCGGTACGCAGATGACGATGAGAACCTTTCACTATGCGGGTGTGGCGGAGATAAACGTTACCCTCGGTTTGCCGAGACTTATAGAGATAGTGGACGCTAGATCCACGCCGTCGACCCCCATGATGACCATCTATCTGGAAGGCGCGTACAGGGTTAATGCGGAGATGGCACAGAAGATAGCAAACAAGATAGAGATGACGAGGTTACAGGATATAGCGGACTTTCGCCTCGATATAGAGAATATCGTGATATATGTGGATATAGATGAAAAAAGCATAGCTCGCAGAGATATCAAAAGAGAGGACATCATAGATAAGATCAAGAAAATCAAGAGGATTAGGGTCGAGGAAGAGAATGGAAGTTTAAAGGTTATCCCCGAGGAACCCAGTTATAAGGGTCTCCTCATGCTCGCCGAGAATCTGAAAAAACTCAAGATAAAAGGCATAGATGGGATAGAGAGGGTCATCATAAGAAATGAGCCGGGAGAAGGATACGTGATTTACACGGAGGGTAGCAATCTAGAGGAGGTTCTGCAGATTGAAGGTGTGGATTCAAGGAGAACGAGAACCAACGATATACAGTCCGTTGCCAGGGTGCTTGGAATAGAGGCTGCAAGAAATATGATAATAGAAGAGGCTCACAACACCCTGATGGAGCAGGGTTTGCACGTTGATATAAGGCATATCATGCTGGTTGCAGATATAATGACGGTTGATGGCACGGTGAGAGCCATAGGAAGACATGGGGTCAGTGGAGAGAAGAGCTCTGTACTATCGAGAGCTGCCTTCGAGATTACGGTGAATCATCTCCTCAGAGCGGCGAGAAAGGGAGAAGTCGATGAGCTCAAGGGAGTCGCAGAAAATATTATAGTGGGACAACCTATAACTGTTGGAACGGGAGCCATTAAATTGGCGATGGGCAGAAGGAGGAAGTGAGAGCATGCCGATGGATGTGGAGAGAGCTTTCAAATCCCTGATGAAGGAGGGTAAGGTCATCATAGGACTGAGGAAAACAAAGAGAGCTTTGATGGAGAGAAAGGCAAAGATGATCGTGATAGCAAACAACTGTCCGGAAAAGGAAGAGGTCGAAAGAATCGCCGCCGATAACAACATACCGGTATACAGGTTCCAACGAAAGGGTGTAGACCTCGGTGCAACCTGTGGCAAACCCTTCTCGATATCGGTTTTTGCCGTTATCGATGAGGGAAAGGTGGACCTGCAGAAACTACTCAAAGAGAGTTAGAAAATGGCGGAGAGGGTAATATCAAACGATGATATGCAGAGAATAAGGTTAGCCACATCTATAACCAAGGCGGATGTGATAGATTGCATCGAAGATGATGATACCATAGTTTTCGTCGTGAGCAAAGGTTTCCTCGGCATGGCGATAGGCAAAAATGCGAGGAATATAGAGAAGCTCAAGGAGATTCTGAAAAAGAACGTGAGATTCATCGAGATAGACGATGATGAAAGAAAGTTTGTGTCAAATCTTTTCAAACCATTTAAAGTGGATGATGTTGTCATAGAGAAGGTTGGAAACAAAAATGTGGCGAGAATAAAGGTTTCGCAAGCCGAAAAATCAAAGATTATAGGGAGAGGGGGTAAGAACGTCAGATTGGCAAGGATGGTGGCACAGAGACATTCGTCCATAGACGATATACAGATCGAGTGAATTTGGGGTTAAAAAATCGAAAAACTATAAGTTTCTTTCAGATATTCAGCGTGGGGGTAGGAACTTGAGGATAAAGGAGCATCCCATTCTGAGCTTCGAGAGAGGCAGAAAAGTTCACTTCTACTTTAATGGAAAGAAAATCTACGGATATGAAAACGAGAGCATCGCGGCGGCGCTGATCGCGAATGGCATCACACAGCTATCCAAAAGTCTAAAATACAACAGACCGAGGGGATTTTTCTGTGGAATAGGGAAATGCGCCTCCTGCAGAATGAGAGTCGATGGGGTTCCAAATGTAAGAACGTGCATAGAGAGAGTGAGAGAGGGGATGAAGGTAGAGACACAGGAACCCCTCGCGGAACTTCCCTCGAAAGAGTTCGATGATAAGGGAATCGATACGCTGGAATGTGACGTTCTCGTTATCGGTGGAGGTCCCGCCGGGATGTGCGCCTCTTTAGAGGCAGCAAAATACGGTGCGGATGTTATCATAGTCGATGAAAACCTCAGGCTGGGTGGACAGCTCATAAAGCAGACGCACAAATTTTTTGGCTCCAGACACGAGATGGCGGGAAAGAGGGGAATAGATATAGCAAGGGAACTCGAGAAAGAGATAGTCGAAAATAGAAGGATAAGGGTTTTTCTCAAATCCTCTGTTTTTGGCTATTACGAAAGTGACCATGGGCACCTCTTCGGGATGGCCCAGAGACTGGATGACATGAGCGAAAAAGTGTACAAAGTAAAGTGCAAAAGCGCGGTCATAGCAAGCGGAGCATCGGAAAACTTCTTGGTGTTTCCAAACAACGACCTTCCCGGCGTCTACGGCGCCGGCGGGGTGCAGACGCTCGTAAATGTGTATGGCGTACTGCCAGGGAAAAAGGTTCTCATGGTGGGTTCTGGAAATGTCGGTCTCATTGTTTCCTACCAGCTGTTGCAGGCGGGTATGGAGGTAAAGGCGGTCGTCGAGGCTCTGCCAAAGATAGGTGGATACTTCGTTCACGCTGCCAAGCTCAGAAGATTTGGTGTACCCATATATGTCTCTCATACCGTGAAGGAGGTTCACGGAGAAGATAAGGTCGAGGGTGCAACGATAGTGAAGATTGATGAGAACTGGAAGGAGATTCCCGGAACCGAGAAGAGGATAGATTGTGATATTGTTTGCCTTGCGGTCGGTCTTTCTCCCTCGGTTAGAGTCGTATCACTCACCGGGGCGGATATAAGATACATTCCCGAGGCTGGAGGATATGTGGCTATTCACGACGATTGTATGGAAACGACAAGAAGAGGCATATTTGTGGCGGGAGATTTATCTGGAATAGAAGAGGCATCCATCGCCATGCTGGAGGGAAAGCTCGCTGGTCTGTACTCCGCAAAGAGGGCTGGAAAGGATGTGGATGAAGATAAAGCGAATGAATACAGAAAAAGGCTCGAGGAGCTGAGAGCGGGACCGTTTGGAGAAAGAGGCAGGTTGGCGAAGGAGAAAATCGGGAGGTTGTGGAGGGAATGCCATTAAAAGATTATGAACAAACGGGCGCAATTAGTGTAGATGAAATAAAAAAGCCCGGCGAGGAGCATCTCAAGAGGGGGGTTGCCATAATCGAGTGTGTTCAGGAGATCCCGTGCAATCCCTGCGTCGATGCCTGCCCCTTTGGCGCCATATCGATGGAAAACCTGAACGCGATTCCGCAGATAGATTACGATAAATGCAGGGGTTGTGGAAGGTGCGTCTCCGTATGTCCGGGTCTGGCAATATTTGTCGTCAGGGTGAGGGGAGAGGATGGCTTCGTGACCCTACCCTATGAGATGCTACCCATGCCGGAAAAAGGAGAGGTCGTTGATGTTCTCAACAGGGAAGGTAAGGTGATGGGAGAGGGAGTGGTCACAAATGTGAGGGTAGAAAATAAGACCGGCGTGATAACCGTCAGGGTCGATAAGAACCTCATAATGGAGGTGAGGAATATTTGTCCAAAAAGATAGTTTGCAGATGCGAGGATGTGACCGAAGAAGATATACTGAAGGCGATAGATGAGGGTTATACGGATTTTGAGGAGTTGAGAAAGAAACTTCGAATAGGTATGGGAACCTGTCAGGGCAGGACATGTATAATGCTTGCGCTCAGGATTCTCGCCAGAAAGACCGGAAAGAGTATAGAGGAGATTGAGAAACCGAGTTTCAGACCCCCCGTTGTTCCGATAACCCTGGGCTCTCTTGCCGGTGAGGAAGATGAAGGTTGATGTCGTCATCATAGGTGGAGGTATAAACGGCTGTTCGCTCGCATACCAGTTATCAAAAAGAGGTATTGATGTTGCTCTCTTTGAGAAAAACTACATCTGCTCGGGTGCAACGGGTAGATGCGGTGCGGGAATAAGACAGCAGTGGAGTACAAAGGAGAATATAGTGCTGGCAAGGGAAAGCGTGAAGATTTTCAGCAATCTCTCGAGGGAATTGAAGGAGGATATAGGTTTCAGGCAGGGCGGATATCTCGTGGCCATACACGATGAAAAGGAGTTGAAAGAGGCAGAGGAGAGGGTTAAACTGCAGAGATCTCTGGGTGTCGATGTGAAAATCATCGATAAAGACGAGATAAGGGAAATCGTTCCGATACTTGATCCGGATGGAATGCGAGCGATAGGTGCCACCTTCTGTCCAACCGATGGGCATGCGGATCCTTTCAAGACGACCTTCGCATATGCCAGGAGAGCGATAGATAATGGCGCAAAAATATTCACCCACAGAGAGGTTAACAAGATATTCGTGGAGAAGAATAAGGTGAAGGGAGTTGCTGCGGATGGTGAAAGGATTATTTGCGATTATGTGATAAACTGCGCCGGCGCCTGGTCGAAGATGGTCGCAAAGATGGCGGGCATAGATATTCCGAACAGACCCCTGAGAAAGGAAGCGATAGTAACCGAAAAAATGAAGAGGGTGTTTGATGCCATGGTTATATCATTCAGGGATGGGATATATTTCAGTCAGCAGAGCGAGGGGAATATTCTCGGAGGGATTCCCGGACCGGATGAGAGGGAGGGATATCTCCACCAGCCCACCTTCTCTTTTTTGAATCACATGGCAAGAACCTTAACGAGATATGCGCCCGTGCTCAAGTTTGTGAGAGTCCTCAGACACTGGACTGGATTCTATGATGTATCTCCGGATGCCAGACCCATCATCGGGGAAGATACCGAGATTAAAGGATTCATACACTGCCATGGCTTCAGCGGGCATGGGTTTATGTTGTCTCCGATGGTTACCAAGATCATCTCGGATTACATATCGGATGGGAAGGATTCGGATTATCTTCACAGTTTGAGTATAGAAAGGTTCAAAGGTAAGGATATATCGAGAGAGGTTTCGATTGTGGGGTGAGGATAACAATAATAAATCCTTATACTATCAAAGGGTGATGAATTACAGGGATATAGGGTTCAGAGCGGGTCTCGAGATACACCAGCAGCTCGATACAAGGAAGTTATTCTGCAGTTGCCCTTCCACTCTTTCAGAGGAATTCGAGGCGAATTTTGAAAGATTTCTCAGACCGACGAAAAGCGAGCTCGGAGAGGTAGATATTGCCGCTCTCGCCGAGGCGATGAAAAAGAGAAAATTCGTCTATCTTTCCTCGAAGAAAAACTGCTGTCTCGTCGAGTGGGATGAGGAGCCACCGCACAGCATAAATAAAGAGGCTCTGGAGGTTGGATTGAAAGTTGCTCTCATGATGGATGCAAGGATCGTGGATGAGGTTCACATAATGAGGAAGATAGTTATAGATGGCTCAAACACCACGGGTTTTCAGAGGACCGCCCTTTTAGCTCTCAACGGTAAAGTCAAGGATGTGGGCATAGAGACCATAGCGATAGAAGAAGATGCTGCGAGGAAAATAGAGGAGAAGGGTAACGTGGTCAAGTATGGAATAGACAGGCTTGGCATACCTCTGATAGAGGTTGCAACCTCCGCAGATATCAGAGACCCGAAGCATGCAAGGGAGATAGCGGAGTACATTGGCTCGATCTTCAAGGTCGTGGGAAAATGCAAGAGAGAGCTGGGTGCGATAAGACAGGATATAAACGTCTCCATCAGGGGAGGGGCAAGGGTCGAGATAAAGGGTGTCCAGTACCTCTCCGCCATAGAAAGGGTTGCAGAAAAGGAGGTCCTGAGACAGCTTGATCTGATAGAGATTTCGAAGATTTTGAAAGAGAGGAAGGTTAGCGAGGATGATATTGAAAGGTGCGAGCCGAGAGAGGTCACAGATATGCTCAGAGATTGTAAGTCGAAGATAATAGAGAGGGGGTTGAAGGAGGGAAAGAGAATATTCTGCATAAAGCTTCCCGGTTTCGGGGGGTTGCTCAAGAGAGAGAATTCCAGACTGGGGAGAGAATTTGCGGTGCATGCGAGGATGTGGTCCGGTATCAAGGGATTGATACACAGCGATGAATTGCCCGGATATGGCATAGAAAAGAAGTTTGTTGATGAGTTGAGGGAGTTTATGGAACT
>Ga0209410_1000407_pt1 | contig 19745 bp, 19 predicted proteins | sample Mar14436cmmetaG_FD_184135 | JGI IMG/M metagenome (GOLD analysis project Ga0209410, IMG submission 184135) | Marine hydrothermal vent microbial communities from Guaymas Basin, Gulf of California to study Microbial Dark Matter (Phase II) - Marker... ... | reverse complement strand
GCCTCAAGGATCTGATCTATTAGTAGGGTTAGGTATCTTAGGATGGCGGCGACGGGTCTCTTAGCCTTCTCAGCCTTCGCGAGCGTCGGTCTCCCAACATTACCTATGGGAGTCGCCTTAAGCTCTATCGCCATATGCCCCTCGCCCTCAGACCATCTATGCGGCCTCCTATATGGCTCGACTGATAGGTCGAAGTGACCCTCCGGGAGATACGATTTCCCGAAAGCATCTTTCGCGTAGCTCATATCTATCATCTCCTTCGGGAATAGGAGTAGACCTAGGGAGGTCTCGGCTTCAGCTGCATGGATGAAGTTCGTCTCGAAACTATCCTTCCTACCGGTTGGGATGAAGAATTCCCTCACGGCTCTATGCCAGTCGAGGATCTGATATATTCCCGGTAGCTGGTAGCGGTACATGAATTCATGTAGGGCTGATTTTAAGACCCATTGATGGCCATGGTTGCTGATTATTATCTGCTTCCTGAATCCATCATTCCATAATCCGAGCATGACTGCTATCAAGGTCTCCCTGAGAACGGTCTCGGGCAGGATCACGTTCCCCGGGATTCCGATATGATGATATGGATGGCTCCCATAGACTATCGGCCAGACGAGGTTTACAGGCCTCCCCCTCTTCTCCGTATATCTTCTCACGGCCTCGATTATCTGGGTCACCTGAAGAGTGTCGTGGCCTGAGACCGAGTGCATTCCATGGACCTCGGTGCTTCCAACCGGGATGAACACTATATCGTTCTTCCTCCTATTCTCTATCACCTTATGCCTTGGAGTCGTCTGGATATAGGTTCCGGGCTTTCCGAGCTCGGGCGGTGACGGTATGCCATACTCCTTCAAGATCCTATCGATCTCCTCATCGGATGCCTCCCAGATCTCCTTCTTCAATCTCCCAACCGTGTTGTCCTCGAAGAATATCGCCGGATGTTCGGTGACGAACCAAGCTTTCCCGGTTTTATCAATAACCCTCTTAACCTCGGACAAGTAGATCACCTCGCATATATTCCATAGGTCGAGTTAATTAATATTTTCGAAAGGTCATGGATGAGGGCCGTGAACGTCAAAAATTGAATGGAATGTATGTTATGGCTTTATAAGGATCTTCGCATGCTCGTCCCTATGCTCACTTATCAATTTGATCGCATCTACCGCCTTCTCCAGCGGGAATCTGGCGGTGATTATCCTCGTCATATCTATTCTCTCTGACGCCATCAATCTTATGACCGATGGGAATATCCCATGCCCAGAGTGTCCTTGAGATCCGTATATTTGAGCCCTCCTAACCTGAAGAACCTCGAACCAGATTGGAACGTGTCCAGCGGCCCTGCCTATGGCCGCGACCTTAGCATTAATCTTACTACCCTCCCAGATACATCTCTCAATAGTTGGCCAAGTCTTGTTAAAGGCTCCGGCTGCTTCCACATACATGTCCGCGCCCTCGCCGTCCGTGAGCTCCAAGATCTTGTTCTCGACAGGCTCATTGAGTCTTCTCGGATTTATCAACTCATCGGCGCCGACGAGCTTAGCCAGTTCCAGCCTCTTATCATAGATCTCTGAGACTATCACCTTCGCCGCCCCAGCCGCCTTGGCTAATGCCGTCGCGGCCAATCCTATTGGCCCGGCTCCAAAGATGACGACGTAGGCTCCCGGCCTGAATCCTCCAGCTCTCTCGAATATCGCGTTATAGGCTACCGATGTCGGCTCGACCAATGCTCCAGCCTCAAATCCCTTCTCCTCTCCGAGTCTATCGATTATCTCCCTTATCGACCAGCAGTGCCTCGCAGTCACCTTGACATATTCGGCGTGTGCTCCATCTATGGTGAATCCGAGTTCTTGGAGGTTTACGCAATGGTTTGGATAGCCGTCCCTACATGCTCGACAGTATCCGCACCAAATCATCTCCTCAGCGCAGACGGGTTCTCCGACCTCAAACTTCCTACCCTTAGCGTCATATGCCTTGTCACCGACTTCAACTATCTCCCCTGAAAATTCGTGGCCTATCACCACCGGGAAGGCCGTTAATCCAGGATATAGGATGTAGCCATCCTCATCCCTCTCGTACATGTGTATATCGGATCCGCAGATCCCGCACGCCCTAACCCTTATCAGAACCTCATCATCTCTAATCTTAGGAATAGGTTTACGCTCAAGCTTAAGTTCAGGGTATCTCCAAACCATCGACCCGAGATAGGTTAACTTACCCTCAATATCCCTCGGCGTAGGCTTATACTCAGGCCTTGGATCCCACCTCGCATATAGGACTGCTGCAAGCATATCCTTCTCCATAGACATCAAGCATAGCTCGCATTTGCATAATTTAAACTTATTACTTCATTTATCGTCTAAACCGATCTCTTTTTTGAGATAGACCCCATGAAAAAGAAAGAGGTCGATGTGACCCTTTGAGTGTATGTTGAGATGGTGGACGATTTACATCAGCTTACTCAATATCTATGGGCGTCTTCTTTAGCAGAGAGTCCCTCGCCGCCTCGCATATCTTCACTATATGCGCTCCGTCCTCTATCGTTACTCTCGGCTCTCTATCTTCCTTGATGCAGCTCACGAAGTCTTGGATTTCTCTGATGTATGAGTGGTTGAACCTATCTAGGAACCAGTATGGGTAATCTGTGTGGACTCCACTTCCGTCAAATTTCTTTAGATGGGTTGCTGCAGGCATCTCTATCCTAATAGAGGCCTTATCTCCCACTATCTCTGTCTTAACGTCATGGCCGTATGGACATGTCTCAATGGTGCTTACGACCCCGAGAACGTCATTCTCAAAGGATAGGAAGCTCATAAGGTATTGATCCTTCCCGAACACCCCCCTAGACTCGGTGTAGACCCTCCGCACCCTAGATCCTATCAGCCAATAGAGCATGTCGAAGTCGTGGCTACACGTCGTGAATATTATGCCTCCGCTGAGGCTCTCATCCGCCTCCCAGCCTCTATGAGGTTCTGGGTCAAATGTATTCGAGTATGCCAACATGAGTCTTCCGAGAGCCCCCTCCTCGATGAGCTTCTTAGCATTCTCATAGGATTTGTCGAATCTTCTATTATATCCGACCTGAAACTTCACCCCAGCCTTCCTAACCCTCCTCACCAGATCCTCAGCCTCGCTCGACTTAAGGCATAATGGCTTCTCGCAGAAGACGTGTTTTCCAGCCTCGATAGACATAACGGAGACTTGATAATGTAGATTGTTTGGAAGGCAGACCACAACCGCGTCGACGCGATCATCCTTAACCAAATCCTCGTATGAGTAGTATGTTTTCTCGGCCCCAATTTCCCTCGCAAGCTTGTCGGCAACCTCTCTCACTATGTCTGCTACGGCGTAGATCTTGGCATCCGTATATTGCTTTACATTTCTTGCATGGAAAGCCCCTATCCTCCCAGCTCCAATTATCCCGATATTAATCTGCCCACTCACATCCACATGAATTCTATCCAGGTATTAAAATATGTTACATTCGGATTGATGCGCGATGGGAGAACCTCTCAGCCCATCGCTTAGGTTAGGGGCTATCACTAGATTACTGCGAGCTCAGTCTTTTTATCGAATATATGCATCTTGTCTAGATCGAAGCTTAGCCATACCGTTTCTCCTACTGATGGCCTCATTTTCGGCGGAGCAATAACTTTTACGAGAGTATCTCCAAGCTTTGTGTTTATTATCACGTCCTTTCCAAGGGGCTCTAGGACATAGATCTCAGATTTGATGGCCTGAACCTTTGACTTCTGTCCAGCTTCCTTCGCCTGAGGTGGTAGGGTTAAGGAGACCTTCAGGTCTTCGGGCCTAATCCCAAATACAAGCTCAGATCCAGAGGCGTTCTTCATGATTAAATCCGCTATATCTGGCGGTATCCATAGCTTAAACACGCCGAGGTCTAGATAGTGTTCATGGTTCTCCTCGACCAGTGAGCAGTCTAGGAAGTTCATGGGCGGGCTTCCAATGAATCCTCCAACGAATATATTTCTGGGCTTGAGGTAAAGTTCATCCGGCACGGCGCACTGCTGGAGGATTCCATCCTTCAATACAGCAATTCTATCGGCCATGGTCATGGCCTCGACTTGATCGTGGGTAACGTAGATGGTTGTGATCCCAAGCCTCTTCTGAAGCCTCTTAATCTCGGCCCTCATCACGACCCTCAGCTTAGCATCTAGGTTGCTTAAAGGCTCATCCATCAAGAATATGTCGGGCTCCTTGACCAGAGCCCTCGCCAAGGCAACCCTCTGCATCTGGCCTCCAGATAGTTGCGCCGGCTTCCTATCCAATAGATGTCCTATCTCCAGGAAGTCTGCGACCTTCTTAACCTTCTCCCTGATCTCATCCTTTGGAACCTTCTTCAGCTTCAGGGGAAACGCTATGTTGTCGAAGACCTTCATATGGGGGTAGAGGGCATAGCTCTGGAAGACCATTCCAACATTCCTATCCTTTGGGGGTAAGTCGTCAACGCACACATCGTTAAAGTATACGTGGCCTTTAGTGGGCTTATAGATTCCGGCTATCATAAGCATGGTTGTGGTCTTACCGCATCCCGACGGGCCTAGCATGACCATAAGTTCTCCATCCTTAATCTCGAGGTTTAGGTCGTTGACTGCTACGACCTTTCCAAAGCATTTCGTCAGATGCTCAAGCTTAACCTTAACCAAAGCTCATCTACCCCTTAATCTATGTCCTTCTATTAGTGTATATAAGCTTTTTTAGGAGACGAGCCCATCCCGCAGGATTTTTCGATGAAGGTTATATCTCTTCTCCGAGGATCGGCGTAAAGACCTTATACAAGAGCTCTAACTAAATCGATGGTAAGGAAGGGAGACATGTTCGTAGTGGGGCATAGAGGAGCTCCGGCCCTAGCTCCCGAAAACACCCTTCCATCATTTATGAAAGCGATTGAACTCGGCGTCGACTATATCGAATTCGATGTTCGAGCCTCAAGGGATGGCAAGCTGGTCATAATACATGATGAAACAGTCAATAGAACGACAGACTCTAAGGGGCTCGTATCGAGCTACACCTCAGCATCATTGAGAAAACTCGACGCGGGTGGATGGTTTGGGGAGGAGTTCAAGAATGTTAGAATACCGACTATCGACGAGGTTTTAAGGCTCGTGAAGGATAAGGCATCGGCCGTAATTCACATAAAGCATGAGGGAATCGAGGATGGGGTGCTGAATGCGGTGAGGAAGTATGATATGATTCATCGTTGCATAATCATGGCCCCGCTCACCGTCTCTAAGAGGATTAAGCTATCTGAGCCTATAATCCCGATCCAAGCAGATCTGCCAGAGACAAATCCGAGAGATGCTGTAGATATGTTGGCTAGAAACTTGGTCGACATAGCCTCGATACACATTAGCAATTTGAATAAGAAACTCGTTAAGCTGTGTCATAGGAGCGGTCTACTCGTGAACGTTTGGGATGTTGATAGACCCGAACAGGTTGAGAAATGTAAAGAATTTGAAGTTGAGTTCGTAACGACGAACGACCCAAAGACTGTTTTAGAAACCTTACGAAACTTGCAGAGCAGAGATTGAACTTCGATCCATTATGGATAAAAATTTCTTAAAAACCTTCGGCGAAAATGGACCATTTTAACAAAACTCTGATATGCGTCAACATGATTGGATGATTCCATCCCGTAAATTAACTTGTAAAAGAAAGCTTATATGGATCCAAAAAAGGATTTTAAATCTTGCCAAAGAAGGCTTATATATCTCTCACATCGCCTATAGGTATGAGTCCTCGAGAAAAAAAGAGGAACTTAGAGCAAGATATTTTGGAGGGTGAAAGGGTCTCGAGGAGAGAGGCTCTCTCAACCGCCGGAAAGGTCGCTATAAGCGCTATTGTCGCTGGAGTGGTCGCAGGAGTCGGAGGATATCTAGCAGGCAGCGCCGCAGTTCCTCCACCTAAGACCGTCACCGAAACCGTTGCTGGTAAGACCGTTACAGTAACGGCTCCGGCTAAAACCGTTACAACCACCGTAACCGGTCCAGCCCCTCCAGCGAAAACTGTTACTACCACGGTAACTAGCACAGCGACAGCACCTGGCGCGCCAGCTGAGATAGCGGCGACAGCTTGGGCTATAGGTCCTGATCCGCCAAGTGAATATCGATACAAGAACTTCGAGATTGCAGCTGAGCGCTTAAACAAGATGTTGGGGACGATGGGGATAACCACTAGAGTAAAGGTTTCTGGACAATTCTTCGTAAGACCTGTAGAGTGGGAGGAGTATCGAAAGAAATTCTACCTAGCCTTTAAGGCTGGCGAGGCGCCGGACATATACCTAACCGGCCATGAGGACGTCGGGTTCCTGGCCGAGAATAATTACATAATACCATTAGACGACTACATAAAGGAGTATGAGGACACCACCTACTATGACATAATACCGACACTATGGGATGCTTGCAAGTATAAGGGCAAGACTTGGGCGGTTCCACAAGACACCGAGGTAAGGCCTCTCTACTTCAGAAAGGATGTGTTAAGGAAACTCGGCTGGAGCGAGGACGAGATAGAGGAGTTCCCGGAGAAGATTAGGAAAGCCGAGATAACTCTTGATGATATACTGGAGATAGCTAAGGAGGCCGTTGATAAAGGTCTCGTTGAGAGAGGGCTGGTTCATAGAGTAAAGGAGGGCTACGACTATCTACAGTTCTATCTAGGCTATGGCGGCAGGCTATGGGACCCCGCCGCAGGTAAGATGGTGTTCAGCAAGAAAGCCTGGGAAAAAACCCTAGACTGGTTCTATAGAGCCGTCTATGAATACAAGGTAATACTCCCAACCCAGTTCAGCGGCGACTGGGACAAAGACTTCCACGAGCCAGCTACCAAGGGCACAACACTATTCATCTCAGGCGGTAGCTGGCATAAGGGTGAGTGGGTTAAGAAGGGACTGTTGTCGGAGGATGAGTTCTGGAAGGTAATGGGCTACGCCTTACATCCTGCGGGTGAGCCTGGCAAGAGCCCAGTCACGCTGAGCCATCCACTAATCTACACCGTTACAACCCAAGCCAAGGAGAGAGGTAAGGCCGACATCGCTGCCATGCTGATAACGTTAGTCACAGACCCGCACTTGAACTCCATACACGCTGTTGAGAGCACTCACCTAGCAATCCTATACAGCGAGATCAATGACAGCCGTTACACCAAGGACCGGTTCCTCCATGATGTCGCCTATATGCTAGACTACACCACCTTCATACCGAGCCATCCCAAGTGGAGCGACTATAGCAGAACGGTCTTCACCGTTCTGAGAGCCGTAGAGACCGGCGACATGAAGCCCGACGAGGCTTATGATACGCTGTTATCTGAGTTGCAGAAGGCGCTCGGCGACGCACTAAAAGTGGAGGACTAAGCCTAGAAAAATTTTAATACCCTCTCATATCTATTTTTACAGGATGAGAAGATGGTCAAGTTTAGGATGAAAGGTCACCTATATCTCTTTCTAATTCCGAGCCTCGCGGTAATCGTAATGTTCTTCATAGTGCCCGCAATCCTAACATTCCTCATCGGATTAACAGACATGGATTGGACTTTCAGGTGGAATTGGATTGGATTAGGGAATTATGTGGCCATGATTAAAGAGAGGTGGATCAATAAGATACTCTATAACACGTTCTTCTACGTCTTCATGACACTATCCTTCTTCAACGTCGGAATGGCGCTTATAATATCCCTCCTCACCCATCATGTACATCCGAAAGTAGGGGCGGCTGTCAGGGCCATATGGCTACTTCCCAGAATCACGCCATCCACCGTATACGCCCTTCTATGGCTGTGGGCTTCAAGACCTGAAGAAACTAGCCTATTTAACTGGCTCTTCACATCCCTAGGCTATCAGCCGAGAGCTTGGCTACTTGAACAACCTTGGCTTATAGTAATTTTAGTTAATGGATTCGTGGGAACTAGCTTTGGCATGATAATATTCACCGCAGCCCTCAAGAGCATCTCCGAAGATTACGTGAGAGCGGCTATAGTTGATGGAGCATCAACCCTACAGCTTATCAGGTATGTAGAGCTGCCTCTGATAAAATGGCCTATAATGTTCGTAACAACCTACCAGACACTATCTCTCCTAACAAGCTACGAGTACATATTGCTGGTAACTGACGGCGGCCCCGGCTTCTACACCACCGAAGTTCTAGCGCTCTACTCTTACCATCAAGCCTTCAAAGCATACGGTGGGGTCATTAGATTCGGCTACGGCGCTGCCTTAGCCACGGTGCTAGTAGTTATAGGCTTGATAATGTCAGTGATCTACTTCAAGGTATTTAGGATGAGAGAACTCATGTTGGAACCTAAGATAGAGGTGAGTTAACATGGCGGTGTCAAAAAGCTTGATTTATAAAGCTAGGTCGTTGACCACCTACATAATCATGTTCATCCTGACGACGCCAGTTATACTGCTGTACATACTACTGTTCCTAAGCAGCATTTCCAATGGAATGGTAGGAGTAATTCCGGTCGGCTTCACCCTAAAACACTGGGAGATGGTCAAGCAAGGCGAAATAATCGTACCCGGTACCGAGGCGCAATATTATCCTAACCTCTACCTAGTGACATTTAATACATTCCTCCTAGCGATTACGATAGCGGGTCTCGAGCTCGTCTTTTCCTCATTGGCTGGCTACGTTATCTCGAGATACAAGTTTAGAGGTAGAACCCAGCTTTTGGCGCTAATACTTATCCTCCACGCATTCCCAGGCGTCACGCTCTTGATAGCGCTATTCTACATCTTAAACATGCTAAAGCTATTCAACACGCTACTAGGCGTTATAATAGTTAAAGTGGCGCTAGACCTACCCCTAGGAATATGGATAATGAAGGGATTCTTCGATGGAATACCATGGGATGTGGAGATGTCGGCTCTAGTCGATGGCTGCACGCGGCTCCAAGCTTGGTGGAAGGTGATCATGCCCAATGTCAGAAACGGGTTGATGTCGATCCTAATATTCGGTTTCCTATCAGGCTGGAGCGAGTTCATATATGTCTTAACATTTATCACATCACAAAATTACTGGACTCTCAGCATGCTAGTATACGCCTTTACAACCGGAGAGTACTTCTACATAGAGCCGGGCGTAACCGCCGCGATAGCCATCTTCTACATGATCCCAGTTGTACTGTTCTTCCTATTCGCTCAGAGATATCTACTGAGGATTACGATAGCCGGTAAAGGAACCGTCTAACATCTTTATAACATTGAAGCTAGTGCTTATCCAGCTTTGATAGATCTACCAAGTCATCGGCAGATTTAAGAGCTCCTTCCTCAAGATTCGTTGAAACTATTCTTTGAGATCCTCCATGGTTAATGGCTTGTTAGATTTGCGATAATCCCGATAAAAATTATATTATGTCCCATATTACGCTTAGAATCGAAGGTCGGAGATGCTCTTTATCCTTTACGCCACCGGACAGTGTAATCTTCGCTGCAGATATTGTGGCGGGAGTTTTGATGAGGCCGTAGTTCCATGGGAGGTTAAGTATTCTATAAGCGACTTGAAGAAGATCGTGGGGAGGGAGGATGATGTGGCATTCTATGGGGGAGAGCCCCTGTTAAACGTGGGCTTTATCGAAGAGGTGATGAGAGAGCTTAACCCCTCTCACTACATCCTCCAGACGAATGGCATGCTCCTCGATAAGCTTGGCCCCGAATTAGTTGAGAAGTTTGACGTGATCCTCGTGTCCATCGACGGCCCCAGATGGCTCACCGACTTGAATAGAGGGAGAGGAGTATATGATGCCGTGGTCAGAAATGTTAAGCGGCTTAAGGAGATCGGATATGACGGAGACCTAGTGGCGAGGATGACGATCACGGAGGAGTCGGAGATATTTCGGGATGTAAATCACCTCCTAAATCTAGGGCTATTTGATCATGTCCACTGGCAACTAAGCTTTGTCTGGGTCCAGCCATGGCGTGATCTCTGGAGCTGGATTAGGAAAAGCTATGAGCCGGGCCTGAGAAGGCTCTTGGATCAGTGGATCGAGAGGATGAAGTCTGGAATTGTGGAGGGGATCGCCCCCTTCCAAGGAATCCTCACGAGAATCTTGAGGGGTGGGGTTAAGCCTCCATGCGGCTCAGGAGTCGATTCATTCACGGTAGTGAGCGATGGGAGGATCATAGCATGTCCGATCGCGGTGAGGGAGCCCTGGGCCTATGTCGGGAGGCTTGAGGAAATCAATAGGGAGAAGATCGAATCCTATAAGCCTCCAATAGGCGAGCCGTGCCTCTCCTGTAAGTATTTCGAGATCTGCGGGGGGAGATGTCTCTACACCCACGTGGAGAGGCTTTGGGGAGATGAGGGGATGCGGGCGATCTGCGAGGTGTCAAAGTTCATCATAGACCTAATCTTGGAGAGCATGCCCATAATCGAGAGGCTCTTAGACAAGGGGGTAATAACTGAGGAGCAGCTGATCTACCCAAAATATAACAACACCATCGAGATAATGCCGTAAAGTTAAAATTGGCTGAAATACCGCTTAGGGGAGCCGAGTATTGTGGGAGAAGGAACAGCGTAAAGCCGTCAAAATATATAAGACCGCGAGTAGAGATGGTTCGATGGGGCCCGTAGCTCAGCCTGGTTGGAGCGTCCGGCTGATAACCGGGAGGTCGTGGGTTCGAATCCCACCGGGCCCAATTAAAGTGAACATGTTACTTGAAAATTTCTTAGTAGTTGGGGGAAAGAGAGGTAAGGGGTTAAGCCCCGCCTTCAGCTTTTACCGCATCTTCTCACCAACTTCATGAACTTTAACTGCTTCTGCACAATGGCGAAATCCGACCTTCTCGCGAACTTTAGGATATTCTCCTCTCTAGATCTCCTAAGCGTATCATACACCTCTATCCTCGGCCCCTCCATCAACGGGATCTAAGCCGCTGGGCATAGTGTCTGCGGAACTCAAAGATATCATTCTCAACCCTCACATAATCCATCAGCTTAACCCTAAATCAATCTTAGGATTCGCTAAGACGTCCAAGACTCATGCCCGTGAATTTATCCGATGAAATTGGCTTAATGAAAGGTTTATTATTTTTGATCGTAATCGAAAAAGAATAAATTTAATTTTTCTGTCTTTATGTATTGAGGTGAACATGCCTTTGCCTGAGGCATCTGTAATAATAGCGACAAGAAATAGGGAACCATATCTGAGAGACCTCCTCAGCTCATTATGTTTTCAGTCTTTTAAAGACTTCGAGGTCATCATAGTTAACGACAGCGGTATTCCATCGAGTAGGGAAAAATTGGAGAGCATCGTCCGTGCCTACTTGAATAAACTTGAGATTAGGCTATTGCATAATTCGAGAAACCTCGGGGTCCCCATATCATTAAACCGCGGAGCCTCTGTAGCAAGTAAGGAAGTTCTCGTTTTCACAGATGACGATTGTATCGCTGATAAAGACTGGCTACTGAACCTTGTTAAGTGGTATAGTAATCAAAGGGTGGGAGGAGTTGGAGGAAGGGTGATTCCTATAGAGAATGATGCTAAGTGGATTCCGAGGAAAAAGAGGTTCATTAATATTGTCGGAAAGCTGAATTGGGATGGAGATTTAATAAACAACTTTGAGTTGGGAGGCAAGTCATCCTTTGTTGATTTTCTGTCTGGCGCAAACATGTCTTTCAGGAAAAATCTTTTCAGAAAGGTTGGTGGCTTTTCATCAATTTATAGAGGGAATGCTTATCGTTTTGAAACCGATCTCTCGTTGAGAATCAAAAGCCTTGGATTCCACTTAATATATGATCCAAATGCCATTGTTTTTCATCGAAGAGCAAAGAGTGGTGGATGTAGGGTGAGCGTTTATGAGTGGAATTACTGGCTCGGCCGCAATCATACTTTATTTGCCTTAAGATGTTTAAGGAGGAGAGTACTTAACATATTTTTGTTCGCATTCAAAAATTTCATAAGAATTCTTATGCATCAAAGGTCTTGTCCCTATGGTAAACCTAGAAAGTGGGAGAAGGTATTATGGATGTTCTTTAAAGGCATGTTGGATGGAGTTCAAATAGGTATTAAGCATCTCCTTGCTTGAACTCTACTCAAGGAAGCTCGGAATTGGAAGAAAGGGAACTAATCTAACATCGAGGGACACATCAGATAGGTGGTTTGACCATTATTCCTGTCACCATTCCGGAGAAGTTGAAGATCGAGTGGGTTATGATCGCTGGGATCAGGGAGTTTAGAGATGCCTTGAAGTGGCCGGCGATCACCCCCAAGATAAACGCTCCGGCGAATATCAAGAACATCGCGAGAGGAGTTTCTGAATAGGCGCTAAAAGCTGGTAGATGGGCTAGAGCGAAGATTGTCGATGAGATCGTGATCGACCGCCATCTGCTAATACATCTCATCAAGCAGCCTAGAAGAAGCCCCCTAAACAGGAGTTCCTCGCCGATCGGGGCAAAGATCAAGACCATGGGAATCAGTAATGGAATGCTCACTTGGATTTGATTGGGTGTTGGCGATAGGATGTTCGTGAGATAGGTCAGTGGTAGAGCTGAGATAAGCGAGATCGCAGTAACCCGCACTATAGATTTGAATGTAAATGTTAAGCCCATCAGGTATCTATATTCATCTCTGAATAGGATGACCGCTGTTAACATGCTTAAAACGGTGAAGGAAGCCTGGATCGAGAACATCGCACATATAAGCCCGCCGACCTGGCCAGCTATCCCGCCTATCAGGTTGCTGGATAAGAATATGAGGGTCCAGATGCCGAGCGCCTTGAAGATACATGAGATCTTTTGATCTAACATCGAGGGACACCCTCACCTCACCCATGAGCCTATTTTAAATGCTCCTGCCCTATGAGCGACTTCACCAATCTCTGAAGCCTCTCCTCACTCTCATGGACTTTCCTATGCACCTCTTGGAAGACTTTCTTCCTCTCATCTAGGGTCTTCCACCTATCCTTGATCATTCTTGAGATCTCGCTTGGGTTCGGCGATCCGAGGGTTCTCCTCATCCCAACAGTCCTTGACGGCTCTTTGATGACCTCGAGGACTTTCTCCGGAACATCTACCTCCCTGCCGAGAACTTTTCTTGAAACTTCTCTAATCATATCTAGATCTAAGTCTTTCATCCCCATCCCCCTCTCCACGAGTATCTTGATGACCTCGCCGACTATCATGTGAGCCTCTCTAACCGATATCCCTAGACACTTGACTAAATTCTCGGCTAGGTCTACCGCTGGAGCATAGCTTTCTGAGATGACCTCGCGCATCCTCTCAGCCCTAAACCTCACACCCCTCATGACCTTGGAGAATATCCTGAGGATAGCTAAAGTCTCTCTTAAGACCTCGAAGATTAGCTGCTTCTGGTCTTGGAGATCTCGATTATATCCGGTTGGAGTCCCCTTAAGCTCCATTAGGGACGCTGTGAGTAGCCCGCAGATCCTCCCAGCCTTCGCCCTCACCAATTCAAGTATGCATGGATTCTTCTTATGGGGCATTATGCTGGACGGCGATGCGAGCTGATCCGGGAGCTCAAGATATCCGAACTCGCTTGAAGACCATATTATGAAATCCTCGGAGACCCTGCTTAGAAAAGTTGCTAGAATCGATGAGATCGAGAGAGACTCTAGCGCGAAGTCTCTTGAACTTACAGCATCTACAGAGTTCTCGACAACTCCATCGAATCCCAAAAGCTCGGCGACCCTAGACCTATTCAAGGGTAGGCTTGATCCGCCTATCGCGGATGCTCCAAGGGGAGACTTATTCACCCTCCTATAACACTCCTCCAATCTCTCAAGATCTCTGGAGAGGTGATCGAATAATGCGAGTAGATAGTGTGATAGGTTTCCGATCTGCGCGTGCTGGAGATGGGTGTATAGCATTAATGGGGTATCCTTCTCCTCCTCGGCCTTGGTCAAGATCGCCTCCATCAAGTTGAGAAGCTCACTCCATATCTCGAGCAGGTATCTTCTCGTCCTAAGCCTTATGTCGAGGGCGACTTGATCGTTCCTAGACCTCCCGGTATGGAGTTTTCCACCAACCTCCAGCCCAACCATCCCTATCAACCGCGTCTCAACGAATTCATGGACATCCTCGAACTCCTGGGCCCTGAAATCTATCCTCCCCTCAAGCCACTCACCCTTAATCTCCTCTAGGGCTCTCAAGATCTTCTCAAGATCTCCGCGGCCGATTATCCCCTGCTCATACAGCATTATCGCATGGGCCTCACTCCCCAAGACATCCTCTAAGAAGATCTCCGAGTCGTCTTTGAGGGATGACAGAAACCTCGCGGCCTCCCGATCTAAAGGCCTGCCAAGCCTCGAACGATAGATTCCGGAATCCAAGCCAATCCCTCAATCAAGGCTAAGACCGCATTAATTAATCATTACCTCGACACTTCGACGGAACGATAAGGTGAGTGAGGTGCTTGGCCGGGGGCTTTGACGCCCAAATGGACCGGGCGGGATTTGAACCCGCGACCTCCCGCACGCCAGGCGGGCGATCTCCCACTGATCTACCGGCCCGGCTTTATCTGGTCGTGGGGTTTTCTTAAATTTTTCCTACTTCAGGAGCTTCTTGGGCTTTATCCAGTTATATTTCCTCCATTTCTTGGTTTCTCCGAATCCGCAGTGGGCGCATCTACCCTTCGATAGGTTGAAGGAGTGGTGGCCGCATCTCCTACATCTTATATGGACGACCTTATTCCTCTTTCCGAAGGAGGAGGTCCCCTTGGTCATGGAGATCACTCCTTGATCGTCGGCGAGACCATTATGACGTTGTCCCCTCTAACGACTATAACTCCAAGCCTCCTCTGGATAGAGTTGTCGGCGCTCAGCTCCTCGGCCTGCTCCAAGACTAGGTTCATGTGCTGATCATAACCTTGAAGGATTCCCCTAAGCATCCTTCCGCTTCTCAGCCTCACCAGCACCGTGTTCCCGAGGCTCTCGGAGAGTATCTTCAAGGATACGTCGCTCGGCAAGATCCTCCCCCCAATCGTGAAAATTGTCCTCCATCGGCAATATTAATCTTTACACCTCATAATCATAATTCCCCAGTAGTTCGCCGAATATCTCCGGAGACTGATAGGCTTCATCGGGGGGAGCTATCTTTTTCTTGAGGGACGTGAGGGTCGCTGTTGATGATGGAGCAAGCCTCCCTAGACGAGTTGAGGATGCTGAGGGAGATAGAGGATGAGGTTCAGAGCATCTTGAGGAGGGCTAGGAGGGATCGAGCGGAGACGACTGAGAGAATACACTACTTTAAGCTTGGTGGCCTGAATAAGTTTGATGATGTCTGGAGAGCCGTTGAGAAGGTGAATATGATCCTCATATCCCTCGACGGCCTCGGCCTCAATGAGCTGAGGGAGTTCGTGACCGAGCTTAAGAAGAGGGCCTCGGATAAGCGCATCTACCTGATTAGATGGCCTATACTCTTAATTCTGTCGAAGCATATGAAGCTCGTCGTCCACGGCTAGGTATGGGTTGCGAGGGTTATGGACTCAAGGTTTTGAGGAATGTAAATCCTTGTCGATGGAAGTATTTTTGAAGCGCTTCTCGCCAGACTCGTAACAGCCTCATATTCTCCATGGACGAGTATCAGGTTTCTCGGTTTGGGTTGGAACGCTCTAAGATACCCTAGGAGCTGTTGTCGGCTTGAGTGGCCTGAGAATCCATCCACCTTAACTATCTTGAGCTTGACGTTCACAAGCTCCGTCTTACCTCCCTCGCCCACCAAGTGGAACTCCCTCAACCCCTTCAACAGCTTCCTCCCAAGCGTTCCCTCAACCTGGTAGCTCACGAAGATGAGGATGTTTCTATCGTCTGGGGCAAACTCCCTCAAGTACGTTAGGATTGGGCCTCCCTCAAGCATTCCGGATGTGGCCATGATTATCGCGGGCTCGCGCATGTTCAAAACCTCATCCCTATGTTGGACGCTCCTTATCGGCGTGAAGTATTCGCTCATGAAGACGTTTCCAAGCTCATCGATCCTATTCCTAATCTCCTTCCCAAGATAATCTGGGTAGGCTGCATGTATGGCCGTGGCCTCAACGACCAATCCATCCAAGAACACCGGTACCTCGGGTATCTCCCCTGAGGTGAATAGATGATTTAGGACGAGCATGATCTCTTGAGCCCTCCCAACCGCTGGAACCGGTATCAGAACCTTTCCACCATCCTCCAGAGTCTTCTTAACGTATTCCGCGAGAGTCCGCTCGCTCTCCTGCCTAGTGAATGGAACGGGCGTAGCTCCATAGGTGCTCTCCATTATCAGGGTCTCAGCTCTCGGAAACTTGTAAACGCTTGCATCCAAGGTTCTGCTGTTCTCGAACTTGAAGTCGCCGGTGTAGATTATGTTATGGAATCCCTCGCCGATATGTAGGTGGATTATAGCCGATCCGAGGATATGGCCTGCATTATAGAACGTGATCCTAACATCTGGGGTTATATTCGTGACGACGCCATATTTCAAGGGAACCGCGTGCTGAACGGCCAATCTAACATCATTCTCACTATACGGGGCGAACGCCCCCTCCTTTCCAACCACATTGATGAAGTCGAGCTGCTGCATAAGCATCAGCGGGAGGGTCGGCTCCGTGCAGTAGACAGGTCCCCTATACCCGTACTTGAATAGGTATGGGACCATTCCCATGTGGTCGAGGTGGGCGTGGGTTATCACTATCGCGTCTAATTCGCTCACGAGATCCTCAACCATGTCAAACCTAGGCATCATCTCAAGATTTCTCGAACCGCTTGGAGAGTATCCACAGTCGAGGAGGATCTTGCTCTCACTCGTCTTTAGGAGGATCGCCGACCTCCCAACCTGCCTCCCAGATCCGAGGATCGTTATCATGGCATCGGTCGTCTCAAAGACCTGATTCCTAAACACCTTCTCCCCGATCATCCTCAAGGCCTTAAGCCTATACTGCGGATCCCCATAGATTATCTTCTTCACCCGCTCGATCGTCTTCGTCCTCATCGGAGGACTCATCTCAAGTCTTATCACCCATCCAAGCTCCGAGCTCAGCGACTTCAACTCATCGTCCGAAGGCGGCTCAACCCCAGACGCCATCTCGACCACGATCTCGCCCAGTAGCTCGTTAAAGATTAGTCCCTGAACTCCTTTGACCACCTCCTTGATCCTCTCCTCGGCTTCCTCCTTATCCACCCTGATGGACTCGTCAGGCCTTATCACGACCCTCTTCTTTATCAGGGTGACGAGATCCTTCGCTATCTGATCCCTGCTTGAGAAGACGCTCTCACTCCTCGTATAGATGGCTATCCTCGGCCCCTCAAACTCTATCTTCGTGACGCCGGACTCGATCGGGTTTACGACAGAGAAGTATCTAGCGATGTCCTGCCTAAGCCTATCGAGCGAGAAGAGCGGTTTCGAACTCATGAACTTGACTCTATCCTAGTAAACGGTCTTGATGAACTGGGCGTAGAGGGGCTTCTTCTCCTCATAGGTGAGCTCCCTATACCTTTCACCCGCCTTGATATATGCTACGTCGATGCTATCCCCGGAGCCTATATCCCTTTGAATCGCGGCCGCGACGGCCTTGAACGCGAGCCTAGCAGCATCCTCTACATCCATATCCTCCCTATACTCGCTCTCAAGGATTCCATAGGCCACGGGCGACCCGGATCCGGTAGAGATTATGATCTCCTCGGTTAGGGTTCCATATAGATCGACGTTAAACATGTGTGGCCCCGTATCGTCGATTCCGGCTATGATTAGCTGCGCATAGTAGGGGAAGTATCTGGATCTGAACATGAAGTTCGCCGCTAGCCTAGCGGCCGTGGCCACGGGCATGATCCTACCCCAAGACGTGTAATAGTATCTCATATTCGCCTTCAGGAAGTCTATTAGGGTCTGGGCGTCCGCAACCCTCCCAGCGATCGTTATGGCAGCGTAGTCTGCGAGGGGGAAGAGCTTCTTACCCTTTCTATGGGCTATAAAGTACCCAGCCGTAACCCTCGTGTCGGTGGCCAAGGCGACCCCATCCTTCACGACCAAGCCAACGGTCGTGGTCCCGACCTTAACCCTATCTTGTATATTGTATCTCCTAGAAAACATGTCCACCACGCCGTCAAAGCGGCTTGGAGAACCCTCCAACCAATATATTCTCTAAACTAGGATCATAAAAATGTTTATGGCTGCCGAATAAGGCTTAATAAGTAAATATTATCTGAGGATATTGCGACTATCCATGTCGGGCGAGAAGTCTGCCGAGAAGGGTGGAGAACTTGTCGAGGAGAAGCCGATAGTTAAGGAGGGAGATCTAGTACTCGTCGACTATATCTTCAGGGTTAAGGAGAACGGCGAGCTCATAGAGACGACGATTAAAGAGGTTGCTGAGAAAGAGGGAGTTGAGGAGGGAAGATTTGAGCCTAGATTGGTGATACCTGGAAAGGGCTTCCTCCTAAAATCGGTCGAGGAGCAGCTAATCGGGATGGCTCCGGGCGAGGAGAAAAGGTTTGAGATACCTCCTGAGAAGGCTTTTGGGCCACGAGACCCATCCAAGGTCAGGGTGATCCCGCTTAGGAGGTTGAAGAACGTTGAGGGGCCGATAACGATAGGATCTAGGATAACGATCGATGGAAGGGAGGGCATAGTTAGGAGTATAGGGTCTGGGAGGGTTCAGATAGACTTCAACCCATACCTCGCCGGGAAGACCATCGACTGCTACGTCAAGGTCCTCAAGATCCTATCGACCGATAATGAGAAGATCAAGGCATTAATACATTATAGAATCCCGGATGTGGATGTTAAGAAGTTTAAGATAAGGATGAGGAGGCCCGAAGTTAAGATAACTATCCCAGATGAGGCGTTCCTATTGCCGGCGATCCAGGTGGCTAAGAGGGCTTTGGCCAAGGACCTAATGGATTACATCGAGGGGGTCGAGAAGGTGACCTATATCGAGACCTATGTGAAGCAGGCTCCTCAATAGAGGGTTGAGAGCGCAACACTAACAGACTCATCCACAAGATCTATGACTGCGCAGAATCCATCCCTAGCCGGCCCAGCGTTAACGATAACCGTCCTTCCAAGCCTGACAACTCCTCTACCCTCATGGGCGTGGCCCGTACACATCAAAAGAGGCTGACGTTCCTCAACAAACCTCCTTATCGCCCTGCTTCCGATATGCTTTGACCCCGTGAAGTCTACTTCGAGGCCATGGGGCGGGCTATGGCTTACGAGGATGAAGCTCTTCGGAAGATCTATGAACTTTCTCAAGATGTGTTCGAACTCCTCCTCGCTAAGCTCGGTTAAAGTCCCAAACCTCCCACTTCCACCCCCCACCCCTATGAAGATAAAGTCCCCAAACTTAACCGATTTACCATGGAGGTTTTCGGCAAGCTTGTTTTTCGGCTTCCAGCTAAGCATCTCGGGTGGATCACAGTTTCCCGAGACGAAGAATATCTGGACTCCAGCCTCGGATAGTTTATCCAAGATCTCCTCCGCGTCCCCCAAGTCTCCGAAGTGGGTTATATCGCCGGCCACGACTATAAGATCTGGCTCAACCTCCCCAGCCTTCCTAACGATCTCCTCAACTCTTTTAAGCCTCCCATGGATGTCGCTAACCTGTAGAATCCTCATGGCAAGCATTAGATCAGATGATCTGGAATAAAAATCCTTAACCTGAAATATTAAATTAACCCAAATAGACTAGGAGCTGGGGAGCGGGGGTAGCCAAGCCAGGTCAAAGGCGGCGGGCTTAAGAACCCATGAATGCTGGTCAGATTTAGAGACCCGCTCCCGTAGGGGTTCGCGGGTTCGAATCCCGCCCCC
>Ga0209410_1000406_pt1 | contig 19761 bp, 17 predicted proteins | sample Mar14436cmmetaG_FD_184135 | JGI IMG/M metagenome (GOLD analysis project Ga0209410, IMG submission 184135) | Marine hydrothermal vent microbial communities from Guaymas Basin, Gulf of California to study Microbial Dark Matter (Phase II) - Marker... ... | reverse complement strand
CTCATAGGCCATGATCTCCGCGATTGTGAAGCAGTCATGAACCTCGGCAACATCAACATCTTTAGGCTCTATTCCAGCCATTTCATACGCCTCCTTAGCAGCCCTCCTCGTCGCCATTAGACTCGTTAGGTCATCTCTCTCAAATAATCCAAGCGCATCGCTTCCATGTCCCGAACCGATGATGTAAATTGGCGTCTCAGTGAACTTCTTGGCGATATCAGGCCTCGTTATGATGGCGCAGCTCGCCCCATCTGAGATTAATGAGCAGTCATATAGCTTCAGCGGATAGGCGATCATCCTGGAACTCAAGACCTTATCTAAAGTGACTTCCCTCTGAAGGTGAGCCTTCGGATTCAACGCTCCATTATGATGATTCTTAACTGCAACCAGCCCCATCTGCTCCTCGCTTGTCCCATACCTGTGCATATGCGCCACGGCCATGAGAGCGTATAATCCGGGGAAAGTCACACCTGTCCATTGCTCAAATGGGAAATCAGCCGCCATCCCAAGGAACTCCGTTGCCTCCGGAGTTGTCCTCTTAGTCATCTTCTCAACTCCCCCGACCAGCACGACATCATACACGCCAGAGAGGATGCTGAATATCCCGAGTCTTAGGGCAGCGGCTGAAGATGCACATGCAACCTCTGTTCTAATCGCGGGGGCTGGGAGGAGGCCAGCTGAGTGAGAGAGCATCGGCGCCACATGTCCCTGATGCTCAAATGCCTCACTCATCATCCCAACGAATACAGCGTCAATATCCCTTTTTGGATCTATGTTTGGACATCTATGGAAGGCCTCATCTACAGCCTCGACGAAGAGATCCCTTCCAGTATAAGCGTCCATCCTACCAAACTTTGAGAGCCCAGCCGAGACAACAGCTACTAAGGGCTTACCCCTCAAACTCTCTCCCCACGCAAATTAAATGTAGAATCTTCTATGCGCTTCAGTAATATATCCTTAGTGCATATTAAGCAAAACTAATAAGTCTCCCAATTGAACCAATAATATCGATGCCCCGGTAGCTCAGCGGTTAGAGCAACGGCCTTGTATCCACCGCGGATGGAGAGCCGTCGGTCGCGGGTTCAAATCCCGCCCGGGGCTCCATTCAATCGTATCTGAAGCCTTAAAGCCACACCTTATATATTCAGGCCATTACAAAATGAAATTATCGACATACATGATTGTCTTAGTAGGCAGGCATTTTGAAGATAAAACTCTCCGAGACTTGAGAAAAGAGGGGGATTCCAGAGTTACGCTGGAAATGCCCGTTCTTCAAGGAAGAGTTTACTTCCAAACCCTCCTTACCCACTTCACGCAGTCAAAGTCTTTATCGTTTGTGTAAATCTCGTTTATGTTGTTTTTCTTCATCGTCTGCAGTGTTAAGGCGTCAACGAAGTCTAAGATGTATTTCTTCATATAATCTATTGCCGCTATCATATCGCTCCAAGAGACTTCTGTTTTCTTCATTGTTATGTAATAGTTTATCGCCATTAATAGATTTTCAATTTCTCTTCTCCTATTATTAGACTCAAGCCAGTTCATCAAGCGCCCTCGTAGGATTAAGAACGGTTCTCGGCGGAAGCAAAACAACCTTTCCACCCAGCACTTCAAGCGTTAGGACGTCGCCATCCTTAATTCCAAGTCTCTACCTAATCTCAGCGGGTATGGTTATCTTCCCCTTCTGGAGAACCCTAACTTGAGTATCCAAATAAATCGCCCAAAAAGGTGATTTAACAAGAGCGCATAAAAGTATTGCCGCGGCACGATGATGCTAAATTAGAGCTAAGGTTTTAGAGCTACCTTCTGGATCTTAATGGTTGGGATGAAAACTGACCTTGTAAGATTAGCGGAGGATTTAATGGTTAAATTCGCCCATAAGACTGGGCTCTCTTCAGATCTAAAGCCCAGAAGATACCTTTGGACCGATGCGTTTGCAGTATGCAATTTCTTGGGATTATTCACAATTACTCGTGATGAGAGGTTTAAGCACTTAGCACTTAGACTGGTTGATCAGGTTCATTATGTTCTAGGTCGGCATCGGGATGATGATCCTAGAAGCGGCTGGATAAGCGGCTTAGATGAGGAGGAGGGATGGAGGCATCCTACGATTGGAGGCTTGAGGATAGGTAAGAGGCTGCCGGAGAGGGGACCCGAGGAGCCGTTCATCGAGGCTTTAGAGTGGGAGAGGGACGGGCAATACTACCATTATTTAACTAAGTGGATGCATGCGCTCAATAGGGTCAGTCAGGTTATAGGCAACACAGTCTACAATTTATGGGCTATTGAACTCGCGAAGAAGGCTCACTCCTCATTCATCTACGAGGCTCCAAACGGCAAAAAACGAATATACTGGAAGATGAGCATTGATCTTTCACGTCCACTCGTAACCTCTATGGGGCAGCATGATCCATTAGACGGCTTCGTCGTTTACAGCGAGCTTCAAGCATATGCCCCGAAAGATCCAGAATGGCCGAGCCTTAGGGATGAGATTGAAGAGTTGCTGGAGATCTGCGGTGATATGGACTGGACAACAAATGACCCGCTTGGTATAGGATGTCTACTTTGGAATGCCTTTATTCTCGCCAGATTAATCAAGAACGGCCATTTAGACAACCTTGATCTACTAATGGACATATTAGATTCTTCGCTTCTCAGCCTAGAACTTTATTTATCAACCGATCCAATGGGATCTCCGCCTAGTATGAGGTTGGCATTTAGGGAGCTTGGCTTATCGATAGGGCTTAAGGCCGCTGTTAAATTGCATGAACTAGTCATGTGCGAGCCGAGATTATCAAGGAATAAAGAGCTATGCTCAGCGGTCAAAAGCCTTACGTATTATAAGTGGTTAAGCGATGAGATTGATGGGTTCTGGCTTAAAACAGCGAGTAGAGAAGACTGCAATTGGAAGGAGTATGAAGATATTAATGTGGTGATGCTGGCGACGAGTCTAGTTCCAAACGGTTTTCTTATCTGAGGCCAATACGGATCCACATTGCATCGAACAAAGAAGTGAGATACGGCAAAATTAACGTCTATTTTCGCATTTGTTGTCTCGTTATAGATATTGGATTAATGTATTCAATGTTGATTTTCGATGCGAACTCCGTGCTTGGCTCCTCGAGCTCCCTGATACAGCCCGGATCAGGTGCAAGATAATCTCCAAAGTATGCGTATGCTCTGGCCCTGCATCCACCGCAGACATACCTGTATTCGCAGCGGCCGCATCTTCCCTTAAGTCTATCGCGATCTCTAAGGTCATTTAGAACCTTAGAGTTTAACCATATCTCCCTTAAACTCTGCCTTCTAAGGTCTCCTACAACAATGGGCATGAAGACGCATGGAGTGACCAGACCATTCGGCTGTATTGCACAGTATAGTCTTCCAGCCCCGCATCCTCCTAAGAAATCGGCCAGTTGCTTTGCTTTCCCATGAAATTCCAGCGCTGCAAAGTGTGTCGGCGAAAGCATATCTTTCCCTTCAATCCGCGATTGTTGAAGGCATACTCTCGAGAATTGGGGAGCCGTGCAGAGAGCCTCTATACCTCCACTAACCAGCTCCCTATAAAGATACTTCATCAGATTCTCCCTTTCGGTTGGAGAGAGATCTAAATGAACGATCTCTTCTCCTCTGCCTGTCGGTATAAAATTGAATATTATAACCCTCTTCACGCCTAGTCTCTTTGCCAGCTCAATTATTCTCGGGATCTCCTTTAGATTATGCTTCGTGGCGGTCGTGGCTATGCACGTATATAGATCTGCCTCCACGGCGTTCCTGATGCCCTGCAGGGTCTTTTCGAAGCATCCCTCAACGCCCCTGAAGGATTCATGGGTCTCCTTTGTCGCCCCGTCAAGACTTATCTCTACATATTTAACTCCGGATCTCTTCATCCTCGCGATTGTCTTCTTCGTTAGTAACGTTCCATTCGTTGCGACTGAAATATACAATCCTTTTTCATAGGCGTATTTTGCAACTTCATAGAAGTCCCTGCGCATCAATGGCTCCCCACCGGAGAAAGCCAGCGCCGAGACATTATTCTCGTCGAGTTGATCCACGATTTCGAGTCTTTCCTCGGTTGTCAACTCGTCTGGAGTCGGCTTGTCAGCACGTTGATAACAATGTTTACATTTCAGGTTGCATGCATTAGTATAATTCCAGACTACAAGGAACGGAGCTGGGGTTATATATGGTCTTGTTACGCCATATCTCCCTATGCCGTTCAGCACGTTGATTATGCCCTTCCTAAAGTATGGAACTTTAAGGGCGCTTACGACCTCTTCCTCATCAATATCAAATGTTATACATCCAATCCTAATTGCATTCTTGATTAGGCCCGAAAATATTATTCTGCCAATGGAGCGATCTCCGCCTTTCACGCCTATAAAATCATTAATTGCAGCTTCTAAGTAGCTCTCTCCGCCTCTTAAGTAGTGGTCTCCTGAAAAGCGGATAATAAAGCGGAGTATTGGATTATCAAGTATTGAAAGGAAAGTTTTAACAGAAGCGGAGTTCGAATCCTCCGTAATCGTTTTCCTCCTCTATTCAATTTTTTGGCAGTATTTATTAACCTTTTTGCTTAAAATTTAATCAATTAGTATCCTAATTATGGCTTCACAATTTTGTCTAAAGAGGTCCTTTATAGTAAATTGTAGCTGGGCATCCAACGCATTTATCGGCCTTATATCTCTCGCATGTATCACACTTAACCCTGCACGGAGTGATCTTCTTATCTTTAGTTACGAGATTCATGCGCACCTTAAGATATGGTGAGAAAAAGATTGTTCCTATTGGGTAGAATTCTGTTCTCCTAACGCCATCACTGCATCTTAGGCTGCACTTCTCCATCGATTCGCTCTCAAGGGTATCTTTATCCTCGGCGACGACCAAAGCGGCTAGGTTATAACCAGCAAAGAGCGTAAACATATTCACGATTCTCGGGCAGTCTTTGAATTTTTCTAGGCACCGATTTAATGCTTCGCGGCTTTCAAATTCGAGTAGAATCAGGGCGGCATAGAGCCCGAGCTTATCGACGTTTATATCAGCCGAGACCCTTATTAATCCCGAGGAGAGCATCTTTTGAACTCGCCGCTTAGCTCCCATTATTGTATAGCCTATAGCCTTCCCCAAATCTACGTAGGATGACCTGCCGTCCTTCAGGAGTTCTATTATGATCTTTCTGTCTACATCGTCTATCTTCATGTTGAATCACAAGGTGATTATTTATTAAGCGTATTCAATTAAACTGAAGTAATATTTAAATTTGCTTTTCATTAAATGCTTCAAAAGGCTAAAAAGAATGGAAATGAATGAATCGTCCTGCATAAAAGCTTATATTTCCAGTTTGTTTGCAAATTATGGATTGTCATGGATGTCGCGATAGATGTGAGAGGCTTAACGAAGCGTTACGGCGATGTTCTAGCCGTCGATCACATAAGCTTCAGAGTTAGAGGAGGCGAGGTCTTCGGTTTTCTAGGTCCAAACGGTGCTGGAAAGACGACAACAATAAGGATGCTGATTGGCATCTTAAAGCCCGATGAAGGCTCGGCAATAGTTAATGGCTTCGATATTGTGGAGGATCCATTGAGCGTCAGAGAGCATATAGGAGTTGTTCCCGAGGTCTCTAATGCCTACGTCGATCTCTCAGCATGGGAGAATCTGATGTTCATAGGCGAATTGTATGGCATTCCAAAGAGCGAGCGAGTGGAGAGAGCTACAAGGCTACTAAAGGATTTTGGGCTTTATAATGCACGGGATAGGATCGTTAAGGGATTCTCTAAGGGAATGAAGCAGAGACTCTTAATTTGCATGGCGCTCATCAGCGATCCGGATATAATATTCTTGGATGAACCTACAAGTGGGTTGGATGTTGAGAGTAGAATGATAGTGTGGGATAGGATCCGCGAGGAGAATGCGAATGGAAAGACCATATTTCTCTCAACGCATAATATGGACGAGGCTCAAAGGCTATGCCATAGAATAGCAATAATAAACCATGGAAGGATCGCGGCGGTAGATACTCCTGAAGGGCTTAGAGCGCAAAGCATGGAGCTTCAATGTGTAGAAGTAACCTTCAACATGCCTGTTGACTTGAAAGATTTCATGAGCGGAGGCGAAGTATCAAAAATATTAGTCTCTGGAAGAAAGGTTAAGATTTACACGGCGGATCCATCATCAGCTATAGAGTTTGTTGTCGATTACGCTAAGAAAAGAGGATTGAGGATTCTCAGCTTAAATACGCTGTTGCCTTCGCTTGAGGAGGTCTTTCTAAAATTGGTTAGGCAGCATAGAGGCGAGACCGTATGAAAAGGGTATTTACTCAATTGAAGAGGTCATTTGCTATTACAAAGAAAAATATTAGGATATATTATTCGAAAGGTCCAGTGATAATCTTCGGTCTGTTGCTGCCCTTCTTCCTTTTCTTGGCATACATAGTGGGGAGGAGTATGTCCATAAAGGAACTGTTACCCGGCTTGATCAGCATGACGGCTTTCTTCACGGCTACATCCGTTGGGCCATCCATAATGCCTTGGGAGACTCGATCGAGGACTTTAGAGAGGCTTCTCTGCTGTCCAATCTCAGTATGGGCGATCCTATTGGGGGATATGATTTCATCATTCATATTTGGACTTGCAATATCCATAATTCCATTAATTTCAACCTTAATCTTAGGCGTTGATATCTTAAACTTTTCAGTTCTGCTGGTAGGCTTGATCTTGGCGGCCTTCTGCTTTTCCGCCCTCAGCGTTCTGCTCTCAGCTTATCCTCCCTCAGATATTCCAGCAACGGCTATGATGCTCTCCACGCTCGTTAAGTTTCCATTGATCTTCATCAGCGGAGTCTTCGTGCCGATCAGGCAGATGCCAGTGTGGGGCAAGATAATAGCCTCATTCTCACCGCTTACATACTTCACGGATATGACGAGACATCTGATCCTCAACTGTGGATATTACCCGCTATTACTGGACTTCGTGATGATTCCCATTTTTACGGTAATATTCCTCATTGCGTCAGTAAGGGTTCACGAGAAGACCTTAACGAAGAGGATAAGTTTGATGGGGTAGGATTGCTCAGATAAGACGAGCCACCGTGAAGCCTTCAAATATAGCGTGATATATTCTTCTGGGCTTAAGGCAATCTCCGATCAGATGGATTTCATATCCATCCAATTCTTTGATGATGGATGATGATGGAATTAGCCCTCTAGCCAATACTATCCACTCCGCCGGAATTTTAGTTGTCTCTCCGCTCTTATTAATTATGACGCCGTCAACTTCTATCCTCTCGACATCAACCTCAAAGACTATCTTGACATTATACCTTTTTAGTTCCGAGAGAAGATGAGAGGCATAGAGTGGTTCAATATTCCTCGATATCGTTCTATATCGCTTAAGAACAGTCACCCGATTCTTTTTTAGCGCTAAGAACTTGGCGGTCTCTAATCCTATCAGCCCCCCACCTATAACCGCCACTCTGCTATTCTCGATTGAGATCTTCCCTCTAAGAACTTCATGGGCAACAATGACATTTTTATTTTCAACTCCGGGAATATCTGGAATGTAAGGCTCCGCTCCCGTAGCCACAATTATGACGTCGGGTCTTAATCTATCAACTTCGCCTCTATCAACTGGATATTTGAGCTTAATATTCACCCCTAACCTCTTAAGTTCGTAACTGTAATACTCGATTATCCATCTTAGCTTTTCTTTTCCGGGAATTACGGAGGCTATGTTTAATGCCCCGCCGAGACATTCATCCTTATCATAGAGATGGACTTCGTGACCTCTGAGTGCGCATACTCTAGATGCTTCCATTCCAGCTGGTCCCGCGCCTATCACCATCACTCTTTTCTTAGTCTCAGCCCTCTCTATTCGGGTATGCTCACTGCCGAATCCTATTTCTGGATTAAGTGAGCATCGTATAGCCGTCCCCTCATAGTGCCTGGCTCTTACACACTCATTACATGAGATGCATCTTCTGATGGCTACTTCATCCCCATTAAATGCCTTTTTAGGCCATTCTGGATCGGCGAGGAGGGCTCTGCCCAAAGCGACGTAGTCCGCTTTTCCCTCCTCTAGGATCTTCTCTGCATACCAAGGTTCCCTTATGACGCCTACGGCAATAACGGGAACATCAACGGCCCTCTTAATCTCCTCAGCTAAGTATATGCGCCATCCTTGAGGATATGGCATTGGCTCGAGACGTTTCTCTCTGCTGGTCTTTCCTAATGTCACGTGGATGGCATCGGCTCCAGCCTCGCAGAGCCTCTTGGCTATGAGTTTCCCCTCTGAGATTCCGATTCCCCCATCTGAGAACTCCTCAACTCCGAGTCTTACGCTGACTGGAAAGTCGTCCCCTGCATACTCCTTTATTCTCCTTATTATCATGACTGGAAATCGAATTCTCCCCTCTAAATCACCTCCAAACTCGTCTGTTCTCTTATTGGTGAGTGGAGAGAGAAACTGGTTGATTAGGAGTCCATGCCCAGCCTGAATCTCAACCATATCGAAGAATGCCCTTCTCGCTCTCTCCGCAGCCTCCCCGAACATGCATGCTAACTCTTCAATCTCATCCTTACTTAGCTCCCTTGGTATCACGCCCTTAGAGCCCATAGGTATAGGAGACGGAGCTATCGGCCGCTCACCTATTAATTTGGGATCAGCCGCCCCTCCGGGATGGGTTAATTCAATGCCGACCTTAGCTCCGGCATGATGCACGGTCTGAGCAAGGCTATACAGGCCTGGAATGAATATGTCTGAGTCTATTCTAGGCTGAGTTGATCCATGCCTACCATAGGGAAAGTGAATACATGCATTCTCGACGATTACGAGTCCACAGCCTCCCCTGGCAATCCTATAATAGTGATCAATAAGTCTTTCAGTTACCTCTCCATTCACACCCGCGAGATTCGTTGAGATAGGCGCAAATACAATTCGATTCTTAACCTTAAGATATCCCAGAAATCCGCATTCAAAGAGCTTTGGATGGCGTGGATGAACCATAACTCTTCATCTAATCCATTCGATTTTAGCTCTTCAAAGTCTGCCAGCTAAATAATCATCGAGTACATCCCTAACCTTCCCTGAAACTCCAGTTATTGCTTGAACGCCAAGCCTATTGAACCATTCGACTGCTCTGGGCCCCATTCCGCCCGCAAACACTACCTTCGCCCCCTCGCTTGCTATAAATTGCGGTAAAGCTCCCGGCATGTGAGTGTTAAAGTATGGATTCGCCTTTACCTCAACGTTCATCACTTTTCCACCCTCAACGTCAACAAATGTATAATAGGGGCATCTGCCAAAATGACCTGATATTTGGCTGTCTAATCCACTATCATCCTCGGATGCGAATGCCAATCTAACCATCGTGCTCTCCCCAAAGTTCTAATCGATATTCGCATAGATTATGCGGATTATTTAATAATTTTGTTTAAAAAATAAGCAATCTTGTTTAAAAAATAAACAAATTGCCCAAACAATACGTATTCACCATGCGCTATAGCGAGGATTCCTTAGCATTAACTGATAACTTTAATGGACCCTAAAGGCAGTCTATGGTGGAGAATTGTTTTGATATAGCGTCTCGGAGGATCAGAGCATTTAAGTAAAGTATGGCTTTCTTCTATTAACAGCCTCGATAAATAGGCTTCTCAAATAATCGTCTGATGCCCCCCTCCTCATTGGACCTAAGAAATCAACTAGGTTATCCGATCTAAATAGGCATGGTTTGAATTTACCATCCGACGTTATGCGCATCCTATTACAGTATTTGCAGAATTCAGTATTATGCATGGGCTTAACTATCTCGACCTCAACGCCATTCGGCAGTAGATACTTTCTCCTATGATGCATGCTCCGAACGGTCACCCGAACTGCCCTCTTTCTCAACTCCTCCTCTATCCCGGTCATATCGAAATGATACCTCCTATAAAATTCGCTTTCACTTGAAGACTCAAGCTCTATTAGCTGCAAGATTACGTTATTCTTCCTAGCGAAATCTATCATCTTCCAGACTTCATTGCTATTTACGCCTTTAAGCAAAACCATGTTGATCTTTACGGGTTTCAATCCGGCTTTAACGGCACTCTTCACACCGCTGATAACGTTTTCTAAAGCGTCAACGCCAGTTATCATCCTATAAGTTTCCGCATTTAATGTATCAAGGCTCACATTAACCCTCGTTAAACCGGCATCCTTCAATGGCTCAGCAAGATCCTCTAGAAGCGTTCCATTCGTAGTCATCGATACCTCCGAAACTCTAGGCACCTCATTTATCTTCCTTACGATCTCGATTATGTCATCTCTGATTAAGGGCTCCCCACCGGTTAGTTTAATCTTTCCAATATCAAAATATGAGATCACGCTGACTATCCTCTTGATCTCATCTGGAGTCATCTCCGTAGTACCGCTGGCAACATCTTCTCCTTCACGATGGCAATAGAAGCATCTTAAGTTGCATCTTTGGGTAACTGAGATTCGGATGCTCCCAATAGGTCTTCCATAGGGATCCTTTATCAAATGTCATCCCTTTATCTACAGCCGTAACGTTCTCATATGCTAAAGAAGATTGATCGCTTTCAGTAGGTTCTCCACTTGAAGCATGGATTTTCCAGCCCTTAAGACTTCACCTTCAAGGCATGACTTGAATATCTCCTCATCGAAGCCTATTATGCCATTTACTTCAAGACCCATCTTCCCAGCCCTCTCTATTATTATGCTGGCCACTTCGGGAGTTGCCTTATTCAGCACAAGCCAGAACTTCCTGTTGAGAGGCTTAAACTGATCCTTCAAGGTTTTAGCCAGCCTAAGGGATTCAGCCGTTGGATCCACTACTGCCAAGATGGCGTCAGTTCCCTCCTCAACCCCCCTCCCTATATGCTCTATTCCAGCATCAGTATCAACAAGCACTATCTCATCCTCATTTAGGACTAAATTCTTAAGCAGAGTCCTTGTAAGGTAGTTTAGTGGGCATGCGCATCCCTCACCGAAGTTCCTGACTTTGCCAATGATTATGAGCTTTATTCCCTCAGGCGACTTTGAGACATACTCGCTGGGCAGATCCTTTAGTGCTATGCCCCTGCCCGCCTTAGATAATGCTCTGACAATATCGATCTCTCCCCTCTTGAATATGCTTCCCCTCCCGCCTAAATACTCAACTAGTGGTTTCGGCTGGGGAGCTCCAAGGATCTCTGGAAGTAACGTATTGGATTCGTCTGAATCGATCAGATATACGCTATACTTCTTGGATAGTATTCTCGCCGCGAGAACCGAGATTACGGATTTTCCGGTTCCTCCCTTCCCGCAGATCATTATCTTCAATGCTATTCACCCCCTTCTCTCGATGAGGAGAATCGAGTTTAGGGCGTCTATCATGGCTATATCAACGCCACTCAATACAGTCTCCCTAAAATTCACGTCTCTCAGCCTTAATTTATCGCCTTCCCTTGAGACAAGGGCTACTTCCTCAGCGATTAATCTGCGTTCGTCCCCCTCACTTCTCAGATAAACCTTAAGTAGGCACATTGAGTTTCAAAATCTTAAATGTAGCAGCTAATTTAAATCTTCGCTTCTCTGTAATGTTAGAGGGCGCTAAGCAATATTTATTAGTTTTGAGCAAGTTTGAAATTGAAGAAGCGTATGAAGATGATAGTTTCTATGGGTAGGGGTGGAAGCGGAAAGACGAGCTTCGTCGCCTTAATGACTAAATACTTCATTGAGATTAACGCCACCCCGCTTCTTCTCGTAGATATTGACCCAGATCAGAATTTAGGCGAGGCAGTTGGAATATCATTGGAGGATGAGGGGAAAAAGACGATATCGGAGCTGCTAATTGAGACTTTCATAGAGGGCGGAGGGACAACTGTTGGAATTCCGCCATCAGATAGGATAGAATGGAGGATCTGGGAGGAGGGCCTCTATGAGGGTGAATACTTCGATTTTATGGCAGTTGGGCCTAAGTGGATTGAGGGATGCTACTGTCTCCCCGATGCAGCCTTAAAGATGGCGCTTCAGAGATTAACGAAGACCTACAAATACGTCCTGATAGACTCTCCGGCGGGTCTAGAGCATCTGAATCGTAAAATAACATCTAAAGTCGATGACCTATTTGATATTATAGATCCATCCAAGAAATCCTTTGAGCATATCAAGAGGGCATATAGAATCGTGAGGGAGGTTGGCATAGAATTCAGAAACTTCTATGTGATCGGCGGTTATAGATTTCCAGAGGATCTAAAGCCCAAAAGCGGAGAGATGACTGGAATGAAGTATTTGGGTAAGATAAAATACGATAAGAACGTTGAGGATTACATCTTCTCGGGGAAGTCCCTTCTGGAACTGCCATCATCCTCGCCAGCCTATCAGTCAGTGAAGGAGATAATGAGGAGAGCCGGATACGGCTGATGTAAACCTAAATGATCACGCTGCGGAGAGGTTGTCTTGAAGGTCGCCGTAACAGGTAAGGGAGGTGTTGGAAAGACAACGATCGCTGGGGCATTAGCATACATTCTTCATAAGAGGGGATTTAGGGTCTTAGCGGTCGATGCTGATCCAAATGCGAATCTAGCATACACTTTAGGGCTGAGGGCTGATGAGGCTGATAGGATAACCCCAATATCTGAAAATTGGAATCTAATAGAGGAAAAGACTGGTGTTAGGCCAGACTCTTACGGTATGCTCTTCAGACTGAACTTTACGGTTGACGATATAGTTAGGCGATATGCAGTTAAGACTCCATGCGGGGTTGATCTTCTCGTCATGGGCGTCGTCAGGGAAGCATTAGGCGGATGTATGTGCCCGGCAAATTATCTCATCCGAATGCTTCTACGTCATCTCATCATTCGGAGAAGAGAGGCAGTTATACTCGATATGGAGGCTGGAATAGAGCATCTTGCACGTGGAACAGCAAGGCATGTCGGGGCGATGATCGTGGTGGCTGAGCCCAGCATAAAGGCTATGGAAACGGCTAGGCGAATAAGGGATCTCGCATCGCAGATGGGAATAGAGAAGATTCTGCTCGTTGGAAATAAGGTCTTACATGAGAAGGATGAGGATTTAATTCGCGGATTCTCCGAGAGAAATAGAATCCCAATCCTCGGAATAGTCCATTATGACCCGGCTATACGTGAAGCCGACCTTTCCGGCCGTTCTCCAATATTATATTGTCCATCATCAAAGGCGATGCGGGAGATAGAGGCGATCAATGATCGGCTGATCAAAATCATTAAGGATTAATCGTAAATACCTGTAATAAGGATAAAAAGTAAACGCGAGACCCATTAAAATAGTTAAGCTAACCGTGGTGTTAACGATGGGAAAACCCGTGAAGGTAATCCTCAATCCGATGAATAAGGTAATTGAGGTTGAGAAGGGAACTATACTGCTCGACGCCATCAGAATGGCCGATGTGAACATCAGATGTATATGCGGTGGGCATGGGGAATGCGGAACATGCAAGGTTATAATTGAGAGGGGAGAAGTCGAGGATATATCCAGAAAGTATGAGAAGTGGCTTTCTCCGGAGGAGATCTCGAGGGGCTATAGGCTTGCATGTCAAACGCGGATTCTAAGCGACTGCGAAGTGACGATACCAGTTGAGAGCAGGGTTTTCAGCCCAAAGATCCTCCTGAACATGGAAGTAATCATAGATAGGATTAACCCTGCATCCAAAAAGTATCTATTAGAGACTCCTCCCTCAAAGGTTAAGTATGGTCAGATAGGGCTTAAGGGATATCATGGCTCAAAACCAAAGATCAGTAAGGGAGCATACGATAAGATTCTATCACTCGCCGAAGAGAGCGTGGTTACGGCGACGCTCAGCCTGACAGGAGGAGAACCGGAGGTGATAAATGCTGAATCCGGAGATAGGAGAGGCTCAAATTATGGACTCGCCATAGACCTCGGAACGACAACTATAGTTGCATTACTCGTGAATCTGACGGATGGCAAGATCCTCGGTAAAATGTCAGAATTGAATAGCCAAATAACTTACGGAGAGGCTTTAGTCTCAAGGATCTCCTACGCCAGCACCGAGGAGGGATTGAAAACCTTGCAGAGAAAGGCCGTTGAGAGCATCAATGACCTAATAGAGAAGTTGACTAGGCAACATAAGATAGGCGGAGATGAGATTACTGACGTATGTGTAGGAGGAAATACCGTCATGAATTATCTTTTAGCGGGGATAGACCCTTCGCCTCTGGCCTACGTGGACGGAAACAAAAAGGTCTCCAGAGAACCCATAATAAGAAAGGCTGGTGATCTTGGAATAAAGGTGAATCCAGAAGCGTATGTATATTGCCTCCCCAACGTCAGCAGATTCCTTGGCGGAGACGCCGTTGGAGATGTGCTGGCCTCCGGCATGCATAAGTCGGAGGACATATCGCTTCTCGTCGATATGGGAACAAATGGGGAGATAATATTCGGGAATAATATGTGGCTCATATCGTGTTCATGCGCTTCAGGACCTGCATTTGAGGGCGGAGGGATAAAATTCGGTATGAGGGCCATGCAGGGCGGGATAGAGCATGTAAAGATCGATCCTGAAACATTCGAGGCTGAAGTTAAGGTCATCGGGAATACTCGTCCCAGGGGCATCTGTGGATCCGGAATAATAGATGCCGCTGCGGAGATGTTCTCGGCTGGAATCCTAGACTTCACGGGTAAAATAGTTGAAGGTAAGACTCCGCTCGTCAGAAGGGGAAGGGATGGATTAGAGTATGTCCTCGTCCCGGCTGAGAAGACGGCTATTGGGCGTGACATAGTAATAACCCAAAGGGACATAGACTATCTCATGGACTCTAAGGCGGCCGTCTGCGGGGCGATAATAACGCTCATGAGAAAACTTAAGATAACGATCTACGATGTTAAGAACATATATTTGGCCGGGGCATTCGGAGCCTTTACAGATTTGAGGAACGCCACGAAATTCGGGATCTTCCCGGAATTTCCGAATGCAAAGATCCATCCGATAGGAAATGGTTCAATAGCAGGGGCCTATGCAACGTTGATGTCATTGGAGAAGAGGGAGGAAGCCCGGGAGATAGCCGAAAAGATGTTCTATGTGGATCTACTTGTGGATCCAATGTTCAATGATGCATACTCAGAGTCGATATATATCCCGGGAAGCAAAGAGTTCTTCCCGTCCAACGGCTTCTAATCCGGCAAATCAGCCGGGAATGGCGAATATTCCCTGGATAATCAGCCTAAATTTAATTGCACTTGAGATTACAGTATAGATGAGGGAGACGATTATGGATTCAGCCTATATGACTTTCCAATTTGATAGATAACTAAGCTTGATCCTATTCTTCCTCTCTTGGAGGCCATTTGCTCTTTAGGAACTCTGGAATTCCAGATGAGTCTTTCGGTCCAACCAGGACTCTCCAATCTCCTCCTAGGGCCTCCTCGGCTTCGCCGCTTAGCCTAGCCGCCAAGCCCGGTATAATCAGATACTTATGATTTACCTTCTTTTCTATGCCAGTCTCCTTTATAGCCTCCGCTATCTTATCAGCAGTCAAGTATCTCCCTGCGACGGCGCTTTCAACGCTTATGCCCTCAGTATCAACGACTATCAAGTAGCAGTCTATATTCGCCTTCTTGATGTCCGACTCAACCGTGAAGTATGTCAGTGCATAATTCGTCGTGAGCAATACCGGGGAGTTCTCGTCGGGGGAGCCGAATACTCGAAGTCCAGGCTCGACTGAAACGGGTTTCCTCGGATCAGTGTAGATGTTGAATCTCCAGATTAGCACTGGGAGCTGAACCCATCCTTCTAGGCTGTGCATTATGAGCAGATCACAGTATCTTGAAAGCAGCATGGCTGCAACATAGGATTCCTTGAAGGCCGCTTCCTTTGGATCTCCACCGTTTATCCAAGCGGTGATAGGCGTGCCTATCAGTGGGAAGCCCAACAGTTCATCACCGCCCTTAATGGCATTCCGCCTGATCATCGTGAAGATATTAATGGTATCTGAAAGTCCCTCATCAGTGAATGTTCCTGGATCAAGCATTAAGTCCTGAACTCCATAATCGATCAGGGTCTTTGAGAGCGACCTGATTAGATTAGGGTCTCCCGGAGCGAATACGGCTAGGGGACATTTATACATCAGCGCCAGCTCAGCCATCTCCTTCCAATTATCCTTAGTGGCAGCGTATATTAGGGGTCTCCGCTTATAGGCTGCGACAAGCCCAGCTTCCATCACGTTTGGATCGAAAGAGCAGAGAATTAGGGGCAGCTCCGTCTCCTTCACGACGTTCTCAACGGTAAACTTGAAGGCTGAGGGATCATTCGATGTTGATCTTATGGCTATCATGTCGAGGCCTAGGCTTCTGCCAATATAATTGTATGAGAAACTCTCGATTCTCCTGATCCTATCTAATAGGCCCTCCTCCCCATCTGAGCCTTTCAGCGGCATCTCATCCGTTACGTCGATTGCTATGGGCGTTGGATTGTGATATGTGAATTCATGACGGTACAGGACGAGTTTACCGCCAACCTTAACTGCGCGATTCCCAGTTCCAATAGTGATCTCCTTTATGGGGGGAGCCAAAAGTTCCTCTAGTTTCCTCCGTGCATCCCCATACTCTTCCTTTTCAAGTTCGGGGCATTTATCGAGGCTTGTCTCCCTATTCACTAATTTCACGGCGAATGCCATGCAATTTTCTTCCCCGCACTTCTTACAGTTCGTCTTTGGAAGTAGCATGTAAACCTCGATTGGGCTGAGTTCGGTTGCGCCTCTCTTGATCTCCCTCTCAGACATCCAGTTGCGCCTCCGATTAGATCTTCACGGAGACCCAGTCGGATATCTTCTCAGGCTTAGCCTTCCCCATACTCGAGAACTCCTCGATTATCTTCCTCATCGTTTTGATCGCGTATGGATGCATCATCATGAATATGTCTACTCCAGCCAGAAATAGGCTGAGTGCAGTGACGGTTTCCCATAATGGCCCTCTAAGCTCCCTTGGCTCCCATTCCGGCGGGAGCTTCATCCATGCCTCACGTGCAGCCCAAGCGTTCGTTGTTCCAGAGAGCGTTGGATGCTGGAGCTCCTCATCGCCCATCAGAGCCGCCATCCTCGCCCTCTCATGTATGCTGAATGTATATTCAAGCCCATATCCAAGAGCCGCCGTTGTAAGATCCATGATTATCGAATCGGCTGGAACGTATGAGTAGAGCTTCCTATTCAGCTCCTTAGCCCTATTCAGATCCAGAGCCGTAAATGCCAGGACTGCATGTCCATGCTCACTCGCCGCCTTGGCGACTTTCTCGAGAACCTTAGCCTCATCCATATCTAAAGTTAAGGAGCTCAATAGAACTCTCTCTCCATGAGCTATCTCAGCTACCTCAATGAAGACTTCCGCGTCCTTTCTCGGGTCTCCGCATCCACCCACGATTATTGGGACATCAACTGCCTGTAATACCTCCTCAACAGTCTTAGCAGCCTCCTTTGGGGGTGCATCTTTAATGAGCGGGTCTGTGCTCATCAGCTCAACGGTGACTAGGTCGGCTCCGAACTTTTCAACAGCCATTCTAGCCCATTCAGCGGGGTCTCCCATAACCTCCTTCACGTAAGTTTTCACTGCCTTCGGCAGGGATACTGGTATATCAAATACATCGACTGAGATGGCTGGTGGATGAGGGGGAGCTCTCTCAAAGAGATAGTATGACGGGGAGTTTTCTCCTCCGACGATCACAGTCTTCCCCCGGCTTCCACCCTCACCTCTCGTGGCTCCAAGCTTAACCTCCCTTATTCTCCCCGGATACTCCTCAATTAACGGTTTGAATGGGGCTTTCAGGATCTCGGCTGGCTTAGCCGGGACCTCTGGCTTTGCAACGGCGGCCTTAAGCGGCTGAGCGGGAGCTCCAGCCGTAGGCTGGAGCTGAATCTCCAATTCTTCAACTTCGATCTCTACATCCTCAAGTTCTATCTCGCCGAACTTACTTAGAAGCTCCAATAGTTTAGGCCCAATCTTTATTGTCTTCCCCTTCTCTTCATCCTTCTTCTCCAAGACTATTTCCTCCTACTCTTTATACGGAGTTTCTTAACGTGAATCTTGGCATTCTTGAGTATTACCTTAAATCTACCTGTTGGAATGGCCGAGGTGAGAATTGCAGAGGGCGGAGCCTCAACCTGCATCTCAACGGGAGCCTCTTCCCTTTCCTCAACGACCGCTTCTGCCTCCTTCCATCTACTAACGATCGGATGTTCCTTCTCCTTAAGGAAGGCCCTTAATTCCTCAACGTTAGATACATCATTCTCCGTTGCGATCTTATCGACTAGATCCTTCGGTATGAAATCCTTAACCCTCTCCTTCGCACTCTCCGGCATCCAAACTATACGGTTCCATCCCCCATCAGCCTGCAGAAACTTTGGAGATCTCATGTATTCGAATGAGATTCCGTGGAATCCATCGACCTGTCTGCCTCCAGCCGCTGAATCGGCTATGACTGAGAATGTTAGGCCATTAACCGTTTTTCCCTTGAAGCCCCTATGGACTATACCGAGGCCGTCTACCTCCGGAATGTAGAAGGCAACCGCCTCGAAGCATCCGCATGAGGTATGCGGATATCCGAAGGCCGTATAGAGCCATACTCTCGTAATGGCCCCTGAAGTATTCTTCTTTACCGATTCATTTGCCCCCGTATATTCGCCCTTAACCGGGTCTAAGCATTCGCCCTTCGGAACCTTATATATCGGGCCTTTAGGGTCTACTCTTGCAGCGGCTCTCGCATCAAACCAGCTTATCGCCCCGCAGTTTGCATATCTCTGCGGGGTTATAATGCATGCATGCGTCGGAGCGAAGGATTGGCATAGGTTGCATCCATAAAACTCCTCGACCTCCTCATCCTTAAGTCCCCTAGCCCTCGCATCTCTCTCCTCATATACCTTCAAAGCCATCTCATACATCTCATCGACCTTTTCCTTCTCTGTGATGAAGGTTATGCTTATCTTCTCTATGAATGGAAGTTCACTCTTGAATAGCCTATAAAGAACTTTTCCGATTATCTCGAATGAGTTCAGTCCCTTCTTGTATGACTTCTCACTTATCCTAACCCAAATGTCGTATCTCTGATTCACATGCATTACTCCCTCAATGTAATTCATGAATTCATGTATACGTCGCTCTATGACTCCCTCCAGATCCTCCTCTACTCCCTTGCCTGCAACCTCAATGTAAATGCCCAGCGGATAGCTCTTCTTCTCCATGTCCTTAATGTCAGGCCCAATGATCCTTATTTCTCCGTCTTCAACTTCGCTTAGAGGCTTAGCCCTTACGAGCTCGAATTTCTTATCTATCCTCGGCCCTCCGAGTTCACAGTGCGCTTGAGCCCAACGTATCCTCTCGCCCTCATATATGACGCTTACATCAACCGGGATATCCTCAAACATGGACATGCTTCATCCTCTCCTTTAGATCTTCCTCAATCACCTTCAAGCATGCAATCCAATCCTTCATATTCAAGTTTGGGAATGACCATGATGCATGAGGCTGATAAAATCTGTCTAGGCTTATGGTCTTAAGCTTCTGGGAGAAGTGTTTTAGACCGGATAGAACAACCCATTCCATGTAATATTGGATTCCAACGAATATGGCTAAGTCGTATTGTCCATCGCCGTCAAGTCCACTCCAGCTAGAGTCTCCAAGCCTATTAGCGATGTCTAAGATGGGCATCCAAGCATCCGGCCTAAATTTCCTCTGGATGAAATATTTTACTGTATGTGCTGTGGCAACTATGGGCATCCCGGCAAGCTTGGAGAGCCTAATTAGG
>Ga0209410_1000404_pt1 | contig 19805 bp, 17 predicted proteins | sample Mar14436cmmetaG_FD_184135 | JGI IMG/M metagenome (GOLD analysis project Ga0209410, IMG submission 184135) | Marine hydrothermal vent microbial communities from Guaymas Basin, Gulf of California to study Microbial Dark Matter (Phase II) - Marker... ... | reverse complement strand
TCTCTCTATTATGGTTAATCCACAATCTAATTTCTCGTTCATTCAACCTTTCCTCTGTTCTTCGTTTATAAAGTTGAACAAGCTTTATTTTACCAAGTTTATATTCACCAAATTGCTTTAATAACTCTTTTAACTCGCGATAATGATTTTCCTCAATAAACAAATAACTTCTTTCTATCTCATCTATTGTCTTCTTCAATTGACGAGAAAAATTCCTTAAGTTTTGTTCATTCGCATCGTCCCATAGCGCATCAGCCATTGATTTCAGATCATACAAGGAACGCCAAAGCTTGTTATACAATTCAAACTGCCGCCCTGAATAACGCAAGATAGTTTCTCTAAGCATATCTAATTGGAATTTATAAGCTTCTATCTCCTTTCGGTATTCTTTCCTAATAGATTCTAAATGCTTTCTTACCCACAATTCTCCAAAATACGAAGATAATTTCCAGAAAATAAACCCTGCCCCGCCTATAGATATGATGACACCTGAAATGATTTGAAAAACTTCATTCCAATTCATCTTTCATCACCCCCACAGCGATTTCGGAAAACAACTAGAACAGAAATAAAATTCCTAAACTAACCTCCTACATCAAAACACCAATAACTTAGAATTACCTAAAAAATATATTCCAATGGACATTAATAAATATGATCACAACGATAAATCTCCTCTCAAAATACTCCAAAACTTCAAATACACCAGATAGATATCTTGTCTTAAGGGATTAGGAGGGATGTGCTTAGTTTTCCATGCTTTTTCTTTTCCAATAACATCGACGAGAACATCCCTTACGTCAGGTGCTCCAAGATGGACTAATTTAGATAAATCAGCCTTTCTGAATATCACATATATACTTGCGTTGTATATGACACCGAAATCTGTGGTCGTATCAGCTTGTTCGCCAAAAAGAGACGATTCAAAAATTGAAGTCTTTTGGTTCTTAATTGGTAGGCTAATTTCAAGCTTTACTAGGGATAATCTTATTGATTCCATAGGCCCCATGATTTTTCGAACTACTAATCCTTTTAATAATGGAGTGCTCAACACCTCAACTTTCTTAACCAATAGCGAAGCATTCAAACATCTCTTTATTTTATCTAATAAAAAAGTGAAATCAATTTTCCTCTTTTGCTTTAGGAATGATGTATAGATTGCCAAACTTAACTAAAAGGCTTTTCCTACGTAACTGAAATCCACTTTTTGAGGAAGCAGAAACATAGTAACCCCTATTAATAAAAATGTGCCGTTTAAAGTTTATAATTATTCACGAATATAATCGTTATATACAAAAGCGAGGTAGTACCATAATGAAGTATTTATTGGAGAGAGAAACAATTTGGGGCTAAAAGAGCTTATCAATCTATTACGAAACATTTACAAAAGAAACCTTATAATCAAACATCTTATTGGGGATTCTTTCACAATAATTTTCCTAATCTACCCATTATGGTTCCTTTATGACTTTTTCCAAGAAGTTGTAAAGAATATCGATCTTTTCTTTAATTATTTTATTGTTTTTCTATATTCTCTCACTTTGTCGTTCAGTATCACTTACAGGCAGGATGAAAAAGCCTTAAAAATGATAAGTATACTTACACTTTTACTTCTCACCAAAACTTTGTTCCCAATAATTAAAAACTTTTATATAATTACTTTATTCATCATAAGCAGTTACTATACTACCAAACAACTAGAAAAAAGACATTTTAGTTTCACATTAATCGAATACACGGCAATTAGTACAATAACAACAATAATAGCAACAATTAACACGCAAACCCACCCCAAGAACCTTTTTGGCATTTTTGCGATATTTTTCCTCATGTTCGTAGCTATCGGGTATTTAATTCATATTTTTCAACTTGCTAGATTGCCTAGCGATATACTTGGATATGACCTGGTCATAGCAAAAGTACCTCAAAACATCGAACTAAGCTTATTACATGAAATATTACAAAATCCACTCATTGTATCAAACAATAACCTGATTTACAAGTTATATTATGAAAGTAGACATCCTCTCAACGTAATTATTTCCAGCTCCTCCATGGTCGGTGGTACTATCATCCATCACTTTTCCTATGAAAGGATGAGACTATTAAGAAACTCAAAACGCATAAAAATCCCAACAACAGGACACTTTGAAGAAATAATAATATACAAAAATGCAATGCCTCCTCTAAAAGAAAACGACATCATATTATTAAATAATTCACTTTACCTCGTGAAAAATTCAGAAATCATCAACGTTACCAATATAAACTGCGAAGATAAACAAAAAATGGATGAATTTATGGAAAAAATAGCCCAAGAAAAACAAAAACTATTAGTCCTACGACAATCAAAAGTTGAAAAATTTATAGAATTTTTATCACCAGAAGATATCATAATTACGCTGATTATAAAAAAGGACAGCCATAAAAACCACTTCAAATCATACTTTGTTATCACTATGGAAAAATTTGGAAAAACACTTTCATCACCCATAACCCAAATTATAGCAAAAAACATTACCAACTATTTAAAGAACAAATTAAACATTACTTCCAAAACCATACAAATACAAATTACATCTGATGATGATAACATATTCTCCTACCACAACAATCTAATACAATACATAACATACACACAAACCTTAAAAGACATCACCCAAGAAGAAATCGAATACGTAAATGAAATACTTATCTCACGAAATGAACAAATAGAAAACATGTACAAAAACACCCTAGGCAACATAAATACAATAATATCAGCAACCCTCGCCCTACTTTCACCAATAGTCCTTTCACTCCTAGGGCTATCAATATTTAAAATAATTTAACTTCCATAAATTTGATAATTTAACCAATGCTTTTAGGCTTTCTTCAACGAAACTGTTTCAATAAACACTCCTGTTTCGAAAAGAAAAATTTGGTCAAAACAAACAATCCAACACACATTAAAACTAAAACACGAATAGTGAGCGCTGATGTCATGGCAGAAGGGAAGCCATCGCCAGACATAATCATATTTATCGAGTGCAAGTTCAGGATGATAAAACTTAACAAAAGATACAGACATGAGGGTAAGTGAAAAAGTAGAGAAGGTGGCGAACAGCGGAGAAATTACGTTGAAGGAATTGAGAGAAAAACTGAGGAAATAAAAGTGGAGATTTGAGTTTGAGAATGCACTATTCGCTCACATCAGTCTTTCGGGGATATAAATTCTGAAAGCAAGATTCAATAGTTCTCTGTGTCTTTTCTCAAATGAATTTTTATCCCATGTATCATATTCCCTAAGCATAGCTGTGATGGCAAATGGATTGTGCTTCACCTCAAAGTATTTTTCTTTCTTCTTTTTAAAGTCATAATTTGAAGCTCTGGAGTTTCTTCGTTTGTTGAGGAGTGCTAGGTTGCCAAGTTTGTTAACAATTCGACTAACATCTTCCTTACTGAAAATAGTGAGCCATTCTCCCTGTGGTGAGCGCGGAAGTATATGTTCTACAGTTATGGTACCGATGTTGGCGTAGCCCGGGAAGTGTTCTTCCACCATCTCCATGTTAAGACGGAGAAGCATATATCTCGCCATTTTCCCGCCCTTGAGAGAGTAAAATTGTGTGTCATCGAGCTTTGATAGAAGTATGCTTCTAACTGCTTCTCTGTCAGCGAAGTCAATTTTTCTCCTTTTCCTTCCTCTTCTAATCTCCTCTGGGTGCTCAAACATCTTATTCAGAACATCTTCTGGAGTTTTTAGTTCTTTTATGAGTTTTATGAGATTTATTGAACTTGTAAGTCTTTCCGTAGCTGTGAAATCTGCGCACCATTCTATTAAGAATTTTCTTTCGAGTTGAAATGCGAATCGGTATAATGCATGTTCGTCTTTGAATTTTTTGTAAAAAAGCATTAATGGTGGAACCCAGTCCGAAAATGGTAAGAATCTATTCATAAGATCCATTAAAGTTTGGTATCTCACTCTTTCCTGTGGATCTAAGCTGCTTAACTGAGGATCAAGGATCTTGTCCTTGTAAATGCCTCCATACTCCAGAATGACATCAAAAAAATTAGTACCCTTTTGAATCCCACTGTCTCTATTTCTGAAGAGCATCTCAAATTCATCAACGAGTTCTCTTTTTGCCTTTTCCTCAGCAAATATGGTTCTTACATGACTAATAATGCTTTCTAACCTCTTCCTACCGATATCCTCTTCAAGTTCTCTCCATTTTCTGAAATAGTCTTCTCTTCTATCTTCTGGCACAAATTCTAAATTCATGCTTTTAAGCACGTCTGCAGCTGATAGAGGCAATCCCCGTGTATTGAGAACATTGAAAAGTCTGAATGCTGAGCTTCTATCATCTGTAATTATGCGCACAAAGTATATTTTAGTAAAAAGATACTTTAGAAAACTCTGTACGTCATTTAATCCTTCCACAAAATCTCTAAAGCATCTCATGGCCTCATAAAGGTGATAAACGGGTGAGTCTTTATCAGAATATTTAATTCTTCCCGATTCGAAATCATCTATGAATTTTTTCGTTCCTCCACCTTCGTAAACATATTCCGAAAAAATTTCTTGAAGATCTCTCCACACCCTAATTCTCTCACGAGTAGGTATACCGGCATATTCGTCGCCTTCATCTATTAGCCATTTTTGTATTTTTTGATCATTCAAACAATCTCTGAAAACAGCCAGCAAAATAATCAGTGAAGTTAACCTTTGTTGACCGTCAACAATCTCATACGTGATTCCATCCTCCTTTGTTCTAAGAAGAATGGCACCCAGAAAATAATTCTCCTCCTCGCTATCTATTGCATCTCTAATATCATCCACAAGCTCCTGAAAGTTTTCTTCATTCCAGCTAAACGGTCTCTGGTAGAGTGGAATTTCAAAAAACCTATTCCTAAAAAGGTCTCTAACATTTACTTCTTTTGCCTCTATAATCGGTTTCTCTTGAGACATATATACTCCTTATGTTCCTTACAAATAAAAACTTTTTTAATTTTCTTTATTTGAAAAGTAGCTCGCAATAATAAATTAAAATATTCCTAAACCGCTCTTTAATTCCTTTATTTTCCTCTTTAAGTCATAATATTTCTTTACTTTGTCTACTGTTATTATTCTAAGTATGTTTTTCTACTTCGTGAAAAGTTCCATGCATCCATCGCCGTGCCTCTTTTACTTTCTCTTTAGTTGTTATAAGAACTGGTATAGCGTTCCAAATATCGTATGCATGCTTCAACTTAACCAAATCCTCATACAAATTTCCCTTAAGACTTACCTCAAAACAATATACGGATAGCTCCTAGGTGTCTTACGCCAAACAACATCAACATGCTTCCCCTCCAACCCATACTCCTTCTCAGAATTCTTATCTTTCGTCTGACCAATAACAAAAATTAAAAGTTTAAAGGCGTCGAAATATTTAGTGATTAAAAATGGTGCAGAAAACCCTTTTTGGAACTGAAATAACTGACTACAACTACTATTACGTCTACTCTAAAAGGGTAAAAGAGGGAGCAATAAAAAGCACGGAAATTCGTAAAGACGAAGAAAAAAGAAAACTATCAGAAATGATAACTTCTTTACTTAGGCTGGGTCGCGAAAAAGGTTTAGACGACCTCGAAATAAAAGAAAACTGTAGAGAATGGGTTATAAAAATTTTAGAAAAATACCCATCTTTTGATAAAAGTCACTTAAAATATTTAATAAATGACTTTACCGATCATATGATGACAAGGATGCGTGAAGAAGGAAAATATGCCATCGCTATAGTTTATCAAGGCATGCTGCTTCTTTGTCATAGCGCAGTCGGAGAAAAGACGATGACTCCATCTTTTCAAATAATAGAAAGAATGTTGGACAAAGACAACGTAGATAGGTTTGTTGCCTTTAAGAAAGAAAACGATCAAATTAAAGTTATCTACTGGGAGCATTATCCCTCCGGACTATTCATCAGGTGGCTTGGTATTACAGGAAGAGAAGCCTCCTATTACCTAGGTGGAAAAAACAGATTTTACACCGAAATAGAAGGGCTGAAATGCGCAATAGAATTAAGCGATGAAGAAGTCGAAGAAAAACTTGTAGAAAGCGATAAATTCAAGTTTGAAAACAACACATTAATCCTTCCAAGCGGTTACAGCCTCGTTATAAACCAAATAAGAACCGGCAAAAAATATTACAAAAATTATGACGAATTCTTAGAAGAGTTTATGTTCAGAAGATACAACCTAACTTACTATTCGGAACAATACACAAAAATCAACAACAGCCTAGATCTCCTTTATAAAAAATTCGTAGATGAAAAAGACAAACTAATAGAAATAGAAAACTCCAAAGAAAAAACCGTTCTAAGAAAACGAAACCCAAACTTCACAATACTCTTTGCAAACAAACATATTTCAATAAGACAAAGCTTCCTAAACGAATTATTCACAAACTACCTTAACAACACAAAAACCAAAATATTCCATGCAGGCATGAAATTCTCACAAAAACCACTAAAAATAGGCCCCTTCGAATTCTACAACAAAATAGAAACAAACGAACTAATCTCTGCCATATGCGAATTTCTAGAAAAAAGCGACATAAAAGACAAAAGCATATATCACACCCTATCCTACACAATCCTCCAACTCTTAAAAAACAAAAACCAAGAAAAACCAATCTCCTACTTCCTCGAAAAATTCTCACAAAAACTCATCGAAAAAATAGACCTATCCCAAAAAATCATACAACAAGAAAACACCATCATAGAATTCAAATCCCGCGACATAATGGTAGGCAACAATGACCAAATTGTCATGAAACTTACCGAAGACATAAAAAAGAAAATGAAAGACACAAACTTTAAAATCTACATAATAGGCGTCGACGAAAAAACACAAACCTTCGAGCCGATAAAATCCAGCAAACTACCAAGCGACAGAGTAACAAAAATAGAGCAAAAAATAAGAAAACAACTAAAAACAACCGGAAAGTTTATCATCAAACTAATAAAAATTCCTTCACGCAACCGAGAAGACTGTATAATAATCATACCCGTCCAAAAACTAAACAACAATCTATAATTATGCTCAACCATTGGAATAAATGACTAATTAAATAGAGATATACTAAATTAGAACAAGTTCTCGGACCCTACCTTATTTAATATTCTTATTTGATTTTTACCATACTCAAAAGCATATTCCTGATAGTGTAATTCACTTTCAGACATGTATTCCGTCAAACCTTCTATTTTGTTTCTAGATACATAATTACAGTAATCACGAAGCATTTCCAAAAATTTGTATAAAAGTTCAACTCTTAATTTTATGTTCGAAACTAAAAATTCTTCGTCCCATCCAAGTATTTCCAGCAATTCTTGAACTCGTTTTTCCAATATATTTCCCTCTCCAACATTTGGCAACAAAACATCTAATTCAAACATCGACTCGACTCTCTCCAATTCTTCCTCAATACTCATTAATTTTTCTTGCACAAAAAAAGAACCAGGAACATCCTCAAGTAACGAAACAACCATCCATAAATATTCTGAAGCCTCTATATATGTGATATAATAATCCACAATTGATGTACCACCAACACGTATCGACAATTCTCTATATGCCCGCTCTAGCAACCCAAGCTGTTCCAAACAAAATTCCAACAGATATTTATCATCCGTGTAGCTATTTATTTTATGGAACACCAAGTTCTTGATATCTTCTAAATAATAATCCAAATAGGGAACATAACCAATTCGCCTCACATGATCAAACCTCAAGTGATAATATTCCTCATAGTTACCAGGACCACGACTCCAATCACATAAACCCTTACTCGTCAAATTAGTTGAACCATAAAACGTCCATGATAAACTTTCCCCTCGTTGAAACAAAAATGATAAACTAATACAAATTTTGCATGATTAAGACCAAAATTTCTAGGAAAAAGAACAACATGACAAAAATTTGATTGAAGCCTAGACACAGCGTCTCTTTGAATGCGAGCCATATTCCTGGGAAAAATGTCTAGGAGGAACTGTACGAACTACACACAGAACATTGGGCAAATTACTTGAAACAATTGAACCTATATAATCTAAAATCGATATAGAACTCCCAGACAATGATGGTGCACTCGACAAAATGTAAGAAGAGATATATAAAATGGAGTAGGAATTATGTCTAGAATTCTTGCAATTATTAACTTTAGTTTCCAAGTCTCTAATAAGCTTGGATAAATCCTGTAAAGCAATATCACTTCGTGGTTCTTTAATCTTCATACCTCATACGCACCCTTCTTTTTAATAACTAACAAAACCTAAAAAGGTTATATATTGCCGTGCATAAAAGTATCAGCATTTCCATAACCTCATTGTAATGTAAAGCTTAAAACTACCGCAAATTCAAAAATAAGATACTAAACACTTTAAAATCCAAAAAAGACAATAATCTTAATCCTCTCCTTAATAATCCTTTCTCACTTGTAACAATCAACCTAACCATAGATAGAACACTTAATAAACCCGCTCCTTCATGATAGTAACCCAAACCTAAATACTTAAACCTTAGGACATCGAAATATCATAAATAGGTGACCCATATGGCTTATTGGCTTTGCGTTACAACCGAAGCAAATTGGAATGTTGTTAAGGAGAAGAATGTTTGGGGAGTAGGTGAAAGATTCAAAAGCGCAATCCAAAGAGTTAAGCCCGGAGACAAGCTCATATTCTACGTAATGCAAACAAAGAAAAACAAAGATGTTATACCTTCGAGGATCACAGGAATATTCGAAGCCATCAGCGAACCATACAAAGACTCAACAAAAATATTCAAACCATATGGAACCGAACAAACATTCCCCTATAGAGTAAAACTAAAACCAATAAAAATATTTGAAAAACCAATAAACTTCAAGAACCTGGTACCAAAACTAAGTTTCATAAAAAACAAGCAAAGATGGTCGGGAGCACTTAGAAGAGCAATGATAGAAATCCCAGAAAAAGACTGCAAACTAATTACAGGAGAATAAACAAAACTTAATAATAAAATTTACAAAAATTATTTAAAATTGTCAGATTATGTTATTTTGGGGGTTTGGAGGTTGGGTGAAGAAATAGTTGGAGTTGCATATCCAGTACCAAGCAACCTACTCGACAGAATCTTTAAGGAAGGAAAGAATGTTTTTATTAAGCATCCAACATGCTACAAACAACTAAAACCAGGACACAAAATATTGTTCTATGCTTCACATGAAATAAGAGGCATTGTTGGAGAAGCAACCATTAAAAACATAGAACTAATGAAAATAAACCAAATATACGAAAAATATGGAAATAAAGTTTTCATAACAAAGGAAGAAACAAAAGAATACTCTAAGCCCTTTAAGACCAGGCGGCAGGCTGGTGCCGGCAAAGCAAGAGAGGTAAAATTTCTCGTTTTAGAACTGCAAAACGTTAAAAAATATGATAAACCAGTTAAACCCAAAAGATTCATAACCGTAGGCGGAAAATACATAACAAAAAGAGAATACGAAGAAATAAAAGAAAAACAAAATGACACATTGTTCTAAACTAACAATTAAAACATTTTAAAGCCTCTATTACGAATTTTAGTTAATCTTAAATCTTTCCATGAAGACCAAGAAAATCCAGGCCTCCACGCAATAACATCTTCTCCCACATTTAATCACCTTACCTAAAATTCCACTGCAGGTAGAGAGAAAACTTTATTGACATCTTCCACCTACGCATAAAATAACTATACAAAATAATGGGAACAATATACTATCAGCAGTCCTATCGAAACATGCCCTTAACAACCACCTGCCAAAGACACGCCTTAAAAACTTAATCCTTAAGAGGGGGAAGTTCAACCGGGGAATTAAGGCCAAAAACAAAAGCCCCAATCACAATACCTGCATAAGGAAGTATTAGGAAGTGAAATAATGAAACAAAAAACATTATTTCCTGAGAAATTAACACGAGAAAAACTAAACACCCTCGTTGATAAAGCCGCAGATCTAATAAGAACAGCAGTGGATTACAAATTCATCCTAGTTCTACTCTTCCTAAAAAGACTAAACGACGTATGGAAAAGCGAAAAAAGACAAGTAAAAGAAAGACTAACAAAAGAAATCGGTTTAACGGAAAAAGAAGCCGAAGAAGAAGCAGAAAAAGAAGTTTACCACACCTTCAACATCCCAAAAGAATACCTTTGGGACGAAATAACCAAAGACGTGAAAAAATTACCTGAAAAACTTGCAACAAGCATAAGCGAAATAGCCAAACTAAACAAAGAACTACAAGGAGTCATCGATAGAGTCGATTTCCTAGAATTCGCCAGAAACCAAGAAAACAGAGAACTCCTAAGACAACTAGTAGAACTCTTCAACCAATACGACCTAAGCAACGAATACGTTTCCCCAGATGTCCTCGGAGACGCATACGAACACATACTAATGAAATTCGCCCCCGAAAAAGCAAAAGAAGGAGAAATCTACACACCAAGAGAAGTCATAAAACTACTAGTCAACATCTTAGACCCTAAGCCAGGTGAAAGCGTCTACGACCCCTGCTGCGGATCAGGAGGCATGCTAATACTCTCATACATGCACGTAGCAGAAAAATACGGAAAAGATGAAGCCAAAAAACTATTCCTATACGGCCAAGAAAGAAACCCAACAATCTACGCCATATGCCAAATGAACCTATTCCTCCACGACATAAGAAACGCAAACCTAGAATGCGGCGACACCCTAGACTACCCAAGATTCAGAGAAAACAACAAACTAAAACAATTCAACATAGTAATAGCAAACCCACCATGGAACCAAGACGGATACAACGAAGACAGACTCAAAAAAGCAGAATTCAAAGAAAGATACTCCTACGGCTACCCACCAAAAAACACCGCCGACTGGGCATGGATACAACACATGCTAGCCTCCGCAAAAGAAAACGGAAGAATAGGAATAGTAATAGACAACGGATGCCTATTCAGAGGAGGACGAGAAAAAAACATTAGAAGTCGGATAATTGAGAAAGACTTAGTTGAGTGTGTTATTCTCTTGCCAGAAAAATTGTTCTACAATACCGGAGCACCAGGAGCTATTATTATCTTCAATAAAAACAAACCTCCAGAAAGGAAGAATAAAATACTCTTTATCAACGCATCAGACGAATACATCTCTCATCCATCCGTTAGAAGGCTAAACTCACTATCAGATGAAAACATAAGGAAAATTGCAGATGCTTATAGAAAATTTGCCGATATACCTGGATTTTCCAGAGTAGTAGACATGAAGGAAGTTAAAAATAACGATTATAACTTGAATGTAACTCTCTATGTAATGCCTATTGAAGAGGAAGAGCCGATAGATATTGTTTTAGAGTTCTCTGAGCTAAAGAAATTAGAAGCAGAACGACAAGAGGTTGAGAAGAAATTAGAGGAATACATATCTCAACTAACTCAAGCAATGGGCGATAAATTATGATGAGGAACCGCTTAGAATATGCTAAAAACTTAATAGACAAAGCCAAAAATCTTCTATCGAAAGCAGAGGAAGAACTGAAAGTGATTTTCCCTAGTTACTCGAACATAATAGCTAACTGCCAAACTGCCATAGAGCTAAGTGCTAAAGCAGTATTTAAAATAATGGATTTAGATTTCCCTAAAGAACACCAATTATTGTTTGAGCGAGGAAAGAGAGGAGAAGAAGTAAAGGAAGTAACTAAAAAGCTTTTCTCAAAGAATTTTCCAAAATACTTCGCCTACAAGGAAGAACTACCTAGACTAATTTTCTTAACTTACTTTTGGCATAGATTTTATACCATTGCAAAATATGGAATCGACGAGCTAAACACACCTCCTGACAAATTATTTGAAAAAGAAGATGCAGAGCTCGCGATAAAGCATGCAAGACGTTGTGTAGAAATAGCTAGTAATTTGCTCATACATAAGGAAAGTGAAGAAAGAGGATGAGATGTATGCTAACGTTTTATAAAGAAGAAAGACTCAAAGAAACACCTATCGGTAAAATTCCAGAAGATTGGAAAGTCATTAGACTTGGAGATGTTGCCAAAATAAGAAGAGGTGCCTCACCCCGTCCCAAAGGGGATCCAAGATACTTTGGCGGGAATATACCTTGGATAAAAATCTCGGATTTAACAAAATACAAAAAGGGCTTTTACCTATTAAAAACAGATGACACAGTTACTGAAGAAGGCAAGAAAAAAAGCGTTTACTTAGAAGATGGCTCTTTGATAGTTTCTAATAGCGGAACAATAGGTGAACCAGCCATAATAAAAACTGGGAAAGGTGGATGTATACATGACGGGTTTATCTCGGTGAACCCTACAACAAACGTGGATAAGTATTTCCTTTACTACTTCTTTGACTTCAAAAAATCAGGGTTTCAACTAATGGCTCAAAGAGGAACGCAGGGAAACATGAATACAAATATTTGGAGGTCAGTAAAAATTCCTCTCCCACCTTTAGAGGAGCAAAAAGCCATAGCCCAAATCCTATCAACTGTTGAAGAAGCGATTCGTAAAACAAATGAAATTATTGCGAAAACTAAGAGGCTTAAGAAGGGATTGGTGCAGGAGCTTTTAACAAGAGGTTTCACTGTTGGGTTTATGTTTGATACTAACATTTTTGATGAAATATTAGATGGAAAAGTTGAATTACCTGAAAATTTGAGGTATTATGTTACCCATTTGCAGCGTGATGAAATTCTTGACATGCCCGAACATGAGAGGGAAAGAAAGGAAAAACTGCTTAAGATATTTAATGTAGTTCAGGAGGAAATTATTCCTACGGAAGGCTTTGTTGTAGGTGTATCAAGACTTAATCTAGCAAAGCTAATGTCTAGAGAAGATTCTGAGTTGTATAACAAGATGTTTGAAAGACTTACGAAGTTAGACAAAGAGGCTGGAAAGCTAAAATCTCCTGAAAATAGAGCAAAAGATATATTAATTGCATTAACCTGTCTTAAGAACTGCTTAACACTAGTTACAAACGATAATAATTTAAAGAAAGTTGCACAAGAATTTCAATGCCCCGTCATAACGTTTAAACAACTCCTAAATGGCGAATATAGAGAATTTAAAGATACAGAGATCGGAAGAATACCGAAGGAATGGAAGGTTGTAAAAGTTGGAAATATCCTCTCATTAGAATATGGGAAAGGTTTACCTGAAAGGGAAAGAGTTCCAGGAAGATATCCTGTTGTTGGTTCTAATGGAATAGTTGGTTATCATGATAGAGCATTAGTAAAGGGTCCTGGAATAGTTGTAGGGAGAAAAGGAACCATTGGGGCAGTTTCATGGATAGATAGCGATTTTTGGCCGATAGATACAACTTATTACGTAAAACCCAAAATATCTAATATTTCTTTAAAGTGGCTGTATTATGAATTAATTTACTTAAATCCTGCCAGATTTCGCTTAGCCGATGTAGTACCTGGATTAAAGAGGGAATTAGTTTATTCATTAAAAATGTCTCTTCCTCCTCTTCCTGAACAGCAAAAAATTGCTGAGATTCTTTCTACTGTTGACAGGAAACTTGAAGTTGAAAGGAAGAGAAAGGAGAAGTTGGAACGGATAAAGAAGGGTTTGATGGATTTGTTGTTGACTGGAAGGGTTAGGGTTAAGGTGGGTTGAATATGTTTCGAAGAGTGGGGAGGAAAGGTGGGGAGAAAGAGTATTATGAAGTTGTTAAGGAAAAGTTGGCTCAATTGTTTAGAGAAAGGGGTGTTAATGTATATTTGGAGATAACGGCAAGTGGAGTTTTTAGTAATAGAATTAAGAGTGAGATTCCGCATGGTAGGGAGATTATTTTTTCTTTTCTTAGAAAGGTGGCTCCTGATATTACGGGATTTGTGGAAAGAAGTGGTTCATCAGAGTTTGTGGTGGTTGAGGTTAAAAGGAATGAAATTGGGCTGGATGATATCTATCAGTTGAGGAAATATGCTGATTTGTTTGATGCTAAATTTTCCTTCTTAGTTTCTTTGAAACCTGTTCCGGAGGAAATAAAACGGCTTTCAAAGGCTGTTTATGCGATTTTGGCAAGGCCAAGTATTTATCACGTTTTTGTACTGACCTATTTTGATGGAAAAAGTGGTGAGTTCGTGGAGTGGTTTGAAGAAAGTCCTTTTACTAAATCTATCTATTGGAGATGATAATATGTATTCTGAAAGGGGTACTGTTGAGAAATTTATTGTTGAGGAGCTTCAGAAGCTTGGATGGAAATATGTTGATCCTGGGGAAATGAGTGAGAGGCGTGGGGGGGATTTTGAGGAGCCTTTGGTTTTGGGGGATTTGAAGGAGGCTTTGAGGAGGATTAATGGTGTGGAGTTTAGTGATGCTGATTTGGATTTTGTTGTTGTTTCTTTGAGGACGATTCCGGGGAATGTTGAGGGTGTTAGGAGGTTTTTGGATGTTTTGAGGAATGGTTTGGTTGTTCCGCTTCAAATGGAGGGTGAGGAGCGGGTAGTAAGGTTGGTTGATTTTGAGAATTTGGAGAATAATGAGTTTGTTGTTACGAATCAGTTTAGGGTTGAGGGTGTTAGGGGTGGTATTAGGGCTGATGTTGTTCTTCTTGTTAATGGTATTCCTTTGGTTTTGATTGAGTGTAAGAGTCCTACTAGGGGGGAGGTTGATTGGACTGATGCTTATAGGCAGATTAAGAGGTATGAGAGGGAGGTTCCTCAGCTTTTTAAGTATGTTCAGTTTTCTATTGCGACTGACGGGTTTAAAACATATTATTTTCCTAATTGTTTCAATGAGGAGGGTAAGGATTTTCTAGGTGTTTGGAAGGATCCTTATCCGTTTAGGAGAGAGGATTTTGGGGATGATCTTCTTAAGATTGCTGTTTACGGTTTGTTGAGTAGGGGTAATCTTTTGGATTTGGTTGAGAATTTTATTTTTGTGAGGAGAGAAAAGGATAAGTTGACTAAGGTTATGGCTAGGTATATGCAGTTTAGAGCTGCAAACAAGATTTTTGAGAGGGTGATAAATAGGTTGAGGGGGAGGGAGGATAAGAGGTTTGGGTTGGTTTGGCATTGGCAGGGTTCTGGTAAGACTTATACTATGGCTTTTGCTGCTTGGAAGCTTCACCGCTGTTTGGAGGCTGAGAATCCAAGTATTTTTGTGATGGTTGATAGGAAGGAGTTGGAGGAGCAGATTGAGAAGGATTTTTCGTTTATTGAGGTTCCTTTGGAGAAGATTGGTTCTATTAGGGAGCTTTTGAGGGTTTTGAGGTGGGGTGGGGAGGTTAAGAGGGGGATTTTTCTTGTTACTATTGAGAAGTTTAGTCCTAAGGAGTTTCGGAGGTTTGAGAGGGAGAGGGGTAGGGTTGTTGTTAGGAGGAGGAATGTGGTTGTTTTGGCTGATGAGGTTCATAGGACTCATTATGGGAAGTTTGCTACTATGATGCGTAGTGTTTTTGCTGAGGCTTGTATTTTTGGTTTTACTGGTACTCCTCTTTCTAAGAAGGAGAGGAATACTTTTCAGAAGTTTTGTCCTCCTGGGGAGCTTTATTTGGATAGGTATTCTATGCTTGATGCTTTGAAAGACGGTTTTACGGTTCCTTTGTCTTATCAGGCTAGGTTGCCTGAGTATCATTTGAATGAGCAGCAGCTTAGAGAGTTTACGAGGTTTGAGGAGGAAGAGATAAAAAGTCTTTCTTTGGAGGAGCAGAAGGCGTTTAAGAGGAAGGTTAAGGTTATTAGGGCTTTTATTAAGAAGCCTGAGAGGATTGAGGCGATTGCGGAGAGTATTGCTGAGCATTTTAGGGAGGTGGTGGAACCTAGTGGTTTAAAAGCTATGGTGGTTACGGTAGATCGGGAGGCGTGTGTTTTGTATAAGAACGCTATTGATAGGTTTTTGCCTTCAGAGTGGTCTGAGATTGTAATGACTTTTAGCTCTAAGGATAAAAGAATTATTAGGGATTATTTTGAGAGGTTGAAGGAAAGGTATGGTACGAAGGATTTGAAGGCTATACATAGGAAGATTGTTGATGATTTTAAGACTAAGGAGTTGCCTAAGATTCTTATTGTTACTGATATGCTTATTACTGGTTTTGATGCCCCTAATCTTTGGACTATGTATTTGGATAAGCCTTTGAGGGAACATAGGATTTTGCAGACAATTGCGAGAACTAATAGGCCTTTCCGTAATAAGAGGTTTGGTTTGATTGTTGATTATATTGGTGTGCTTAGAGATTTGGAGAAGGCTTTTGAACAGTTTGAGAGAAGTGACATAGATGAGTTAAAGATTGTTATAAGAGATTTAAGCAAGGAGTTTGAGGAATTCAAGAAACTGTTGGCTGAGGCTTTAAAGTTTTTTGAAGGTGTTAAGAGGGAGGATACACGTGAAAGCTTAAATAGTGCTTTAAACGTGTTGGTTGATCCTGAGAAGGCTAAGAGGTTTAAGGAAATTATGAAGATGCTTATGAAGTCTTATGAGATGCTTGCAGGTGAGCCGTTTCTTAGAGATTATTTGTTTGATTATACTTGGCTTACTAAGGTTTACGTGGCTTATCACAAGAAGTTTGAAAGGGTGAATGTGGATGAGTTGAAGTTGGAGGAGCTTTCTAGGAAGACTGTTAAACTGATTCAGCAAACTGTTGATGTAGGGGAGATAGAGGAGGATTATCCTACTGTAAGTATAGATAAAAACTACGTTGAATCTATTAAGAGAAGCTTACCTAAAACTGTTGGAGCAGCTATAGATGTTATAGCTAATATTCAACATGAAGCTAGGATGCATCCAACTTCTCCCTTCTTCATAAACTTACGTAAAGAAATTGAGAGGACCTATGAGGAGCTTAGACTTAGGAAAACAGTGACCGAGGAAACTATGAGGAAAATAGTGAGGCTCGCTGAGAGAATAGTAGAGTGGAAAAAGGAAGAAAGAGAAATAGGAAAAGATAAGTATCCCGTATATGAGGCAATAAAAAGTGTTTTGCCCGATGTAGATAAAAATAGGGTTATTTCCTTTGTGAATAAGCTTTTTTCTCATTTAAAAGAGATGAAGCTTATTTTTGACGGATGGCAGCAGCAAAGAGATGTTAGACGCAAAGTTAAAGGTGAAATAAGGTTAATGCTTCTCGCCAATTTTAGAGATAAAAAAGATAAAATCGACGATCTAATGGAAAGCATTTTTAGAGCACTAGGTGAAATTAAATGAAAGAAATAATCATTTTCGGCAAACCCTATAAAATCGTGGAACAAAAAACAGAAAAAGATTCAATCGAAGTAATAGGCGATAAAATCGTCGTAAATAGATGTGAAAAACCTGTAAAACAATTAATTAGGGAATTTCTAGCAGAAAAACTTTATGATAAGCTTTTTGAAATTTACGACGAAATAAAAAAAGAAGGCAAGATCGAGGTTCTCGGAGAAATAGACTTTGAAATTGTTGAAAAAATAGATAATAGAAGGAAGAGATTAGCCAAGCTTAAAGGAAACAAAATCCAAGTCAAACTAAGTGCAATAGTATTACCAAAACCCGCATTAAAATACGTCGTTGCTCACGAGGTGGCGCATATATTTTCGAAAAAACATACAGAAAAATTTTGGGAAATCACTGCAAAAATTTACCCACAATTTAAAATAGGTCAAAAAATGCTTGCTGAATATGAAAAAACTTTGGAAAAGCCGAATTTTTAACCGAAACTAAAAACAATTTTTAATTAATCTTATTCTGGTAACTTTCTTTCTTATGAAGTGCCTGATGTTATTTTGGTGTTGGTATAATTGGTAGAGATTTGTAGAAGGTCTCTTATATTCTATTTCGGAAAATTATATATAGAGGGGTAACTTATTATGCTTGGGGCCTATCATTTGCTAAGGAGTAATGAAGACAGATATATAAAACAAATTTAATGAAATCGCGAGGGGGTAGGTGTTGAAATGGTAAGATTTAAGTTAGTTCCATACGCTGTAAGGATTAGGAGAAAGATGTCTGAAGATTATGTGGTATTGGACAAGATTCCAATGAGTGGAGGTTTTGTGGATTTTTTTAAGATTTTTACCGATTTTCTAAGAAGTTATACAAAACAGTCGTATATATTGCAAAAGGACAGAAAGACCCTTTATGTGGAAGATCTGACAATTAAGGATGAGATGAGAATTGTTCATGGAATTATAAAATCTGGGGAATACGGATACGAGGCAGATTTTTACGATGTTAAGGCACAAAGACGTATACCTGGAGCAAGAAAGGTAGAACATTCAGAGGAATTGCCATTCTTCTTTTTGTTTCATAGTCCGTTGGCAAAAAATCGTGATAGAGGTTTTCTAATTTTAGAGAAGTTTAAAAATTTTGGAGTGAGATCTGTTTTTGGGAGATCTTTGCAAAATTACATGAAAGTTAATATAGATGAGAATTTGATCGTGGAGATCCATCCGATTATAGGAGAAGATTTGATGAAAAAATTGGAATCTGCTGATAGGATTCTTGAACTCAAATTAATAAAGAAGAAAGTTCCTAAAGATGTAGCTGATAAGGTTCTAATTGAGAATTATGAGGATGTTTACGAGGAGAGGTCTTTTAAAATTAAACGAAACAAAAATATATTTTTCAAAAAAATGGAGTCATTAATTGAAACACTGAAAAACGTCACTTATCCTTACTATGAAGTCAAGGGAGAAAAATATGATGATATTAAAATTGTTATTGAAGAGGGAAAAAGTCAGAGAACTCTCTCATTAGGAGAATTAAAATTTAGAGAGAGCATGCCATTGAATGAGAAGACCCTTAAATTTGAGAGGGGATTTCCAACTCATGATTCGCTTTATAGAGAAGCAGTTAGATATTTGAATATGATACTAGAAGCATACGGTGAAAACTTAATAGATGAATAAAAATGTTGACACTAATAAATATATTACCGATTTTGAAAAAACATTTCGAATCGCTCAAAAAAGATGCACATACCGCTAATATAATTGTACTATTTTTTGTTATTCCCTTAATTATCTCATACGGGTTCTTACATTATAATCTTTTAATTTCTAAGGGTATAGTAAGTTCTTTGATATCTGCACTTTCCATACTTATTGGTTTTATCATGAATGTGCTTATTTTGCTTATAAGAACTGAAAAGGAAGAAAAACATATAAGAAATGAACTTATTGAACATGTTTGTTATAATGCCCTATATGAACTGATCACAGGTCTGCTCATCCTTATGTTATGTATTTTAACGGCAATTATTTATCCAAAGGCTAATTACACTACATTATGGTGGTTATCCTTTGTTATTTACTTCCTCACTTTCAACTTCTTGTTCACACTATTTATGGTTGCAAAGAGATTGTATGTTATCTTTTACCTAAAAATTAACACTAGTAATGCAGGAATACGAACGTAATGTCATCAAATGGAAAAGGCAACTAAGAGTTGAAGAAGAAATTTATTGCTTTTGTTTTTTTATTAGTTTAGTTCTCTTTTACTACGTTTATTATTGCCTGATATATATTGTGAAGTTTTTCTATGGTGTTTCTAGCTATTCTTTGTAGTTCTGGAAACCTTCTTACTAGCAATGTGTCTTTTGTATACATTTTTGGTCCTATTTCTCTTGATTTAGGGTATCTAGCAATTTCCACCTGCTTCTCAAATATAGCATCCAAAAACAACGATAAAAACATACATTGAAAAACAGAAATCAATGCTGATTTGATAACAGCTATAAAATCTTTAACTTTTTGAATTGGAATCCCCTCTGGTTTAGGCTCTACAAATTTGATACATGGACTATAGAGGGAATTAAAAGAGATGAAGAAATCATTCAATTAGCGAAAGAAATTCAAAATAGAATTGTAAAAG
>Ga0209410_1000403_pt1 | contig 19828 bp, 15 predicted proteins | sample Mar14436cmmetaG_FD_184135 | JGI IMG/M metagenome (GOLD analysis project Ga0209410, IMG submission 184135) | Marine hydrothermal vent microbial communities from Guaymas Basin, Gulf of California to study Microbial Dark Matter (Phase II) - Marker... ... | reverse complement strand
AGTCTTTATTTTTAATTAAAATAATTTCTTTGTTAGGTTCATATTTTTCTAAAATAAATGGCCCTGTTCCAATAGGATGTTGTTTGAATTTCTCCCCATAGAAATCGATTGCCTTTTTTTTAACAACACTTACATAAGGCAAGGTAAGCAATGTAGGAAAAGAAAAATCTTTTTTTTCAAGAACAAAGTCAATAGTGTAATCATTAATAATTTTAATACCATCAATATTATTACTTTCTCCTCTCCTATATTTTCTCACCCCTAATATATTCATAAAATAAGAAATTCCTAGAGACTTTGAATTCTTATTTAGTAAGCGTTCAAAGGTATACTTTACATCATGTGCAGTAAAAGCCCTTTCTGTTTTTTTAAAAAAGCAGGGATCATCTATAAAGTATACATTTTTTCTTAAATAAAAACGCCATACCCTCCCATTCTTAGTTTCCCAACTTTTAGCAAGAGATGGAATTGGTTTTCCATTTAAATTTATATCAACTAAAGTATTGTATAACTGCTTTACCATTTGAATATGGCCAGCATGATAAGCATCTAAAGGATCAAAGGAGCTTATCTGCATCTGTTGAAGCCGAAGAATATCCTTCAAAATAACTTCATTTTTCGATTTTCGCGAATATTTTGGAATAGACAAAAATATTAACATACTAACTGTAACTATAGTTAAAATTATCAACCAATCCTTTTTCATCATCTTTTACCTTTTAATTTAACATCTACCTGTATAAATGGCATCGTACTTTATGTTTATTGCCAACAGGTTCATTAACTTCTGGAAGTGTATCTAGACACATGTTTCCAATTAATTCTGGACATCTTGGAGCGAAAGGACACCCCTTTGGCAATTCTAAAGGAGAAGATGGCTCACCTTTTAAAATTATACTGTCCCTTCTAAGGAAAGGAATAGAAGAAAGCAAAGCTTTAGTGTAAGGATGTAAAGCATTTTCAAATATTTCTTTAGTATTCCCTTCTTCCATTAACATTCCATGATACATAACTAATACTCTGTCAGCAATTTCATAAATCACTCCTAAATTATGGGTTACAAAAATAAACCCAATATTTTTTTCTTTTTTTAACTTAGTGAAAATTTGTAATATTTGGTTCTGGATAGTAACATCAAGAGAAGCAGTTGGTTCATCGGCAATTAAAATATCAGGATTACAGGATATAGCCATTGCTATCATGATTCTTTGATTAGTTCCTCCACTTTGTTGATAAGGATATTCACTTAATTTTTCTTCAGGTGATGGTATCCCCATATCTTTTAGTAAAGCAATAGCAATATCTTTTGCACTTTCCTTGGAAATATGTTGATGAAGCTGGATAACTTCGATCATCTGGTTGCCGATTTTGACTAATGGGTTTAAAGAGGAAGCAGGATTTTGAAAAATCATAGAGATTCTACTTCCTCTTATTTTTCGCAATTCAGATTCATTCAATTTCAATATATCCTGTCCGTTGAAGAAAATACTTCCTTTTGTTTGAGCACCTATATTAAGTTTTAGAATAGCCCGACATGTTACAGTTTTTCCACAACCAGATTCGCCAACAATTCCCAAAACTTCTCCTTTGCTAAGTTCGAAACTAAGATCATTAACAGCATGTATCGTTTTCGCTCCGCTTATAAATTTTATAGAAAGATTTTTAATACTTAACATATCTAAACTTTGATCTATTTATTTTGATAATAGTAGAATATTATAAGGAGATTGCAAAAATATACCTCTCTTTTAATTTATTCTTGTCAAAGATACCAGTATTTTAGGTCGTTTTCAAGAAGTTTTATTATAATCCAAAAATTTAAGTAGATATTAAGGTAATAAAAATAACAACTTTTTATTGCAGTTTGCAAAATAGCTCTAATAGGCACTTTCAGCACGGTGTTCTAACAATCCCCAAATTAGACTCCCCCATTCTTTTTATCAGAAATAGCCTTTCTGGTGGTAAGGTGTTGCCTGTTAACCGTATTATATGCGGAGATGCACTGCAGGTTTTGAAAACCCTCCCTTCGGAATCCATTGACATGGTCATGACAAGCCCCCCGTATGCCTGAAGGGATGGAATGGGGCCTGCGTGACTATGGAGTGGAGGGGCAGATAGGTTTAGAAACAACCCTGGAGGAATATCTGCAAAAGCTTCTCAGGATAACATCGGAGCTAAAAAGGGTTTTAAAACCAACAGGGGTATTATTCTGGAATCATGGGGATTGTTATGGTGGAAGCAATCAGGGCTGGGGTAAGTACGGAGAGAGAAGAGGCAGGAACAGCATTGACAGGAGGCCCAATACCATCAGGGTCTCAGGCAACAGAAAGCCTCCCACCTCTGGCTTCAGGCGGAAATGCATGGCCCTTCAAAACTACCGTCTGATCCTTAGGATGGTGGATGAACAGGGCTGGATTCTAAGAAATGTAATTATTTGGTGCATAATGGAGGATATGAAAATGTTTGTTTTAAGAAATAATAAATATCTTCATATTCCACTTAAACAAGTTAAAATAGGTGATATCGTTTTTACAATAGATAAGGAAAATAATTTTAGGTGGGTTAGAATTAAAAACAAATTTAATAATGGCAAAACAGACATTCTGAAAATAATTACTAAATCAGGCAAAGAAATTTATTGTTCTCCAGAACATAAGTTTCCAGTCAAAACTGATTGTTATTATGGAAAGTATATCAAGTTAAGACTTAAGAAAGCAAAGGATTTGACCACAAAAGATTTTCTGTGGGTTAACCATCACCTTCCGACTACCTTGTCAGATGGAGATGAGGATGATTACCAGCGAGGGTTTATTGTTGGTTTTTTCATAGCAGAAGGAAGTTTTATTAAAAGAAAGGTTGGAATTTATAAAGATAGCGTTTATTCTAAATCAGCCCCAAAACGGTGGGGAAGGTTAAAGAAACCTAAAACAGTAGTTGAGGGGGTTCAGTTTAGTTGCGGAAAAAAAGATTTTGAAAGAGGCTATTTACGCTATCTTCGTTTGTTCGATATTAGGGTAAAAAATTATCAGGGAAATAGTTTATCTGTATATAGCCGAGATGGAGGTTTAGTAAATTTGGTTAGAAGATTTGTAGTAGACGAACATTGTGATAAGAAGCATTTTAGTCAAAGAGTTTGGAATACCAGCCTTCAATTCATTAAGGGAATAATAGATGGATTTTTGGCTGGTGATGGCAGTTTTGACGAAGGGAGCAAATGCTGGAGAGTAAGGATAAAACCAAACCAAAAACTTAAGGAAGATTTGATGTTGGCGTGTAGGCTTATAGGATATGAATTCAGATATGAGGGAATAAGTAAAACCAATTATGGAACGAATGCAATGGGCTTTATTGTCAGAAAGGAGATTAAACGAAAAACCTTCGGATTTTTATATGTTGACCAAATAGAAAAAATAGAAAGAGCTGGTCAAAAGCAGGTTTACGATATTGAGGTTGAACCAATTTATACAAGTTATTGTGGCAAGGGCGAAACAGAAGTTCCAACTTTGGATAAGAAAAAAGCAAAGTGGAACAATCTCTACTTTTTGGCAAACGGCATTTGGACGCATAACTCAAAGCCAAATCACATGCCCTGCAGTGTGAAGGACAGGTTTACCAATGCTTATGAACCGGTATTTATGCTGGTGAAAAACAACAGGCCTGTTTATTACTATAACATCAGGACGGGCATGATACAGAGCAAAAAACCCCTGGGAATCAAGGGCAAAGAAGGAATTGATTGGGAATGGAGAGAAACGGAGTTTATGTGTGGAAATACCTGTGAAGGAGGAGATGAGTACATACCAAAACGCCAAAAGATATCTCTTTGGCGAAGTCTGGATTATTGGTTTGATTTGGATGCGGTAAGGGTGCCGCATAAAAAGAGCACAGTAACAAGGGTGGTTCTTGCCCAAAGGAAGGATGAAAGGTTTAACCCTGGTATCCATAAGCATGATAAGAATAACAGAAAAATGCACCAAAGCCCATTTCAGATACTGGAGTCAGTGAAAAATAGGGGGCTGCCACCTCTTGGCAAAAATCCCGGTGATGTATGGACTATCCCGATACAATCATTTCCGGGCTCTCATTTCGCCACATTTCCTGAGAGATTGGTTGAGCCTGCCATAAAAGCGGGCTGTCCCCAATGGATATGCAGAAGCTGTGGGAAACCGAAAGTAAGAATAACACAGACTACCTATGACTGGCAGACAAACGGGAAAACAATGGGCAAAAAACAAAGCAGCAAGCAAATGGCCACAATTCCTGGTCATGCCGTTGCCAAACATTATACTATCGGCTGGACAAACTGCGGATGCAATGCTGGATTTGAACCGGGCATAGTTTTAGACCCCTTCTGCGGTTCAGGAACAACCTGCTTTGTTGCCAAAAAACTGGGCAGAAATTTTATAGGCATAGATATAAACCGGGAATACTGCAGGATGGCAAGGGAGAGGTTGAGATGCCAGTAAACTCAGAGATTTAAGGACTGTTTAATCATTTTTTATGTGAATATTTGGCTCTTTCTATAAAAGGAGAATCCAGAGGGTGTTCAAGGAATTTAAGTCCATACTTCCTTAACTTCTTTTCTATCACTTTTACCTCCTCTTCATTAAATTCAACCTTCACGTACGAGTTCCAAGATGATCTGTCAACAACCCCAAGGACTGTATAAATTGCCGCATCCTCGAATTTCTTTCTGATTTTCTTTGGCAAGCCTAAAATAGTTAAAGGAAAAATCTCAAGATAAAGTTTTTCTGCGCTTGTCAAAATTGTTTCTGCTTCGGACCTTATGCTGTCCAGCTTTTGCTCCAGATACTTGTCCCCTAAATATCTAGATTTTAATCTCTTTATAAGTCTATCTATAGCTCGATAGGATTTCCTCCCAGTTTCTAGTATGGTATATTCCACATCCGTATATTCCACATCCTCGTAGTGTAATTTCCCCATACAAGTTTTTAGCATAGAAAAAGATTTAAATATTTGGAATTATGATTCGATATATTCTAACAGCCATTTTGCAAGTTTTTTCACTCTTTCATCTGAACTGTATTTAAGAAGATTTCTTGTAATTTGAATTATACAATGATAGCTTTTTGAATGTTTTTTGAGCAGAGGGAAAGACTTAGTAACCAAACCACAGAGAAACATTCTGAGAAAATTTGTTTCTAATAATACTAATTTTGATCTGTACCATTCTTCCTGAATATTTGCTCTGGTTTCTTTTACTGTTTTTAAGGGAATTATCTCTGATTCAAGAGGAAAATCTAGAAGAGCATTTTCAACAAAATTGATTCTTTCCTTGAAACTAAATTCACCAAAATAGTGTAAGATATAAAATGCGGTCTGGATTGCTTCTAGAGAAGATGGATTTTCTATCATACGTAGAAGATGCTCCTTGTAAAGATATTGAAATTCCAACGAACCTGCAAGATTATTTGCCCGGAAAGCTACTTGCTTCATTATCCATGGAATTTTTGGGTTTTTCAGAATATATTCTTCTCCAAAATCGCTTATTATTTTTTGATTTACTCTCCAACAGGGAAGTGAAGCAATAAAAAGATAGGTATAGCCTTTAAAGAATTCTTCAGGGTTTATTTTGTTATTTTTTTCAATCATAGATTCAAGAGATGTAACCCCAAGATGAAAAAAATCACTAGCCTTTGCCTGTATATGTGTTAGAACCACATCATCGAGATTGAAAGTAGAGACTTTACTCATTAATGTTCTGAGAGGATTTTCTCTCCAATCTTTGGTTAAGGCTCTAACTGCTCTATGATTTATTGTCCCATGTAATAAATCGGAGATGAAAAGAGTTAACAAAATTTTATTTCTTGCCTCCTCCACAAGTATCCATGCTCTCTTACCACTAACACCGAGCTCCTTTCCAATTTGTCTGAAATTGGGTTTGCTAAGGTATTGAATGTTTCTAAGATAAACCTGTAGAGCTTCTATTTGTCGAGAAGTGAGACACAAATCTAAATGTTTCTTAATATCATTGGAAAGTGGACACGTGAGAGCGTAGTCAAGTAAATCTGCTTCTTCTACATATTGAACAACTAAAGAATGGTTTTCTTTTTTTGATGATGTTCTTAATTTCTGTCGATATACGGATTCTTTTTGTATCTTTTTATACCGATTTATAGCGAGATTTTGGGCTGTTTTTATTACATAACCTATAGGATTTTTAATCTCTACACCTTCTTCTAATTTTTGAAATAATTTAAGACATGCAGTTTGCGCAATGTCTTTAGCATCTTCTTTATTTCTAAGTATCCTTAATGCTTTTTTGAATAAGATTTTGAAATTTTTCTTCTGTTGAAAAGACATTACCAAAAATCCTTATTCTTCACCTTGAACCTAATTATATCAGGGAGGGGGGAGGTAACAAGAGCCTTTCTAGTTTGTCATATAGGGTAAGAAAGTAAAAAAGGAGTAAACAATGCTATTTTTTAGGTAACACAAAAAAGTAACACAAAAACAGCAGCAGATTTAACCATGAACAAAAAACACAAAAAACAAAAGATAATAAGCCTCAAAAAGGCTAAGAAAAGAAAAAAGAAAAATGGACCAGGTTCAATTGATGAGCTCCTGCTTCTAATGCGAGAAGACGTGGATGATTTACTAACTGCCAAAGAGCTCGTGGAACCTGCGCTGCACCATTTGGCTACAAAAGCATTGAAGAAACCGTCTTCTCAACTTGCACAGGATTGGCTGCAATTGCAAAGAAGAATACCAAGCTTAAGGTTTATTCGTTATTTATCAACGCGAACTAGAGCTTATCAAGAGGATATTTTGGAAAAACTCAACCTCGATGAACAAGATGAGTTAGTGGTGGCCAGGTGGCTTAGAGTATATGGAGCCGTACTAAAAGATGTTTTGACCAAGACACAGAGGATAGGCGAAGGTCGCAGGAATGCTTGGGAACGGGTAGATCTATTAGGCATGCAGGTTGAGGACGAAGTTTTGATCAACTTGCGTATTATTGCAGACGAGCAAGATTTTGAGACCTTAGATTCCTGCACCAGTCTAATTTACCTGGCCGCAACGATAATTAAGTCAGTTGAAATCCAGCTAAGAAAATGCAAAGTGCCAAGCCCATATCTTGAAGAAATCCTGTCTGCACTCAAGAAGTTTAAGTCATCAGTAATTGCCTTTCAGCAGTTTGTGCGGACTGAACTGAAAAAGCACTAATTCTGCAGAAACAGATTAGCCTGGTCCTGGTGCTTGGGCCTCATATTAGTGAGGCTTGGGTATAAAAATCCAGGCCAGGGAGGTTTGCCCTCCTTGGCAGAAAGGAGGTAAACAATGCTATTTTTTTCAGGCAATACAAAAACAGCAGTAGATGAAGGAAAACACCTGTGGGTGGTGTTTGGTGAAAAAGCCTGGGAAAAGGTTGAAAGTTACAAACCTGTTTTGGAGAGGGAATGTGCGGCAGAAATTGAGAGATGCAAAGAAAGGCTAAACCACTTGGATCAAAAAAGCCAAGAGTTGAAGAAACAGCTGGAAAAACATGGAACAGGAGAACCCTTTGAGAAGGTCAGGTTCGAATGCAGGATCGCAAAGGTTGAAATGTGGATTAGCATATTTTTGGCCTTGGTTGCATCTATTGTTACTATGTGGACACTATTACCTTCTTTTTATGGCAATGAGTTTATGGTGATACCAATCAGCTTGGCTGTTGCAGGTATAATGTTTCTGGGCATGCACCTTTTTCTGCACCTAACAAGCAAACTGTTAAGCGAGAGGTGGTTTAACACATTTTTAACAACAATAACTGCAGTCATAGTTGCTTCTGTTATTGCTGGGGGCATATTCCTCTCCCAAGCCCGCGGCGTACAAATGGAAGTCAATGATGTAATGCAAGCAAGCCAAGAGGATGTGACAAGTGCTTATGAAAACTCAGCAGATGTTGATAGCCTTCTCAATAAGATTAATAAGCTTAACAGGGCATCCATGGCCCTGCTTTTTTTAGGCTTAGAATGGGTCGGGGGGACTATGTTTTTTCTCTCACTCAGGAAAATGAAGAAATACAAATTTGACTTTGAACTGGGCAGCAAGCTTGCCGACACCGAAAGGGAAAGAGAATACCTTATTAACAAAATCAATAACCTAAAAAATGCCTCGGGAAGCATATTTCAGGAAGTTCAAAAAGGTATTGCTTTAGCATCCAGAAACAAGGGTCGTGGGTTGGCATTTCTATTAATATTTATAATCTTAGGCATTGTCTTAGGAAGTTTTATATTTGTATCTAAAGTCTTTGGTGGTCAGCAATGTATTTCCTATCTGATTGGCTTTGACACCACCGGCAGCACTGATTATGACCGCCTCCAAAATGAGCGTGCTGTTATAAAAATAATCTCAACCCTTAAACCATGTGATGAGATTCGTGTAGTAAATATTACTGAAGCAACTTTTTCCAATCCTGAATACCTTCTTGATGAGCAAATGCCCCTTAGGGCCGGGGTGTTTGATAGGGAAATAAGGAGAAAGCAAGCCCGGATTGCCAGCAAATTTAGGCAAGGAATATCAAAGGTCCCTAAGGAAAGGCCGGCAACATCTTTAATCGAAGGGATGACCTTGCTTGGATATTTAATTCAGGAAAGAGCAGGCAAGAAAAAGGTCCTGATTATCATTTCCGATATGAAGCAGTTTAAGAACAATATCAACCCTCAAACCTTGGCTGAAAATGGTGACAGAATCCTGCAAAAGTTGAAGAGCGAGGGCTTAATACCAGACCTCTCAGGGGTTGATGTCTATGTGATGGGTGCCTCCACTGCTGGTTTAGATGCTCGTACTTGGCTCGGTATTAAAAGGTTCTGGACAAATTATTTCAAAGCCGCAAATGCAAATCTGAAATGCTACACCATTCAGAGGCAGTGGCCCTATGAAAGATAACGGAGGGAAAAATGCTCAACAATCTGATAAAAGCAGCCTTTGTGACAATCCTTATCGTAATAATTGTTAAGTTTGTTTTCCCTGTGCTGGAATGCGTGGTTAGCTTCACTCAGGCGGTTACTCACTGCCTGATAAATTTGCTTCACTGAGGGCACCAAGATGAACAGTGAAAAGGAGGAAAGAAAAGAGGTACAAATCCACCTCCTTGAACCCTACGACCCTCGCTCTCCTGTTCTCTCAGAAACACAAACCACCGAAATAATCACTGAAGATGGCACAGAAGAGACCAAAGTCACGATCACCCGCTATCCCCAATGGCGGTGCGGCCACGCCAAACCTTATGGTTTCACCTGTGGTGACTGCGGCGCAAGATATTGTATTAATTGCTACCAAAACAAAAGGTTTCGCTATTGCGAGGTTTGCGGTTTAACACTGGGACCATGCTGTTATGAGCCAGAGGATAAAAAATCCTACTGCTCCCGCCATAAGCACTGGTATCAAAGAATAAAATCAACCGATATCCTTGAAGTAATTTTCATGCTTGGGTTTTTCATTCTTTTGATGAGGTATTGTTAATGAATTATGCAGAGGAGAAGAAGATACTCCAGCTTATAGGCCACCTTGACCAGACCAAGCGCCTTGTAAGAAGGCGTGACCGGGGCTGGTTGGACAATAAGGAATATTTTGAGCGGCTCAAGAGGCTTTACTCAAGATATCTGAAGTCTTTAGATATTGATCCGTATGAGCCTCCCCTGTTTGGCATTCCCTCAGATTTTGGTGAGGAAAAAACAGGTATTTTTATAGGTCATGCCCTGGAAATAGCATCAAAAAAACTCTTCTGCAGGCTAAAAAACATGACCGAAAATATGGTTTTGTTTGCCGGACTAACTGGCTCCGGGAAGACCTACTTAGCATGTCATATTATTGCCCAGATTGCTCATAAATGTCCTGAAAGAACCATTGTTATTTATGACACAAAAGGCGACATGGCTGGAATTTTAGGCAACTTCCTCGGTCCGGAAAGGCTTTTGGAGGTTTCATACAAGGACTACTGGCGCAACTACTACCAGATCCTTGAAGAAGGCCATGATTTGGACACAATATCAGGCGCAAACAAATCCTGCCTTTTATGCTCAGGCTATATCGGTTCAGGGCCAGTAAACATTTTTCAGGACATTCTCAAAAAACTCTGCACTCCACAGGCCTTGGCTTCAAGAGGCGGTTTCCCCCCTTCTGGTGAGATAATGCATGCGATAAAAAACCTTCCCAGACAGTACAATGACAAATACAAGGAAAGTCTCATAAATAACTATGGAAACATCTCGGTTAACCTTCCCAATCTCAACCACAGCAAGGGCTTTACATGGAGGAATTTTTTGGGAAAGGTCATGATTATCAATCTCTTTGGCCTTACCGATCCCGGGGCTCTCAAATACTTTATAAATTCAGAAATAAAGGACCTTGAGCTCTTTCTTGCAAAAAACCCAAACCATGGTGGGTTCACAATACTTTTGGATGAATTGAGAAATTTCACTCCCCTGAAGAAAGAAGATGGCTATGTTGTACCTGTGCTGATAAGCGCAGTCAAAACCTTACGGTGGAAAGGTGTAAATTTCTTTTTCGGCGAACAGAATCCATCACAAATCGATTTAGAAATGTTCGGGAATATCTCAACTTTTTTTATTTTCAGAACGCCTGATATCCAGGACAGAAGGCGGGTCTGCTCTGCTACCGGACTTGGTTTTGGCTACGAAAGGTTAGAGCAAATCGAGAAAATAGGAAAGCTCCAGAGAAGGCAGTGTGTTGTTTGGTATCCGGATTTGGAGGATGCGGTTTTGATTGAAACCCCAGAGATAAAAGTAAAGGACATGGCAGAGAAGGTGAGGGAGTGGTCAGAGCCGATAATCCGGGAGTTTCACGAAAGATTCACACACAGGGAGAAACCCTGCATATCTAAGGAGGAACCCATCAGCAATAAGGTTATTTTCCCACGAGATAAACAGGAAATATATAGAAAAATCCTTGAACACACACTCAAAAATCCCCTGGCCGGAATCACAGAAGTATACAATTTTATTGGCAGAGACTGTTCAAAGGAGGTTAAAGAGCTTGTTGAGAGAGGCTGGCTGGACGGGCCTGTACCCATCCCTGTTAAAAAAGGACCTCCGAAAAAGGCATATATACCAACCAAAGAAGGGGCGCAGGTTTTTGGTTTAGACTGGAGAAGATACAGCCTCCGTGGAAAGGGCAAGGGAATGTCCAAGATATACTCATACATTATTTATAAAAGGATAAAGCAAAGTGAGGGAATCCCCAAAATTGAATACACACTTTCAAATGGCATAATCAAAAAGCTTGTGGACGTGTATGATGAGAAGGACAGGATAGCCTATGAGATACAGACCAGCACTGCGCATTTGCTTGAGAACCTCGAAAAAGACCTTGCCTGCGGTGCAGAATGGGTTGTTGTGGTTGTTCCCACAAAAACACAGGCAAAAAGGGTTGAGAAATTCCTTGAGAGGAAAATGAATCCGGATTTGATGCATGCGGTAAGTGTTTCTCCAATATCTGACTTTATTAATGGAGGATTAGATGTTTGATAACCCCTTTGACCCTTTTGATCCATACAAAATTTTTGATATCTATGACCAGCAGTTTCAGCAAGACCCGGAGAATCCAGAGGATAAACTTAATCAGGTTGCAGACCCCTTAAGTCAGATTTTTGAAGAATATGAAAATCAGTTTGACCCTGGCCTGCAAGCAGAGGAAGTCCAGGCACTCAGTCAGGAGGACCTGAATCTAAATACCAATCTGGATATCTTGGAGACCCTGCAGGAAGAAGTCAAACCATCAGAACAGCCTGAGTCATCAATTGAGCAGGCAGACCTCCCAGAACCCACATGGCCAGATCTAAATCAGCCTGATGCAGAGCCGCCTGAGCAGGAAGTAAGCGAAAGTGATTTTTGCAAGGAATGCCCTGACTTGCCGAGTGAGTCCCCTCCCCTTCCAGAATACCCGCAGTCACACCACCCTGAGCCTGCACCAAAGCTTTGGAGACCAAGGGCTAAAGGAGGCCTGAAGAGAGGCAGAATCAGGATTTTTTCACGCAGGTCAGACACAGATTTAAAAAAAGCCGCACTGGCTCTTGAAATGATTTACTGCCCCGTAAAAAAGCAAATAATAAACATGTATGTATGCAGAGATTGCAGATACTTTATAACAAACAAAAAGGGAACATTCTGTTCCCTAAAAACAAAAAAGATAGAGGATAAAAAATGAAGGACATTATTCAGATAAATTTTGATTTAGAAAAACTTGCAGACATCCTTGCTGATTTGCTTTATGAAAGGCTTAAGGAGAGAAACAATACAAACCTTCTGACAGTTGAGGAGCTTGCAGAGTGCCTGAAGGTCCCGAAAAGCTGGGTATATGAAAGAACCAGAATTAAAAACGGCATTCCTTATGTAAAAGTGGGCAAGTATGTAAGATTTAACCTTTTGGAGGTGCTTTCCTGGCTTAAGGAGCAGTCGCAGAGGTGATTTTGCAGTTCCCCCTTGAGCGAGAGCGGAAATTTGGTTAAGTTTATAGGAGAGGAACGATATGTATAGTAATTTTGTTGGCTGTAATCTAATTTTGTTTATAATATTCGGAGATAAGCACAAGAAATTAACAAATTTATTGAAAAAATTTAGACAAGTATCAGGATTATTGTAGATTTAAAGGCAAAAACAATTGCTAAAAAGTAAAAGATGGCCTGCATAAGAAAAAGAAGAGGGAAATGGGTTCTGGATTATTATGACCAGTTCGGTAAAAGACACTGGGAGACATGCTCGAGCAAAAAGGAAGCTGAGGAAAGGCTTGCTGAAGTACTTCTTGAGATAAGAGCAGGAACATTCAGTCCGGCCAGGGGAACAATGCTCTTTAAAGACCTGGCCTCCCTGTGGTTTGAAAACCATGCAAAGCTCAATGTACGCCCGAATACCTGCTATACCTATCAGGGACATTTAAACAAACACCTTATTCCCTTCTTTGGGAATATGAAGGTATCCAGCATAACCCCTGCTGTGGTTGATAGATTCAAGGCAGAAAAGCTGAAACAGGGCCTGCACAGGGAAACCATCAACAAAAGCCTGACCATTCTCGGAAGCATCTTCAGGTATGCCGTAAAAAATCGCTTTCTCCGCTACAACATCATGCAGGATGTGGACAAGCTGAGAACAACCCTGGAGGAAAAGAGAGAAGATAGGGAAAGGGAAATAAACATATTAAGCCCTCAGGAGGTTCTTTTACTGATAAAACACACAGTACCAAAATACAGACCCCTCATTCTGACAGCGGTTTTAACAGGCATGAGGCAGAGCGAATTACTGGCTCTGCAGTGGGATGATATAGACTGGAACGCCGGGCAGGTATATGTAAGGCGCATGGTTTACAGAGGCAGGTTTTTTGAGCCAAAATCCAGAAAAAGCAAGAGAAAGGTTGATATGACACCGGTTCTTATCTCTGTGCTAAAAAGGTGGAGGCTTGCGTGCCCTCCGAGCAAGTATAACCTTGTATTTCCGACACAGGAGGGCAATCCCATGAACCCGGCAAACCTGAGGAGAAGGATTTTTGAGCCTGCATTGAGAAGGGCGGGTCTGCCAAGGATAAGGTTTCACGACCTGAGGCATACATACGCAAGCCTGCTCATACTTCAGGGAGAGCACCCGAAGTACATCCAGGCCCAGATGGGGCACTCAAGCATTAAGGTAACCATGGATATCTATGGTCATCTCATGGAAGGAATAAACATCAAGGCAACTCACCGCTTGGATGCTACCTTATTTGGGTCTTATGGTAGCAAAATGGTAGCAGAGGCAAAAACCAAAAAGTTTGATATTCAGAAAATGCTTGATTTTACTGGTGGGCGGTGCTGGATTCGAACCAGCGACTTCCACCGTGTGAGGATGGCACTCTAACCACTGAGTTAACCGCCCTTATATTTTGAAATAGCAGACTTTTCTCCGTTTGGCAAGAGGGAATCTCAAGGATAGGTTTGAAATACTTTCAGAAGTATTGCAATTTAATTATTTATTGACTCCAAAATTATTTATTATTATATTGTGTTTGTATGTTTCCTTTAAAGGACACAATTCCTTCTCGCACTTTTCCATGGGTAACAATTTCTCTTATTATTTTTAATGTTTTAGTGTTTTTTTATCAAATTTCACTTGGACCTTATGTAGAAAAACTTGTTTTTATTTATGGTGTGGTTCCAAAAAGATATTTTCTCTATTCTAGTTTAAATTACTTTTTTGACAAATATATACCTCTTTTTACCTCTATGTTTCTGCATGGTGGTTGGTTTCATTTAATTGGTAATATGTGGTATTTATGGATTTTTGGTGATAATGTAGAAGATGCAGTAGGACATAAACGCTTTTTGATATTTTATATACTTTGTGGAATTGGTGCTGCTTTATGTCATATTTATACCCATCCTCATTCTACTATTCCTACTATTGGTGCAAGTGGAGCAGTTTCTGGTGTAATGGGAGCTTATTATGTGCTTTTTCCATATTCTCGAATAATTACCCTTGTTCCTGTTTTCCTTTTCCTTACATTAATAGAGATACCAGCAGTATTTTTCTTATTTTTCTGGTTTATGATTCAATTTTTTAAAGGTACTTTTGCTATTCTTACTCCAGGTATTTTTTATGAAGGAGTAGCTTGGTGGGCACATATTGGTGGTTTTATTTGTGGGATTATTTTAGTATTTTTCTTTAGAAAAAAACGTCGTCGGTGGTTTCCTGACGAATTCAAACCATGGTAGGAGACAAAAATGGGTTTTGGTTTTTTTGATTTACTTTGGATATTTTTTATGGTTTCTGCTATTACTCCTATCATTCAAAGAAAAATGCTTGAAGCCGCTCGTTTAAAATTGCTCCGTCAGCTTGAGAAGAAGAGAAGCAGTCGTGTAATTGCTATGATTCACAGACAAGAAACTATGAGTTTGCTTGGTTTTCCAATTGTTAAATATATTGATATCCAAGATTCAGAAGAAATCTTAAGAGCCATCCGGATGACAGATGCCAATATTCCGATTGATCTCATCCTTCATACTCCAGGTGGATTAGTATTAGCTGCTGAACAAATAGCATTTGCTTTAAAAGCACATAAGGCTAAAGTTACTGTGTTTATACCTCATTATGCCATGTCAGGAGGTACACTTATTGCTTTGGCAGCTGATGAAATTATTATGGACCCTTATGCAGTATTAGGTCCGGTTGATCCTCAATTAGGACAATATCCAGCAGCTTCTATTCTTAAAGTTTTAGAACAAAAAAATTTAAATGATATTGATGATGAAACATTAATTTTGGCTGATATTTCAAATAAGGCAATTAAACAGGTAAAAAAATGTATAAAAAATATCTTGATGGGAAAGATGTCAGAGGAAAAGGCAGAAGAGATTGCGGATTTACTTTCAAGAGGAGAATGGACACATGATTATCCTATTACTTATGAAGAAGCAAAGGAATTAGGTCTGCCTGTCTCTACAAATATGCCAGTAGAAATCTATCAACTTATGAGCCTTTATCCCCAGCCTGTACAAAGACGACCTTCTGTCCAATATATACCTGTTCCATATAAAGGTGAAAATCAAAAGAGTAAGGTTAAATAAAAACTTCTCCTTTAATAGCTGCTCTTGTATAATCATTTATTGTTTTTATATAGACTCTAGCAGAAATTCTACAAAATGGATCTAAATTTTTATTAAACAATATTCTTTTTCTCCTTTCCGGATTACTAAAGAATTTATAATTACACCAAGCAGCTAATTTCCCCAATTCTTCTCTTGTTAAATATTTTGTCCTTATCACAGGATGAAAAAAGTCCCATTTGCTTAAATCCCTTTCTTCAATATAAGGTTCAATCTCAGGATACATAGGAATACCTGGTAATGGAGTTAACATTTGAAGAGAAGAGATATCTGGATCAATCTTATCTAATTTTTCAAATCTCTTTTTAATAACCTCTTCATCATCATCTGGAAAACCTACCATCCAAGAGATTAAAGTCCCAATATGATTTTCCCTACATCTTGCTACTACCTCTTCTACTTCTTCCACCGTAATCCCCTTCCCAATCTTTTTCAATGTCTTTTCATCTGTTACTTCAAGACCAAATAGACATTGAATAAACCCCGATTTTTTTAAATCTTTAAGTAAATCCTTATCTCTTAAAAAATAAGGTGCCCTTCCCATAAAGAAATATTTTACTTTAAGTCCTCGCTTAAATATCTCTTCTATTAATCCCTCAATCCTTGAACGATAAACATTAAAATCCTCATCCATCATTACTATATATTTCACACCAAATCTTTTTTCTAAAAGCTCTAATTCATCAGCCACCCTTTTAGCAGATCTTATGCGATAATGCATCCAATCTTTATTCCCTCTTGGATCATAATTTGTCCAACCTACACAAAAACGACATCCATTTGGACAACCTCTAGAATGATAAGTCTCCATATATTTATACCTTTCCATTGGAAATAAATCATATGCTGGAAGCGGCAAATCATCTAAATTTTCATATAAAGGGCGATAAGGAGTAACTTTTACTTCACCTTTATCCCAATAAGCAAGCCCTTTTATAGAAGGGATATCTGGTTCTTTTTTACTCAATTCTTTAGCTAATTCAGGCATAGTGACTTCTGTTTCTCCATAAATAATAAAATCAAATTCTTTTGTTTCTTTTAATATTTGAGGTGCATTTGCCCCGTAAAAGAATCCACCTACACATATCTTTATATTTTTATTTAATTTTTTAATTAAACTAGCTGTCCTTTTATAACGGGGATGAGTAGCTGCCACACCATTTGTCTGTAAGGCATCTCCCATATAAACCAAATCAGGCTCTATTTCTTTAATCACATCAAGCATTTTTCTTTCATCCATATCTAATGCCTTGCAATCTAATACCTTTATCTCTATTTCTGGATACCATTCTCTAAGATTTGCTGCTAACTGTGCATGATTTACATTAATAGCTACATGCTTTCCCCAACAAACCCAACTCCCAAGAGGAGGTTGTAAAAATAAGACTCTCATTTTTTCACCCCTTAAAAATTATGTTCTGTTCTTGCAATAATCTCATCCTGAACAGTAGGTGATAAATCTACAAAATAGGCACTAAATCCTGCCACTCTGATTAATAAATCTCTATGCTTTTCAGGATGTTTCTTTGCTTCTAATAATGTTTTTTTATCAATGACATTAAACTGGACATGATAACCACTTAAATCAGAATAGGTCTTAACAAGACTTAAAAATTTTCTCATCCCCTCTGCTGATTTAAAAATAGAAGGATTCAATTTTATATTAAAAAGCGTAGCTAATGCAGGAGAAGTATTTGCCTTTGTTGCTGATTTTATAAGTGCTGTTGGTCCATTCTTATCTGTGCCAGGATAGGCAGATAAAGAACCATCTGCAAAAGGAGTATAAGCTAAACGCCCATCAGGTGTAGCCCCACAACCTATTCCATGAAAGTAATGGGCAGTCACACCAAGATAGGCAGGGGCTATAGGATGATTAAAGGCATTTTTTTCTTTCATTACAATCTCGCTAATCTTTTTAAATAAATCCCCAAGCATATCATCCACTTCATCAATGTCATTCCCATACTTAGGCACTTCTAAACAAATTTTTCTTATTTTTTTGAATTTTCCTTCAAAATTTTTCTCTAATGCCTCTTTAAGTTCCTTCATACTAATCTTTTTTTCTTCATATACTAATTTTTTCACAGCATAAAGTGAATTTGCTGTTGTGACCATTCCTACGGGATATGTAGCAAAAAATTGATTATATCTTGCTCCACCACTATGAATATCTTTCCCTTTAGTAATACAATCAGAAATCAAACTTGAGTTAAATAGACATGGGACAAAGTATGGTCTTATAGCTACCTGACTAATTTTAAAATAACTTACAATAATATGATGGATAAATTCAAATTGTTTAAAAAATGCATTTATAAAATCATTAAATCTTAAAAATGTTTCAACATCTCCAGTTTCTATACCTATCTTTTTCCCAGTCTTTCTATGAATGCCATTTGTAAAGACCAATTCAAGGCAATGGGGAAGACTGATAAAGCAACCAGCAAATAGGGCTGTTTTTCCAGGTATACCCATCTCTACACATCCAATAGGAGCAAACTCAATCACATCTTCTAAAGGCACCCCATATAAAGGCAAAACAGAATATGCATAATTCTCACAAAAAATAGCAGGTTTTCCTCCACCTGTAGCAATATCTTCAGCGCATTTAAATAAAAATGCTTCATTTATACAGTCATGATACCTAAGAGAGAGTGTTGGTTGTGGTAATTTTAAGGCTGTATCAACCTCTACGATAAGATGAGATAATTCATTACTTGCATCCCTACCTTTATTATCTCTTCCACCTATAGTAACATTTTGGAAATTACTTGTTTGGGTGATGGCTGCTATTGAATGTTTTGTTATCCAATGGATGGTATTAAACTTAAGCCATAAACAAGCCAATAATTCGGCTGCCTTTTCCCTTGTAATTTCTCCTTCATCTATGCTTTTTTTATAAAAAGGATATAAATATTGATCCATCCTACCTAAAGAATAACCAAATGAGTTATTTTCTATCTCTACACATAAGTGGATAAACCATAGCGATTGTAAGGCTTCATAAAATGAATTGGCTGGATTTTCAGGCACTTTTGAACAAATTTCTGCAATCTTCTCCAATTCTTTTTTTCTTTCTCTATTTTTTTCATTTTTCATCATTTCTCTAGCTAATTCAGCATGTCTTTTGGCAAAATTAATCACTGCTTCACAAGCAATGATACAGGCATCCCAGAAATAATGCTTATTTAAATCCTCTGTGGTATTTAAAGGTGTTTTTTCTTTCATTTGCTTTATTTCTGAAATAATACCCTTTAATCCCTTATTTAGGACTTTTTTAAAATCTACTATTTGACGCCCATGGGCAGATGGTCTATCACCTGCAGTAATCCTTGAGATAAAAAGATTTTGCAAAAGATTCCATTTCTCAGCAAAAAAGGTTAATTGTCTATCAAATAAAGTTTTCCCTTTCCAAAATTCAATATCTTTTAATACAGTCTCTTTATCTCCAACTGGAACAAACTTATCTCCTTCTCTTGAAATAAATTTATCCCATTCTTCCTCTATCCAATCACAACTATATTCTGGATAAAATGCACCTCCAGAAAGATATTTTGTCGGTGCTCCTACAATGAGTTCATCATCAAAAATCTTTATACTTTTTTCTTTTAATACCTTATAAAATGCCTTTGCCCTTCTCATATAAATCTGCTCACCATCAGATTGCCGCCAATATTCAGTAAAAATATGATCCCTTTCCCAATCCCCATAAACAGGTGTTTTCCTAATTTTTTCTCTTATCCTTTTTACCCTTTCTGTTAAAATTGCCTCTATGGGAACAATATGCTTTATGTAAGGAAGCCTCATATTATTAAGCATTTTAATCCTTTTTCTTCAAAAATTGTTTTTATTTCCTCAAGGGATTTTTTATTAGGTGATTTAATCTTTAAAGGATAATTTATCCCAAGTTTTTCATATTTTTTTATACCTAATCTATGATAAGGAAGGAGATTTACCTCTTTTCCTCCAATTTCTTTTAAAAATCTTGCAATTTCTTCAATATTTTCTTTTTCATCATTATATCCTGGGATAATAGGTATTCTAAAAATAGTTGGCAGTTTGGTACTTAATAAATTTTTTGCATTATTTAAAATAATCTCATTAGAAACACCTGTTAATTTTTTATGTTTTTCAGGATCAATATGTTTAATGTCATATAGAACTAAGTCGGTATATTTTAAAATCCTTTTTAAAAAATCCCATGATGTATAACCACATGTATCTAATGTGGTG
>Ga0209410_1000402_pt1 | contig 19834 bp, 18 predicted proteins | sample Mar14436cmmetaG_FD_184135 | JGI IMG/M metagenome (GOLD analysis project Ga0209410, IMG submission 184135) | Marine hydrothermal vent microbial communities from Guaymas Basin, Gulf of California to study Microbial Dark Matter (Phase II) - Marker... ... | reverse complement strand
TTCCAATTTTAAAACGCAAGCAGTCCTTATCACCCAAGGTGAATTAGGTATGACCCTTTTTGAAAAAAATGGCGAAATTACTTATATTCCAGCTATGGCTAAAAAAGTATATGATGTTACTGGGGCCGGAGATACAGTTATTGCTACTTTAACTGCTGCTTGGGCTAGTGGTGCTTCTCTTAAAACAGCAGCAATATTAGCTAATTTAGCTGCTGGTATTGTTGTTGGAGAAGTAGGCACAGCTACAGTAAGTCGAGAACAACTCATTAAAGTTCTTCATGAGTGAACTAAAACCACCTTCACCTGTAAAACTTATTATGAGTCTTATTTTTCATAAAAAAGATATTTTTGAATCAGTTTTACCTAAACTTATTGAATTGTTTGGGGAGATAGACTTTATTAGTGAAATTTTACCTTTTGACCACACTGATTATTATTATTCAGAAATGGGAAAACCGCTTTTTCGCCGTCTTATCAGTTTTTTAAACCTTATTTTACCTGATGAATTACCAGATATTAAGATAAAAACAAACAATATTGAAAAAGAATATGCTATAAATGGGAAAAGACAGATAAATATTGACCCAGGTTATATTACAGCTGAACGTCTAGTGCTTGCAACAGGGAAAAATTATACTCATCGTGTATATTTAAAGGATGGTGTTTATGCTGACTTAACACTTATTTATCAAAAAGGTGATTTTCAAGCTCTGCCCTGGACTTACCCTGACTATGCTAGTGAACCTTTAAAAGGTTTATTAAAACTTGTTCGAAAACGGTATCTTGAACAAAGAAAGAGAGGATAATTATGAAAAGTATGACTGCTTATGCAAAAGGTGAACTTGAATGGCAAAATTTACATTTTAGTGTGGAAATACGCACCCTTAACCATCGCTATCGTGACATTATCTTAAAGCTCCCTCAAAGATTTCTTCCTTTAGAGGAAAATGTAAGACAATTGATTTCATCATATATATTTAGAGGACGAGTAGATTGTATTGTTAAAATTAGTGGCAATATAGAAGGACTTCCTCCTTTAAGTATTAATTGGGAAGTAGCTAGGACTTATTATCATCTTTTAAAGGAATTGAAAAATGGTTTAGGATTAAAAAGTGATATTACTTTAGATATGTTTCTTGGAGTAAAAGATATTTTTATTACAGAAGAAACAAAAGAAGATATTTTTAACTTTTGGCCACCACTAAAGCAAGTTTTAGAAGATACCTTAAAACAAATAGATATTATGCGTCAAAAAGAGGGAGAAAGTTTAAAAAAAGATATTGAACAACGTTTAAGTACAATTTCTATACATCTTAATAAAATTGAAGAAAGGGTGCCAGAAATAGTTAAAGCTTATCGACAGCGTTTATATCAACGTGTAAAGGAATTATTAAATGATATAAATGAAGAGAGGATTACACAAGAGGTTGTATTTTTTGCTGAACGCAGCGATATTACTGAAGAAATTGTACGATTAAAAACACATATTAAAAATTTCAATGATTTACTTGAAGAAAAAGAAGCTATAGGAAGAAAATTGGATTTTCTTTTACAAGAAATGCATCGTGAAGCTAATACTATGGGAGCAAAGGCAAATGATGTTATTGTTAGTCAACAAGTGGTAGAGATTAAAACAGAATTGGAAAAAATAAGACAACAATTACAAAATATTGAATGATTATTGCCTTTTCCCTTTCTTCATGTTAATCTAAAAATAGTAGTTTTTTTGAAAAAAAGAGGTGTTATGTCTATAAAAATTCAACGGATTGATAAATATCGGGTTCGTATACCAAAAGAAGGAAAAATGCGCACTGAAGGTATTGTATATGCTACACAAGAAATGATTGCTCAGATAAGAGAAGACCAAAGCTTACAACAAGTAGCAAATGTAGCTTGTTTGCCTGGCATTGTTGGCCCTTCTTTAGCTATGCCTGATATTCACGAAGGCTATGGTTTTCCAATTGGTGGTGTAGCTGCATTTGATGTAGATTCAGGCATTATTAGTCCTGGTGGGGTTGGTTATGATATAAATTGTGGTGTGAGGTTATTGCGGTCAAATTTAATAAAAGAAGATATAGTTCCTATCATTGAAAAATTAATAGATACCCTTTTTGTAAATATTCCTACAGGTGTGGGATCACATAGAAAAGACTTTAAATTAAAACAAGCTGAATTAAAAAAAGTTTTAAAAGAAGGAGCAAAATGGGCAGTAAAAAAAGGATTTGGTTGGAATGAAGATCTAGAACATATAGAAGCTGGAGGATGTTTACCAAATGCTAATCCTGAGTATGTCTCAAATAGGGCATTAGAGAGAGGAAAAGATCAATTGGGCACACTTGGTTCTGGTAATCACTTTGTAGAAGTAGGATATGTGGAAGAGATTTATGATGAAAAAGTAGCTAATGTTTTAGGCATTTTTAAAAATCAAGTAATGATTTTAGTTCATACAGGTTCTAGAGGATTAGGACATCAAGTATGCGATGATTATATTAAAGTAATGCTTAAAGCTAGTGCAAAATATGGAATTCATTTACCAGATAAACAGCTTTGTTGTGCTCCTATTAATTCTTCAGAAGGGAAACAATATTTATCTGCTATGGCTTGTGCAGCCAATTTTGCTTTTGCTAATCGGCAGATAATTACACATTGGGTAAGAGAAAGTTTTGAATATTTCTTTAAAAAATCTGCTGAAGAATTGGGACTTGAATTGATTTATGATGTTTGTCACAATATTGCCAAAATTGAGACCCATACTTATAATGGAAAAAAAGTAAAAGTTTGTGTACATCGTAAAGGGGCAACAAGAGCATTTCCACCCGGTCATCCAGAAGTCCCTGATATTTATAAAGAGATTGGACAACCTGTCCTTATACCAGGAGATATGGGTCGTTATTCCTATGTTCTTGTAGGTACAGAAAAAGCTATGGAAGAGACATTTGGCAGCACATGTCATGGTGCAGGACGTGTAATGAGTCGGCATCAAGCTATTAGGATGGCCAAAGGCAGAAACATTGCTCAAGAAATGAGAGAAAAAGGGATTTATGTTAGAGGGGCAGGAAAACGCACATTAATTGAAGAAATATCTGAGGCATATAAAGATGTGGCTATGGTTATAGATGTAGTACATCAAGCTGGTATTAGTCGTATGGTAGCAAGGATTAAACCTCTTGGTGTAATCAAAGGATAATGTTAGCTAGGGTTTTAAGTAGTGCCATCTTAGGCATAAATGCCTATCTCATTGAAGTAGAAGTTGATATTCAACATGGACTTCCTGCATGGATAACTGTAGGATTACCTGATACAGTTGTAAAAGAGAGTAAAGAAAGGATTCGTTCTGCTATAAAAAATTGTGGTTATTACTTTCCAACTGATAAAATTACTGTTAATCTTGCTCCGGCTTCTCAGAGAAAAGAAGGTTCTGCTTTTGATTTACCTATAGCACTTGGAATATTAGCAGCAAGCGGTCAAATTAAAACAGAAATTTTAAAAGAATATGTATTTTTAGGTGAACTCTCATTAGATGGTCGAATAAAACCTGTAAATGGAATATTACCAGTTGCCCTTTGTGTAAGAAAAGAAGGTCTAAAGGGATTGATTGTCCCAAAAGGCAATGTGGCTGAAGCTGCAATTATTCCTGACATTGAAGTAATGGCTGTAGATAATCTTCCTCAAGTAGTAGATTTTTTAAACAATCAAATTGATTTACCTAAGGCAAGCCTCAATATTGAAGAAGTATTTAACATAGAACAAGATTCACAAATTGATTTTCAAGAAGTAAAAGGGCAAGTCTATGCCAAACGAGCATTGGAAATTGCGGCAGCTGGAGGTCATAATGTGCTTATGATTGGCCCACCTGGAGCTGGCAAAACAATGCTTGCTAGAAGATTACCTACTATTTTGCCACTTTTAACTTTTGAAGAAGCTTTGGAAACTACACGTATTTATAGTGTAGCTGGTTTATTACCACAAGGACAAGCACTTATTACTATTCGTCCTTTTCGCGCTCCTCATCATACTATATCTGATGCAGGACTTGTAGGTGGTGGACAAACCCCAAAGCCTGGAGAAGTCACTTTAGCTCATAATGGTGTTTTGTTTTTAGATGAATTGCCTGAATTTAAACGCCATGTATTGGAAGCTTTGCGACAACCATTAGAAGATGGAATAGTAACAGTAGCAAGAGTAGGAGCAACAGTCACTTATCCTGCTCGTTTTATGCTTGTTTGTGCCATGAACCCTTGCCCTTGTGGTTTTCTTGGTGATTCAAAACACCAATGCACTTGCAGTTATTTACAGATTCAGCGTTATAGAGCAAAGGTTTCAGGGCCATTACTTGATCGAATCGATATTCATATTGAAGTACCAGCTGTTTCTTATCAAGATTTGAATCAAATTTCTGAAGGAGAAAGCTCAAAAGAAATTAGAAAACGGGTAGAAGCAGCAAGAGATATTCAAAAAAAGCGTTTTGCTAAAAAAGGAATTTATTGCAATGCCCAAATGAATTCAAAACTTGTTAATACATTTTGTGTATTAGATAATGCTGGTAAAAAATTGCTTGAGACAGCTATGGAAAAATTGGGTTTAAGTGCTAGGGCATATACACGTATTTTAAAAATAGCTAGAACTATTGCTGATTTAGAAGGTGAAAAAAATATATTATCTCAGCATATTGCAGAAGCGATTCAATATCGTACTTTGGATAGAGAGATGAGTTAAAAAGAATATTGACCTTTTATGTTTTAATTGTTACTCTGAAAGTAAGAATGTCCCGTAACCAGGGGGGCAAAAAAATACCTGGTTTACCCATTCGGGTAAAAGAGTAAAAAAGTGAGTCCAACATATAGAAATTTAGCAATTTGGCTGGTTATTACCATTATTATGATTTTAACTTTTAATCTTTTTAACCATCCTCAACCTACTCGTCAAACGATAACTTATAGTGAGTTTTTAGACAAAATACAGCATGGTGAAGTAATAAGTGTTACTTTAAAAGGGAATGAAGTAAAGGGAGTATTGATTACTAATGAGCCTTTTCATACTTATGTTCCAAAGGATAATCAGTTAATACCTCTTTTACGCCAACATGGTGTGAGAATTAGGGTAGAACCAGAAGAAAATTCACCATGGTATATGACTATTCTTATTTCATGGTTTCCTATGATTTTATTAATTGCTGTTTGGATATTCTTTATGCGACAAGTGCAAGCAGGAGGTGGCAAAGCTTTTTCTTTTGGTAAAAGCCGAGCAAAGTTAATTAGTGATCAATCAAAAAAAGTAACTTTTAAAGATGTAGCTGGAATAGATGAAGCAAAGGAAGAACTTCAAGAAATTATAGAATTTCTGAAAAAACCTCAAAAGTTTACAAAATTAGGTGGGAAAATACCAAAAGGTGTATTGCTTGTAGGCCCACCTGGAACAGGTAAAACACTTTTGGCAAAGGCTATAGCTGGCGAAGCAGACGTACCATTTTTTAGTATTAGTGGCTCTGAATTTGTTGAGATGTTTGTAGGAGTTGGTGCAGCAAGAGTGAGAGATTTGTTTGCTCAGGCAAAAAGAAATGCCCCATGTATTGTTTTTGTTGATGAAATTGACGCTGTTGGAAGATACCGTGGTGCTGGTTTAGGCGGAGGACATGATGAAAGAGAACAGACTTTAAATCAGCTTTTGGTAGAAATGGATGGATTTGACGCTAGTGATGGTGTGATTCTTATTGCTGCTACCAATAGACCAGATGTTTTAGACCCTGCACTTTTACGTCCAGGTAGGTTTGATAGACAGGTTGTAGTACCTATGCCAGATGTAAAAGGAAGAGAGGAAATACTTAAAGTTCATGTTAAAAAAATTCCTATTGCTCCGGATGTAGATTTAAGTATTGTTGCTAAAGGCACACCAGGTTTTTCTGGTGCTGATTTAGCAAATCTTGTAAATGAAGCAGCACTGCTTGCTGCACGCAAAGGTAAAGAAAAAGTAGAAATGGACGATTTTGAAGAGGCAAAGGATAAAGTATTAATGGGTAAAGAACGCCGTAGTATGGTGATTAGTGAAGAAGAAAGAAGACTTACTGCTTATCATGAAGCAGGACATGCTTTAGTAGCAAAGCTTCTTCCAGGTAGTGATCCTGTACATAAAGTAAGTATTGTACCTAGAGGACAGGCATTAGGTATTACACAGCAATTGCCTGTAGATGAAAGACATACTTATTCTAGGAAATATTTACTAAATCGTTTGGCTGTGCTTTTAGGTGGAAGAGCAGCAGAAGAGTTAGTATTTAATGATTTTACTACTGGTGCAGGTAATGATCTTGCTCAAGCAACAGAATTAGCTCGTAAAATGGTATGTAATTGGGGAATGAGTGAAGAGCTAGGACCACTTGCTTTTGGCCGTAGAGAGGAACATATCTTTTTAGGAAAAGAAATTATTCAAGCAAGAGATTATAGTGAAGAAACGGCAAGAAGAATTGATGAAGAAGTAAGACGCATTGTAATCAAAAGTTATGAAGAAGTAAAAGAATTGCTTAAAAAGAATATGCATTTACTTCATAAAATAGCTCAAACACTTTTAGAAAAAGAAACAATAGATAGTGCTCTTCTTGATCAAATAATTGCTGAAGGCACACATTAGGAGTTTTATGCAATGGGATATATTCCTTCAAAAACGCCCTTCAATAATGGGAATTTTAAATGTCACACCTGACTCCTTTTCTAATGGTGGTCTTTATTTCAAAACTCAAAATGCGATAGCACATGCTCATAATCTTGCCCAAGATGGAGCTGATATTATAGATATAGGAGGAGAATCCACTCGTCCTTTTGCCAAACCTATTTCAGCAGAAGAGGAATTAAAAAGAGTAATCCCAGTAATAAAAGTTATTTCTTCTGAATTAAACATTCCTATTTCTATAGATACTTATAAAGCAAAGGTAGCTAAAGCTGCCATTGAAGCTGGCGCAAAGATTGTGAATGATGTCAGTGCATTGCGCTTTGACAAAGATATGGCTAAAGTAATAGCAGATTATCAAGTACCTGTTGTCCTTATGCATATGAAAGGCACACCTAGAAATATGCAGATAAACCCTTTTTATAAAAATGTTTTAAAGGAAGTGTATGAATTTCTTTTACAAAGGATAGAATTTGCCCTTTCTCAAGGAATAAAGATTGAACAAATTGCTATTGATCCTGGAATTGGTTTTGGTAAACGTCTTAATGATAATTTACTATTAATAAAGCATATTACTTATTTTAAAAATCTCGGAAGACCAATACTTTTAGGGCCTTCTAGAAAATCATTCATAGGCCAAATCCTTGGGATTGAAAATCCTCAAGAAAGAGATATTGGCACATTAGGAGTAATAGCACATGCTACTTTAAATAATGTGGATATTTTGAGAGTACATGCTGTAAAAGAAGCACGCCAAATAATAGATGTTATAAATGCCATTAAGGGGGCAACAAATGGGTAAACTTTTCGGAACAGATGGGATTAGAGGTAAGGCTAATCTTTGGCCTATGACTACAGAAGTTGTTATGCAAGTAGGTCGAGCATTAGCTTATGTTATTAAGAAACAATCCCATCGTCATAAAGTTGTTGTAGGAAAAGATACTCGTCTTTCTGGCTATATGATAGAAACAGCTTTAACAGCTGGAATTTGTAGTATGGGTGTGGATGTACTTTTAATTGGCCCTTTACCTACACCTGGCATTGCCTTTATTACTGCTAATATGCGTGCAGATGCTGGTGTAGTAATTTCAGCTTCACATAATCCCTATGATGACAATGGTATTAAATTTTTTAGCAGAGACGGATTTAAATTGCCTGATGAAACTGAAGCAGAAATTGAAAAACTTGTACTTGAAGAAAATAAAATAGATACAATCCGACCAGTAGCTACAGAAATAGGAAAGGCTTTTAGGATAGAAGATGCAATAGGTCGATATATTGTATTTTTAAAAAATAATTTTCCTAGAGGAATGCTTTTAGATGGTATTAAAATTGCCCTTGATTGTGCTAATGGAGCAGCTTATAAAGTAGCACCAATGGTATTTTCAGAGTTAGGGGCAGATTTATGTCTTATTGGGGTAAAACCTGATGGTGTTAACATTAATGAAAAATGCGGAGCATTACATCCAGAAGTAGTAGCAGAAAAAGTAAAAGAAATGGGAGCAGACTTAGGATTGGCTTTAGATGGTGATGGTGATAGAGCCATTTTAATTGATGAAAAAGGCAATATTGTAGATGGAGATAAAATCCTTGCTATCTGTGGTGATTATTTAAAAAGACAAAATAAACTTAAACACAATACTGTAGTAGGAACAGTGATGTCAAACTTTGGATTAGAACTTGCTTTAAAAGAACGAGGAATAAAACTTATGCGTACAAAAGTAGGAGATAGATATGTTACAGAAGCATTAAGAGCAGGTTATAGTAACCTTGGAGGTGAACCTTCAGGTCATATTGTATTTTTGGATCGTCATACTACAGGCGATGGCATTCTTACTACATTACAAATTCTTTCAATTATGCTAGCAGAAGAGAAACCACTTTCTTTACTTTCTTCTATTATAGAACTTGTTCCCCAAAAGTTAATTAATGTAAAAGTTAAAGAAAGACCACCACTTGAAAGCATACCAGTTGTGCAAAAAGTTTTAAAAGAAGCAAAAAAACAGCTTGAAGGAAAAGGCAGAATAGTATTACGTTATTCTGGTACTGAACCTGTTGCTCGTGTGATGGTAGAGGGAACTGATGCTAGTTTGATAAAACGCTTAGCAGAAAATATTGCCTCAGCCATTGCTCAAAGTATAGGGGCATAATGCTTTTAACTGTTGATATTGGAAATACCCATACTACATTTGGTGTTTTTGAAAAAAGATACCTTAAAGCAGTATGGAGAATTCGCACTCAGCATGATTTTACTGCTGATGAATTGGCTATAAAAATTAAATCCCTTTGTGAATTAAACAATTTATCCTTTAATAATATTAAACATTTGGCTATTGCATGTGTTGTACCACCTGTTTTAAATGCATTTTTGATTTTGGCTGAAAAATATTTTAATTTAAAACCTTTTATTGTTGAACCAGGTATAAAAACAGGTATTTCTATTCATTATGATAATCCAAAAGAACTTGGAGCAGACCGTATTGCTAATGCTGTAGCTGGATATGAAAAATATCGCTGTCCTTTAATCATTATTGATTTTGGTACAGCTATTACATTTGAATATATTTCTGGAAACGGTGAATATAAAGGTGGGATTATTGTGCCAGGTATTCAGATTGCTGCTGAGGCTTTATTTATCCATGCCTCAAAACTTCCACGCGTAGAAATGTTTATTAAACCGCCACAAGTTATTAATCAAAATACAATAAATGCTATGAATGCTGGTCTTATTTATGGATATGCTGCTTTGACTAGCGGACTTATAAAACGTATAAAACAAGAAATTTCTGAAAAACCGCTTGTAATTGCTACAGGAGGTTTTGCTCCACTTATTGCTACAGAAGTAAAAGAGATAGATAAAATTGAAGAAAATTTAGTACTTGAAGGTCTGTATATCCTTTATGAAAAAAATTTAATGAACATACCTTGATAATTGATAAGAAAAGTCTAAAAATGGATCACTACTTTTTGTTTCTTTAAAGAATCTTTTTTTCATATAATCTAATGCACCAGAATAAAATTCAAAATTTTTTGATAATTCAAAAAATAAGTATGAACCAGGTACATAAGCAAGTCTATCAAAATTAAACACATAAAAATATGCTCTTTTTCCTTCTTCTAGATAAAATTGGAAAAATGATTGATTTTTTACATATTCTCTAAATATACCTGTCATAAAAAGTGTATAATCACCAATATGTTTTTTTATCTCTCTTTCTCTAAAAGAATAATTTGCCTCTATCAACATTTCTACTACAGTAGTAAGTTTTTCACCTTGTGCATTTCTAATCTTATATAAATTATCTGTCCTTGCAAATTCAGCTAATAAATTTGCTATATAATCAGCAATTTCAGGTTCTTTAATTCCCAAATCAAAAAAACTTTGTCTTATTGCTAAATAAAAGAATTTGTATAAACTTAAAGATTGCATATTAGGGCAACACTCCTTCCAAACTCCTAGCAACAAGGAGTCTACCAGCTACCCTTATATTTGTCAGTAAAGCAAGTGTGAAAAGAAGAATATCTATAAAAACTAAATGAAAACAGGCAAGTGAAGAAAAGATAAAGATAAGAAATATTCTTTCATCCCTTTTACCTGGCAAGAGTCTAAGATATTTTTCTACACTTTCTGCACGATAATTATAAGTTTCATAAAATTTTGATGTAGTATAACTTATAAGGAATGTACCAAGTAGAGCAAAAAAGAAAGAGAAAAAGCGAAAGAGATTAAAAGGTAATGAAAGAAATAAACCTAAAAGAAGAAAGGCATCTGCATATCTGTCTAAAAGGGCATCATAAAATCCACCAAATTTTGATTTTTTTAATTTTAATCGAGCAATTTCACCATCAACACCATCAATAACAGAAGAAAATTGCGCAAAAATACCACCTAAAAGATAAGATTTTAAGAAAAACAGACAAGCAGCAACAATACATAAGAAAAATGAAAAGAAGGAAATGAGATTCGGACTTAAATCGTATGTAGAAAGATATTTGGTAATTCTTAAAGAAATTTTACGATTAAATATTTTAGCAATAAATCCATCTTCTGGCTTGATTAAAGCCTTTAAAAGAATTTTTTCAGCTGTTTTGTAATTTTCTATAGTATCAATATCCATCCAAGCTTCATTTACTACATAAATATTCATTCCAGCCTCTTTCACTATTTCAGACCATTCTACTGTCTTTTTTTCTCTAAACAATTTTTCTAAAATTTCAAATATATTTCCTGTACACATAAATGCACCTGTATCAATATAATGCCAATCTTTAATTGTCTTACCTATATCCACAATTTGACCATTTTTTGTAAAAACTTTTGTTGCTTCTTCAATTTCTATAATTTCATTTTGTTCACAAACAATAGCAGTGTTTTCAGGAGCTTTTATAGCTTTTTTAAGAAATTCAGGACTATAAAGATGATCTCCCATTAAAACAAGAAATTTCTCTTCATTTTTAAATAGATTTTTAGCGCAGAAGACAGAATAAGCATTGCCTTTTTTAATATCACCATTGTAGATAACTTGAACGTCCTTATCTAAAATATTTATAATTTCTTCTGCTTTATAACCAACAACAACACAGATTTCTAATCCAAGTTCTTTAAGGATGGCACAATTGCGGAGTATAAGAGGGACACCGCAGACTTTTATGGCAGGTTTTGGTTTTTTGACCGTAATGGGTCTCAACCTTCTGCCTTCTCCTGCGGCTAAAATTAATACTTTCATATATTTTTCTTTTAAATATAGTCACTGTTAAAAAAATTCTTAACAGAAACTTTACAAAATTTTAACTCAAATTATTCATTACTGCAAGTCTTGGCAAAAATAATTAAAGGTGCTATGGTGGAAAAAAATCCTAGGAGGAAGGGATGATAAGAAGAGAAGTCTGGTTTTTTAAAAAGGCCGGACCGGAAAATACATCCGCCTGTTTGGACATTTTAGTAGTATTAGCTGAAGAAGATTATCAAGATTTTGTTATTGCTTCTACTACTGGGGAAACAGGTAGACGAGCAGCAGAAAGATTAAAACCTTTTGGTGTAAATGTAGTTGTAGTTGCTCATTCTGTTGGTTTTAAAGAACCAAATCATGATGAATTTTTAAAAGAAAATTATGAAGCCATTTTAGCTGCTGGTGGCAAGATTTATAAAGGAACTATACTTACTCATTCTTTAGAAACAGCATTTGCTAAAAAATTTGGTGGTGTTTATCCCACTCTTATTATTGCCCAATCCTTACGTCGATTGGGTGAAGGTATAAAGGTATGTTGTGAAATTGTTATGGAAGCTTGCGATGCAGGTTTAATAGAGGAGGGTAAAGAAGTAGTAGCTATGGCTGGTACTGTGCGTGGAGCAGATACAGTAGCAATTTTAAAATCTGCAACTTCAAAAAGATTTTTAGATTTAAAAGTACTTGAAATCCTTGCAAAACCACGTATTTAAGGAGAAAAAAATGCTTATTTATGATTATACAAATCTTATTGAAGAAAATATAGGGAAACAAGGAATTTCTTGGAACTTATTACAAGAGAGAAAAAAATTACTTTCTGTCTTACATGAAGAGATAAAAGAAAAGCAAAAAGATGGTACCTTTTCTTTTTTAGATTTACCTATTATTCAGCCAGAATTGGATAAGATGAAAAAATTTGCTGCTGATGCTAAAGGAAAGTGGGAAAATATTTTAGTACTTGGTATTGGTGGTTCTTCTTTAGGAGCTAGGGCATTATTTCAAGCCCTTTGTCATCCTTTTTATAATCTTCTTTCTCCTACAGAAAGAAATGGCTATCCTCGTATATTTTTTGCTGATAATGTAGACCCAGAGTTAATGCAGAGTTTTTTAGATATTTTAGATTTAAAAAAGACCCTTTTTTTAGTAATAAGTAAATCAGGAACAACTGCTGAAACTTTAGCCCAATTTTTGCTTTTTTTAGAAATAATAGAGAAAAAAGGAAATTTAAAAGAACAAATAGTTATTATTACTGACCCTGAAAAGGGGCCATTAAGAGAAATATCTAAAGAAGGCTTTTTTACATTTTCTATTCCACCTAAAGTAGTAGGCAGATACTCTGTACTTACACCTGTTGGGCTTTTACCAGCTATACTTGTTGGTATAAATATAGAAGCTGTGCTTGAAGGTGCAAAAATTATGTATGAACGTTGTCAAAAAATAGAAAACCCTGCTTATCTTTATGCACTTACTCATTTCTTATTTTTAGAAAAAGGAAAAAATATTCATGTTATTTTTCCTTATACTCAAGCATTAATGGGCTTGGCAGAATGGTGGTGTCAGCTTTGGGCAGAAAGTTTAGGAAAGGAAGAAAAAGGGCCAACTCCTGTAAGGGCATTAGGAGTAACAGACCAGCATTCTCAGCTTCAGCTTTATATGGAAGGTCCTTATGATAAAGTTATTACATTCTTTGTGCCTAAAAAATATCGAAAAACTATATCTATTCCACATTCTTTTAAAGAAATTTCTGCTTTTAATTACCTTTCAGGTCATACTTTTAATGAATTGATTCAGGCAGAACAGTTAGGTACAGAAGCTGCTTTAAGCAAAGCAGGGCGCCCTAATGCTAAATTTGTTTTTGAAAAAATTGATGCCTTTACAATAGGAGAAATCTTTTTATGTTTAGAATTAGCTACTGTTGCCTTTGGTCTGCTTATGAAAGTAAATCCTTTAAACCAACCTGGTGTAGAATTAGGTAAACGTTATACTAAAGCCTTAATGGGACATCCAGAATGGATAGCAGAAAAACCAAATATTGAAAGTCCAAAATGTATCATAGCGAAGGTGTAAGACCTTTTAAACTTGTAAAATACTTCGCCTATACGAGTTTTTCCCTTATTTTAATCTCATCATTAGCACTTTCTTTTGTTATCTCTAAAGGGGCAAGAAAACTTATTCTTAAAAAAAGTGAAGATTATGCTTTTTTAGTGGCTGAAAATCTAAATCATCAAGTATTTCTCCATTTTACTTTACCTACAGTAGCCATCTTTGGCAGAATTAAACTGCGTGAAAGAGCGCAATTTGAACGTATGGATCGAGTAGTAAGAAATACTATTCATGGTTTCAATATTAAGCAGGTAAATATTTATGATATTAAAGGAAAAATTGCTTATAGCACTGACAAAAAATTGATTGGGAAAAAGATGCCTGTACCTCCAGAATTTGAACAGGCAAAAAAAGGCAAACTTTCTTATCGATTGGAAGGAAATGTATTAAAAACTTATGCTCCTTTTATGGCTGAAAGAGGATTGGTAAAAGATCCAAGTATGGTATTGGGAATTTTTGAAATTATTCAAGACTTAAAAAAGGATTATCAAAGTATTACAGATTTTCAAAGAACTGTAGTACTCAGCTCTGTCCTTATTATGGGATTTTTATTTATTGGTCTTACCTTAATTGTACGCAGAGCAGAAAGGATCATTGAAGAAAGAACTGAAGAAAAAAGAAAATTAGAAGAACAATTAAGACAAGCCGAACATCTTGCCAATATTGGCCAAATGGTAGCAGCCATTTCACATGAATTAAGAAATCCTTTAGGAGTAGTATCTAGCACAGCAGAACTTTTAAAAAGTCGTGAGAAAGAAAATCCTACAAATGCCCAACTTTCTCAAATTATATTAGAAGAAGCCAAAAGAGCTAATCAAGTTTTAAGCGAATTTTTAGAATTCGCTCGACCACGTTTGCCTAAACTTTCTTCATGTGAAATAACAGCCATTTTAGATAAAGTACTTACTTTCTTAGGGCCAGAATTCAAATCACAGCAAATTGAAATTGTAAAAGATTATAAAGATAAACCAATTATAAATGCCGATGCTGAGCTTTTATATCGCGCTTTTTCAAATATTGTCTTAAATGCTATACAAGCCATGCCTAAAGGTGGAAGATTAAAAGTAGAAGTAAATACTAATCCAAAAGAAGAAAAAGTAATTATTACATTTAGTGATACTGGAATAGGAATACCAGAAGATGTATTAGAGAAAATTTTTACTCCATTTTTTAGCACAAAAGAAAAAGGGACAGGTCTTGGACTTGCTATTGTGAAAAAGATTATTGAAAATCATCATGGAAGGATTAAAATTGAAAGTGAGATAAACAAAGGTACAAAAGTAATTATTTGGTTACCTTATTGATTATGGAAACTATACTTATTGTTGATGACGAAAAAAATTATTTGGTAGTTTTAAAGGCTGTTCTTGAAGAAGAAGGCTATGAAGTCCTAACAGCTCAAGATGCTTTTTCTGCATTAGAAATTATGCAACATACAGACTTAGATGTAGTTGTTACTGATATGAAGATGCCTCAGATGGATGGTATTACTTTGCTTGAAAAAATTAAAGAAATAAATGAAGATTTACCTGTTATTATGATGACAGCATATGGTACAGTTGAAACAGCTGTTGAAGCTATGAAAAAAGGAGCATTTGATTACATCCTTAAACCATTTTCTAATGAAGAATTAAAACTTACTATAAGAAAGGCTATTAATGTCTATCAATTATTAAAAGAAAATAGACGGCTAAATCAAGCATTATATCATCAATATCATTTTGACAACATTATTGGAAAAAGTAAGACAATGCAAGCTGTATTTGACATAATAAAAAAAGTAGCAGCAACAAAAACAACAGTACTTATCACTGGTGAAAGTGGTACAGGAAAAGAATTAGTAGCAAGGGCTATCCATTATAATAGTCCTAGAAAAAACGCACCATTTATATCTGTAAATTGTGCTGCTTTACCTGAAACTTTATTAGAAAGTGAATTATTTGGACATGAAAAAGGGGCATTTACTGGTGCTACTGCGATGCGTAAAGGAAGGTTTGAATTGGCAGATAAAGGTACATTATTTTTAGATGAAGTAAGTGAGATGTCACCAGCCCTTCAAGTGAAGTTATTAAGAGTATTACAAGAAAAAGAATTTGAAAGAGTAGGTGGTACAAGAACATTAAAAGTAGATGTACGTATTATCGCAGCTTCAAATAAAGATTTAAGAGAGGAAGTAGATAGTGGAAATTTTCGAGAAGATTTGTATTATCGTTTGAATGTAGTTCATATCCACTTACCGCCATTACGCAAACGCCCTGAAGATATACCTCTTCTTGTTGCTCATTTTCTTAAAAAATACACAAAAGAAATGGGAAAAAGTGAATTGAAAATATCTCCTGAAGCATTAAGCCTTATATATAATTACAGTTGGCCAGGAAATGTAAGAGAATTGGAAAATGCTATAGAAAGGGCAGTAGTACTTTGTTCAGGAAAAGAGATAAAACCAGAACATTTACCAGAAGAATTAAGAGAAGAAAAAAGAACCCCTTCCTCTCTTTTGGAAAATTTACCAAAAAATCTTACATTACCTCAACTTTTAGAAGAAATAGAAATCAGGCTTATTCGTCAAGCATTAGCTGAAAGCAATTTTATCCAAGCAAAGGCTGCTCGTTTACTCGGTATTACTAAAAGTTTGCTTCAGTATAAAATCAAAAAATACAATCTTCTTTCATAGACCAAAATTTTATACCTAAAATAACCATATATTTAAAAGAGTTCAAAAATTTGAACTTCTAAAGTAAAATTTTTTGAACAAACCTATTTTTTCTTCTTTAAAAGAATTAAATTTTTGGATACTTAAGAGTTGGCAAGCTTTTTGCTAATTAAATTTATAAAATTCTCATTTTCTCCCTCCTCTAAGCCGGTGGTCAATGATCACCGGCTTTAATCTTCTAATACACATAAATTATCACGATGAATCACTTCGTCATATCCTTTATAACCTAAAACTTTGATAATATCTTTAGTATTAAGACCTTTTATCTTTTCTACTTCAGTACTATTGTAATTTACAAGACCAATAGCAATCCTTTCTCCTTTTTCTCCTACACAATAGACAGGATCTCCAGCAAAAAATTGTCCTTTAACTTTCTTTATTCCAGAAGGCAAAAGACTTTTTCCATTTTGTTTAATAGCCTTTATAGCCCCTTCATCTATAACTAATTCTCCTTTAGCTGGAAGAGATGCTAACCAATGTTTACGTAAACGTTGCGTTTTTTGAGGCAAAAAAAGAGTACCAACATCTTCACCTTCAAGAATAGCATTAATTATTCCTGGTTTATCACCTTTTGCAATAAATACAGGAATCCCTACAGCCGTTATATCTTTAGCTACTTTAATTTTACTAGCAATACCTCCACGCCCCAAAAAACTAGGAGTAGTTTTTCCTAAAGCCTCAATTTTTTTATCTATTTTTTCTATTATTGGCAATCTTTTTGCTTCTGGATAAAAACGGGGATCATGATTATAAAGACCATTCATATCAGTGAGAAGAATAAGCAAATCTGCTTCTAACATAGCTGTTATAAAGCCAGCTAAAAAATCATTATCACCAAACTTTATCTCTTCTACTGCTACTGTATCATTTTCATTTACAATAGGCACAATACCCCAATGTAAAAGGGAAAAAAATGTATGTCTTGCATTAAGATAACGATGACGATCCACAAGCCCATCACGAGTGAGAAGTACTTGTGCTACTTTTAAATTATATATAGCAAAGGCTTCTTCATAAATGCGAATTAAATCACTTTGTCCAATTGCAGCCAAAGCCTGCTGTTGAGGAAGTGAGACAGGTCTTTGCTTTAAACCCATCTTTCGCATTCCAGCAGCAATAGCGCCAGAAGAGACAAGAATCACCTCTTTACCTTGATTATGCAATTTAGCAATTTGAGTAACTAATTGTTCTATTACTTTAACATTAAGACCACTTTGAGTAGTAATAACACTACTTCCTACTTTTATTACTAAACGGCGAACTCGTTTACATAAAGATTTCCTTAAATTGATTATCTCTTCCCTTGATAGCATAAACCTTTTTAGCTAATCCCTCTTTTAATTCTTCTATGCCTTTTTTAAAAAGAGCAGAAACACACCAATATGTTAATTTTTCTTTTTTTAACGCCTCTTTTAAAAAAGGCAATATCTTTTTAGCCTCTGGTAAATCTATTTTATTAACAATAACTACCTGTTCCTTTTCTAAAAGCGAAATATTATAAGCACTAATTTCATTTTTTATTTTTTTTAAAGAAGCAAGAGGATTTTCTATCTCAACCCTTGAAGCATCAAGAACATAAGCAATCATAACATTTCTTTCAATATGGCGTAAAAAGCGAATACCAAGTCCTATACCTACATGTGCACCTTCAAGGAGACCTGGAACTTCTGCAATAACAAATGGAGGATAATCAGCAACTGTTACTACTCCCAATTGTGGAGCAAGAGTAGTAAATGGATAATCAGCAATCTTAGGACGTGCTGCTGAAAGGGCTGCTACTAAAGATGACTTACCTACATTGGGTTCACCAACAAGTCCAACATCAGCCACTAACTTTAATTCTAATAAAAGCCATCTTTCTTCTCCCTTTTCTCCTGGTTGAGCAAACCTAGGTGCTTGACGTGTAGGAGTAGCAAAATGCCAATTTCCTAATCCTCCTTTTCCACCCTTAGCTACAATAACTTTTTGCCCTGCTTCTACCAAATCAGCTAACATTTTCCCAGTTTCAGCATCCCATACAACTGTGCCAACTGGTACTTCAATAATAAGATCTTCACCATCTTTACCTTTTTGCCTTTTACCCCTTCCATGTTGTCCGTTCTTAGCTCTAAAATGTTGACGATATTGGAAATCTAATAGAGTGTGAATATGAGGATTGGCTCTTAAGATAACATGCCCCCCACGTCCACCATCACCACCATCTGGGCCACCACGGGGGACATATTTTTCGCGACGAAAACTAACACATCCCCTTCCGCCATCTCCGGCTTTAACATATATCTTAGCTTCATCAACAAAACGCATTTAAGCATTTATAGGATATACACTAACCCTTTTCTTATTTTTTCCTAAACGTTCAAAAGCAACAATTCCATCTATTTTAGCATATAAAGTATAATCCTTACCCATTCCTACATTTAAACCAGGGTGAACCTTTGTTCCCCTTTGTCTAACAAGAATATTTCCAGCACGAACAAATTGTCCTGCAAAACGTTTGATACCTAATCTTTTACCAACACTATCTCGACCATTACGAGAACTACCACCTGCTTTTTTATGAGCCATAATTTACCTCCTTAAACCTTAATTTCTTCAATTCTTACAGCAGTAAAATATTGACGGTGTCCACGCTTTTTATGATATCTTTTCCTCCGTTTAAATCTAAAAACAATGATCTTTTTTCCCCTTCCCTGCTGTACAATAACACCCTTCACTACTGCTCCATTAATATAAGGATGTCCTATTTTAATTTCCTTTTCGTCAGAAACAAGAAGTACTTTTTCAAATAATACCTCTTCACCTTTTTCCCCTGGAATTTTTTCTATTCTAATAATTTCTCCAGGTGTTACTCGATATTGCTTGCCACCTGTTTCCAACACTGCATACATAAATTTTTCCTCCTTTTCCCAAAAATTTAAATTAAAATGTATCCTTTTAATTTTGTCAAGGTGATTTCATAGTTTCTTCCAATACAAAAATCTTTTCTTTTACTGTAGAAATTGGAAGAATCTTTATCTTTGGTTCTTTAAAAGAACCTTTAACTCCAATAGGAATAGATATAAGTGTTTTGCTTTTCCCAGTAAGTATTTCTCCAAGAATAGGGATATTACTTATAATTGCATCTGCTGTTCTTAAGGGAGAAATAAAAACAACAATATCTACTTTTTCTTTAAATGGATCTATCCAACCTTTGGCAAAAGCCTTAAGACCAGGCCCTTCCAAAAAACCTTTTTCTAACCAAAAACGGCCATCTTCAAATTTCCCTTTACATTCAAAACGATGATAAGAAAAACCTTTTTTCCATAAATCAGAAAATTTACCTTTAAAAATTTCCATAAAATCTAAAAAAGAAAAAATTTTAATAAAAAATGGCCATTTGTATATTTTACCACTTTTAGATAAAAAATATAATTCTCCATTAAGATTCTTTTTAAAAGGCTCTTTCATTTTTAAATGGGCTTCTAAAGAAAAACATCCTTCAATAATATCCTTTTTAGCCAAGCAAAGAATAGCTTGGTGAAGATCTGCATTTTGGGCTTTAAGATGGGAAAAAATGGAAAACTTCCCTTTTTCAAAAGAAATATTGCCAGTAGTATCTATTCCACATAATTGACCTTGAGTTATTGTTAAT
>Ga0209410_1000401_pt1 | contig 19840 bp, 17 predicted proteins | sample Mar14436cmmetaG_FD_184135 | JGI IMG/M metagenome (GOLD analysis project Ga0209410, IMG submission 184135) | Marine hydrothermal vent microbial communities from Guaymas Basin, Gulf of California to study Microbial Dark Matter (Phase II) - Marker... ... | reverse complement strand
GAGTAGAGTAGTAGTAGACCATTTGACCAAAATCTCAGTTGAGATAGAGAAGGGATGTGATCGCTCTTTTGACTAAAGGGTTCAAGTGATGTCTGCTTCGTTAACACCACAGGAGTGTCCAAGATAGAATACAATAATGATGTGAAGAATGAGTGGAGAATCTGTTGTTTAAAAACTGAAGAGTTTGAAATACCACTACCAGAAATATTAAACGTAAAATCAGCAGGCTTGCGTCTCCGATTCGTGCTTCCGCATCTAGGCGATAAATCATAGAGCGTTTCACAAACAATGAGTTTAACGTGACCTCTAGGATTGGCACTAATGCACTGGGATTGAATTCTCAGAGCATCAATCTTTTAAACGATTGGGAGAGAATCAGTGCAGATGATGAATGTCGTCTCGCCTGAGCAATGATGAGCACGGAGGTGTCTGAATAATAGGGAGGTGTGTGTTTGAAAAGGGGTGCCGAAATATTTGCTTCTGACAGGGGTAAGAGTAGGGAGAGAGGTCCGCTGGAGTTCAAGTCCCATTTAGTTGAAAGAGAAGGAGACCTGGGACTATTATGTAGGAAGGACGTGATCACAGTCTACTCTTCCACCAGAATAGAGGAAGCTATAGAGGAAATGGTTAGGGCTAAGATAAAGAAACTTCCAGTAATAGACGCTGGAACTAAGAGACTGCTAGGAATGGTTACTAGTTACGACATAGCGGATTTCCTCGGAGGCGGCGAGAAACACAACATAATAACTAAGAGACATAATGGAAACTACCTCTCGGCCATAAACGAGCCTGTTAGAGAAATAATGGCGAGTGATATACCAAGAGCCTATGTAGAGGAGAGCTTAGAAGAAGCCATGGAGAGATTAGTAAAGAGTAAGTACACTGGTATGCCTGTATTAGACGAAAACGATAGGGTAGTTGGAATAATAACGGAGAGAGATTTCATCAAACCAATAGCCGGTTTAGAGACTGGAATAAGTGTTAGAGACGTAATGACTGAGGAAGTTTTAACTCTACCTCCAGGTGCTCCCCTAATAGATGCAATGAGGGCTATGGTAAGGAACGTCTTCAGGAGAATACCAATCACAAGCGAAGGGTCCCTTTTAGGAATAATCACCACGATTGACATACTGAGTCACTTCATAGAGAAGGAGACGTTTTCCAAGATAAGATCCTCTGGATTGGAGATTGTTCTAAATGAGGAGATATCCAGACTGATGACCAAGGAGGTAATAACAGTATCCCCAGATAAAGACGTCGGATATGCTTCGAAAATAATGCTGGACAGGGAAATAGGCGGTCTGCCAGTTTTGTCAAATGGAGAATTGGTTGGAATTGTGACCGAGAAGGACGTCATTTCTTCTTTTATTTGAAGTGATCGAAATGAGGAGGAGGATAGTGCATATATCCGATACGCACATAACTCCCTTGGGAAGGTTTCTCTCGGACGTATACGATGCAATGGTAGAGAAAATAAACGAAGAAAGAGCTGATCTAATAATACATTCTGGAGACGTGACAGACTACGGGTTTCTACAGGAATATAAATTAGCCAGAGATAGATTGGCAGAGTTCGAACTGGAACCTTTGGTAATTCCAGGGAATCACGATTACAGGAACTTAGGTCATACTCTCTACCCAGAGTTCATAGGGGAGACACACACAGTCATGGAGGTTGAAGACTTAGGCATAATAGCTATAGATACCAGTGTGCCTGATTTAAACGAAGGGAGACTCGGGAGAACTGGTCAGACTCACCTGATGAGTGGTCTAAGAGAGTTTCAAGAGCTCATTAAAGTCGTGGTTCTCCATCATCACTTGGTCCCAGTTCCGGAGGCGGGAAGAGAGAGAAACCTGATAGACGATGCCGGGGACGTCCTCAAAATAATATGTGAGAATGGAGCAGACCTAGTTCTCTGTGGCCATAGACACGTCCCAAATGCTATTAAAGTCGAGAATACTGTGATAGTAAACGCTGGAACTCTTTCTTCTGTCAAAACAAGGGGATATCATGGGAATTCATACAATCTGCTAGAGATTACAGAGAAGAGAATTAGAGTAAAGGTAATCAGATACTTAGATGGAAATTTCGACGTGGAAATGGAAAAAGAGTACAAGAGGATGGATTCTCCCTGAAACCTCAAGTGACGAAATTTCACTGGGATCATGGCTTTAATATCAAGCAGTAAGGTGTCGACATTATATTACTTTGCTATCTGATCCATTCCTGCGCTTATTATCTCCTCTGCTTTTCCTATCCCCTTTCCTAGCTCTATATCGAATCCTAAGTCCTTTAATGTCATTTCCAGTGCTGAAATCGTGATTAATACTTCTCTCTCTGTTATGCTCCCCATGTGACCTATCCTGAATATTTTCCCTGAGAGATGGTCTTGGCCTCCGGCTATTATCACTCTGTATTTGCTTCTCATCCTCCCTCTGAGTTCCTTGTCCTCTATTCCTTCAGGAATCTTCACAGCAGTGACTGTCCTAGATTCATATCCTCTTTCTGGGAATAGTTCCAGTCCCATTTCCCTTACTGCACTCCTCACAGCATCAGAAAATATCTCATGTCTCTTTATGCTGTTCTCGAGACCTTCAACGTTTACTATGTAGTCCAAAGCCTCTCTGAGAGCATAGAAGAGTGGCACGGATGGTGTATATGGTGTCTCTGGAACTTCCTTCTCCAAACTCCTCTTGTACCTCTTTAGATCTAGGTAATACGTCCTCCTCCTATTTCCTTTCTCTTCTATCCTCTCCCAAGCCCTCTCACTTACTGATATCATTGCCAAACCTGGAGGAGTTGCTAAACACTTTTGAGACCCAGCAATCGCTAGATCTATCCCGAAATCGTCTACCCTTATGTCGTCTCCTCCCAGGGACGAGATAACGTCTAGTACGTATAAGGCCTCGCTTTCCTCCCTTATTACCTTTCCTATCTCCCTTATTGGATTTCTTATGCCTGTGGAGGTTTCATTATGTACTACAGCTACTACTTCCACATCTGGATTCTCTCTCAGCATGTCCCTTACTAAATCCGGTCTCAGGGCTTTTCCCCACTCTAGTTTCACTTCTATTACATCTGCACCATAAGATTTCGCTATATCCACGAATCTCTGGCTGAATTTTCCATAAACTGGTACTAGAACCTTATCACCCTCTGATACCGTGTTGGAAATAGCTGCGTCCATGCAAGCAGTTCCTGAACCAGTCACTATGAACACGTCCCCTTTAGTTCTGAAAATCTCTTTCATCATTTCTACACATTCCTTTAGGATTTCAGAGAAGTCTTTGCTTCTATGTGACATTATCGGCTTAGACATTTCTCTTAGAACCTTACTCGAAACCGGTGTCGGGCCTGGAATCATTAGGAGATCTCTCTCGTCCCACAACTCCATCCCCCTGGGGGGAAGGTAGTCAGTCTTTTAACCTTTCCCCAATTCTAGTGATCACACACCTACTCGCTGGGTGGGAAGCTTGCCCAGACCCATCTTCTTCCTGAGTGATTTCGGCACCAAAGATTGGTACGTAGCGAGTGTCAAGTCAAAAATAATTAGTATAAGTCCTAATTCTTATATAGTAGATGTTACTCACGAAATAGAGCCGTTTAATATTCTTCAGGGAGCTTTCGTTCTTTACAACTTGTCTAAGGATTTGTCTTCAGAAAGCGTTATACTCGGGGTAGTGGATCCAGGGGTGGGTACCTCTAGGAGAGGGATAGTGATAGAGACCTCCAAGGGAAACTACTACGTGGGGCCTGATAACGGATTGTTATATCCAGCATCGTCCTCAGAAGGGATATCGAGGGCCTTTCACATACTGGAAAGTGGAGATGAGTCCAAAACTTTTCACGCCAGAGATTTGTTTGCACCCGTTTCTGCTCTTCTTTCCTACGGGGAAATCCCAGCGAATTTAAGAGAAATTTCTCCTGAAGAATTGAAAAAACTGGAAATCCCAGATGCTGTGATATCTGAGAAAACCTGCGTGGCCAAAATACTACATTCAGATAGATTCGGAAATCTAATAACTAACGTGAGAGATTGGTCCCTAGAAACCGAGGAGGAAGTAGAACTCTTAACCAGTAAGGGTGAAAAGCTAGTTGTGAGATTTCTCGAAACATATGGGGAAGCTAGAGACAGGGAAATCATTATCCTGAGAGGCAGTTCTGGATTTCTGGAGATTTCTATAAAGGAAGGAAATGCCAGAGAGATTACAGGTCTTGTCCCTGGTGAAGAAGTAGTCCTGAGAAGAAGAAAAAAGTAAATTCACGCATTTCATACTCGGGGGGGTAATTTGAGGTACCTAATCGTATCCATGTTAGTTTTGGTTTCGATGGTTCAGCCAGGAGTTAAAGAAGAAAGAGATGTTTTAGATGAAGCTCTAGATGAAATTGACGTGGAAAAGCTAGGATTCCAAATAAAGGATAGTTGGATATACTTCCCGAGAAGCGAATACACCCTGCCTTTCTTCTGGGGGATATTCCAAGAGCCGCTCAGAATCTATGAATTCTCAGACACTTTAGCGAATTCAGCTAATAGAACTAGAAGTGGCGAGTACTCTAGATTCGCCTGGAATTGTCTATTGAGAATGGGATACAAGGTCTCCCTCTACGGACCTAACTTATTCCTAGACGAAAACAGGACTATTGATCAAATAAGGGAAATATATCTCCTGAAAATGGAGCCAATAAGAGGAAAAAGCTTTTCCCAGGTTTCATTCGACTTAGAGAAGGAATACTCCGAGAAGTTAAATGCTCTCCCAGACGAAGTGGATTCAACCCTCGCTAGACTTCTCCAAGGATTAATCGAGTCTTGGAAGTGGCGTGAAATAGCATTCAGAAATTGTAAGAGTTCTGTTTTCGGAATAAGAGACTTCACCTCTACCCAGCCGGATGGAACTAAGTTCTATCCGGAAGTACAAGACCTAGAGAGTTGTTTGGACTTCCCATCCCTGTATTACTCAGGGATGATTCTCCTCTATACAATTGAAGAATTAAGAGACGATTTGTCCTCCATTAGTGACTTGAAATTAAAGGAGAAAGTAGAACTAGAAACTCCTCTGGGGAAAGTGATAGTAGGTAGTTCCGAGAAAGACGTTCACGAATTGGAAGACGTGTTCCTATTACTCGACTTGGGAGGAGATGACTACTACTCCGGAGAAATAGCATCTACCTCAGAGAAGGTTGGGGTCTCTCTCCTGATAGACTTGGGAGGAAATGATGAATATGAGGGAAAGATCTCCTCTGGGACAATGGGATCCTCTCTGCTACTAGACGTTGAAGGCAACGACAAATACTCCTCGAGTGGATACTCTCAAGGGCTAGCTTTCTTCGGATTCTCCTTTCAAATAGATGAGAATGGAGATGACAAGTACTTCCTAATGGGAGAAGCTGGGCAAGGGGCTGGCATATTCGGTCTGGGAGTATTAATGGACTCCAAAGGGAACGACTTCTATTACTGCATGGGAGATTGCCAAGGATATGGTGGAGTCGGAGGTTTCGGTTCTCTGGTTGATCTCGATGGAGATGACTCCTATAAAGCTGAATGGGATCCTAGGGTCATAGACAGGAGTGATTACCACACAAAAGGAGAGTGTAACTACAGCAATGCTCAAGGAGCTGGATTCGGCAGAAGGGGAGATGGCTCAGATGGACACATTTGGTCAGGAGGTCTAGGTGTTTTATTGGACCTTAAAGGAAATGATGAATATGAAGCCGGTACTTTCTCTCAGGGGATAGGATACTGGTTTGGTGTTGGAATACTTTACGATAAAGCTGGAAACGATCATTATAAGAGTGCTTACTTTACCCAAGGCTCTTGCGCTCATTACTGCATAGGAGCTCTCCTTGATCTTGGAGGAAACGATTCACATGAGCTATTCTCTACTGCAGGAGCAGCGTACGGTTTCGGATGGGACTTTGGGATCGGTTTCTTCCTAGAAAAAGGAGGGGACGACTCTTATAGTGCAAAGAGGATAAGTTTCGGATGTGCCGAGGTAAATTCAATAGCTATTTTCTTAGAGCTAGGAGGGAATGACTCATATCACTTTAATGGGAAATTGGGATTTGGAGCTTCTGACAAAAGAGGGAGATATCATCCGGAGATAGGTATGATGAGGTACGAGGTACCATCGATTGGAATATTCGTTGACGTCCACGGTGAAGACATCTACGATTGGGAAGAAGGGATTGCGGAGAATGACTCTAAGTGGTTCAGTCCCCCTAGGAAAGAATGGGGAAAGATGATTAGGAGGGGGATCGGAATAGATTCAAACGAAGGGTACATAGGTTTCATTGAAGAAATAGAAAAATTGAAAGAAACGTTGGGAAGTAGTTAGTTGTTCACTCCTAATCCCATGACTTTTTTATTGTGCTATCTTTATCCCACTCTTTCTTTTTGAGATTAGCACCACTCTGCTTTCTTTTGATTCCGAAACTATGTGATACCCTAGTTCTTTTGAGAGCTCCTCTGAGAACTTCAGTATTTCCCAATGTTTGGGCATGTTCCCCGGATTCAATCTGTATCTGGAATAACCCAGATTCATGTAGGCCTTTGGCTCTATGAAATCCGGCTCGGCAATTGAGTCCAATTTGACGTAATCCTCAACGAATGGCATGTTCCATCCCTTCACCAGAGTGTGTCTTATCACTCTCCTAGTCCCTAGAGAAGGTAATAGTCTCAAGGTCTCTATTAGAGATTCCCAAGCTCTTGGAACTCTCGGAAGGTTTAGGGCTTCGAAGACTCTTTCGTTAGGTGCTGTGACACTGACGTACAGTTGAGTTGGGAGAGGATCGAGTTCTTCCAAAGCCTTGGGATTCGTGCCGTTGGTCACTAGGAAGGTAGTGAAGCCTTTCCTGTGAGCTTCCTCTATGAACTCTCCTAGTTCTGGATAGAGAGTTGGTTCTCCAGCCAGGGAAATAGCTATGTGTTTTGGTTCCATTGCCTCTTCGAATTTCTCCTTATTTACCTTTGGATTTCCACCAAAACCACTTATCAGTGCTCTTTGTGCCTCTATGGATTTCTCCAGTAAATAGGATGGATCGTCCCACTCTTTCATCTCAACGTATGGGTAGTTGTTATACCTCCAGCAAAAGAGGCAGTTCAAATTACAGTGAAAGACAGAGGGGGTCATTTGAATACATCTATGACTTTCTATCCCGTAAAACTTCTGCTTGTAGCAGTATCTGTCACCTCTGAGAGACTCCTTTGTCCAGTGGCAAAGCTTAACTCCCCCTGCTTTTCCGACCAGTTTATATCCCTGCCTAAGGAGTAGTTCCCTCTGCATGTTCCTCTCTAGGGTAGGAGAGTTTAAAAATGTTGCCCAAGACTCTAGCTAGGAAATACGGACTACGGGAATTCATGGTAAAGAGATATATTGAAATATTTGGAGTTAAAGGGACGAAAGAATTTCTAGATAAAGTTGAGAGGGGTATTAGCAGCTACGTACGTGTGAATACCATAAGAGGAAGAGAGGAGGAGATAACATATCGGCTAATGGAAAAGGGATTCGATCTCAAAGACACTTTCGTCCCACACGTTTACTCCATAAAAGGAGATTTTTCTCCATCCAGTAGCCTGGAGTATCTAAGAGGAGAGATTTTTCTTCAAGACTTGAGTTCAGCATATGCTTCTTTTTCATTGGGGGTTAAAGAGGGGGAGAGAGTGCTTGACATGTGCTCAGCTCCAGGGGCTAAGACTACGCACATAGCTCAATTAATGCGTAACAAAGGTGAGATCCTAGCAGTAGATTCTTCCAAGACTAGGGTTTTATCGTTGATTTACAACCTAGCTAGATGTGGTGTGAGAAATTGCTACGTATGGATAGAGGATTCAAGGAAACTTCCATCGATGATAAAGAGCAAGTTCGATAGGGTGTTATTAGATGCTCCTTGTACTGGAGAAGGAGTGATTTCGAAAGATAGATCTAGAAAATTATCCAGAGTCGAAAAAGACTACTCAATAATGAGTTCCATTCAGAAGGAATTGATATCATCCGGACTTTCTCTTCTAAAAGAGGGAGGAATACTCGTGTACTCCACCTGTTCAATATCGCCGGAGGAGAATGAAGAAGTCATATCATATGCTTTAGAAAAGTTCCAAGTAGAGATTATTCCACTGGAATTCGGTGAGAGAGGACTGAAAAGCTTTATGGGTAGAAAATATCCGAGAGAGGTGACTAAATGCCGTAGGTTTTATCCACACGTTCACGATACCTATGGATTCTTCTTGGCTAAATTGAGGTTGGTGAAGGAGGTGAAAACTTGACTCCCAGTTGGTTCAAATCACTAAAAAGATGGGTCGAAAATTTGAATTCTGAGTATGAGGATGAGATAATGAAATTCATGAAATGGTGTCTAGACAGTGAGATTCTGATTAAGAAAGAGAATTTAATTCTTCTATTAACTTCAAGGAGCTCCTTCCTAAATAGAAGTGTATTCTCTGGGATCCCTCTGGGAGAAATAGGTTCAAGGGAGAGATTCATCCCTCATCCAGAAATCTCTTCGGTAATAGGCCCATTCCTGAAGAAAGCATATTCCTCTGAGAAAGGAGCAGTGCTCTTTACATATGGGAGAGATCTGTTCATAGAATCTGTCTTAGGATATTCAGAGATGCCGAGAGATGAAGAGTGTCTTTTAATCTGTGACGCTTATGGCAGAGACTTCGGAATAGGAAGGTACAAAAGAGGAGAAAGGATAATAGTGAATCTACTAGACCGAGGGCTTTACTTGAGGAAGGGATACTGAGGTGGTAGATTACATGGTGAAGGTTGCAGTACACTCCTCGGATTGCGACGGAATACTCTCCGCCTCTCTAATACTGTTGAAATACCCAGAGGCAGAAATAGATTTCCTAACAGTAGAAGAAGCTAAAGAGACCAATAAAGAATATGACATAGCTGTAGATCTCCCTAGGCCTAGGAAATGTAGGCTTTGGATAGATCATCACGAGAGCAACTCTGATCTCAAAAGAAATGGAGATTACTTTGATCCTAACGCTAATTCTGCAGCTTCTCTCTTGGTCAAGGCATTGGATCTAGAGAGATCGAAAATAGCTAGGGAAATAGTCGAGATGGCTAACCTAGCTGATACCGGAAGACACACGGATGATCTCCTGATACTAGACAGAGTGATAAAGTGGAACCAAGGAAACAAAGAGAAGCTCCTAGCTATAGCAAGGGCTGTTTCCAAGTCTGGCAGAGATTTCATGAGGGAAGAGCTAATATCCTCAGAGTGGAGGAAGATTAAACCTGAGATCGAGAGATTCAACAAGAAAATAGAGGAAATAATTTCAAGGGTTACGGAAGGGGCGAGAGTGGCTCTAATAGACGAGAGAGGTTCCTTACCATACATAGTGAGCAAAGATTTGGGCGTGAGGCTTTTGGATAAGTTCGAGGTAGTAGCTCTAGTATATGAAGTAAAAGACGGTCTAAGAATTTCTTTTAGGAGCAAAAACGAGAATGTGGAGGAAATTGCGAAGAAATTGGGCGGAGGGGGACACGTGCATGCGTCTGGATCATCAATAACGGAGGGAGAGCTATATAAAGTGGTTGAGGAAATCTCCAGGAGGTGGGGTCCGGTTGTTTACTTCAGAGTACGATGAAGTGCAAATACTAATCCACGGGAGAGCTGGGCAGGGAGTCGTGCTCTTGGGATATCTCTTAGGGAAGATAGCCTCGGAATGTGGATTTAACTGTCTTCAGACGAGTAGCTACGGTGCAGAGGCGAGAGCTGGGAACTCGTCCTCGGAGGTGGTTATATCTAAGAGTGAAATAGAGTTCCCCGGAGTTCTCGAGGCAGATGTGCTTGTCCTGCTCTCTGAAGGATTCGAGAGTCTACTAAACAAGTGTAAGAGAGATTGCCTAATAATAAAAACAGAGGGGGTGCGCTCCCCTCCGATTGGGAATACCATAGAAATTCCAGCTTTAAAGATCTCCAAGGAAATAGGTAGTCCCAGAGATGTGAATTTAGTCATATTAGGCTTCCTAGTTAAAAAGCTTGGATTGGATAAGGGAGTTTCCTTGAAGATCTTGGACGAAATGGAACTGAATAAAAGAGCATTTGAATCTGGATATTCCCTGCTGGATTAGCAGATCTTCAATTGGAGGAAGATTAACATTCTTTTCTTTGGTCAAAAATTCCAGTTACTTCTTAATTTCCATCTTCCTCTCTTTTCTATACTCGGATAATTCTCTCTCAAGCCACTCCATCTTCTCTCTAGCTCTTCTCAACGACAAATCAGACAGTTTCTCCCTAATTTTTTCCTCTAATTCTGTTTTGTTAGCTATGGCGAAATCTCCTATCCTCTTGACACTTACTTCGTCTTTCTCTATAACAGGCAGTCCTCCACCCTCAAAGACCTCTTTAGCTTGATGAGACATGTTTCCATGGCATATCACTGCCCTAATCTTCCTATTTAGGAGTTCAAGTGCAGTTTGGGATCCTCCTCCACTTGGATCCAAGATGAGAACTACGTCTCCTCTCTTTATTCCATATAGAGAATCTACCTCCGCTATACATTCTTTAGTGAATCTCTCTAGTACTTTCAGTGGAATTGCCTCTCCTCTAACTTCTAAGAGTCTCATTCTTCTCATTTCATTTATTTTCTTCATTAGCTCCATGTTTCTTCTTCTTTCTTCCTCCAATTCTTCCCTAAGCTTTGAGATTATCCTATTCCTCAGAGATATTGCCTCGTCCCTTTTCAGCTCTTTGAATTCCTCTTCAGTGATTTCACGTAATTTATTCTCTAACCTTTTTATTTTCTCTCTCAGTTCAATTACTTCATCGAGGTACTCGTCTCTCTCACTCTTTAATCTCTTAATAGTCTCTTCAAGCTCTTTTATCCTCTTGTTCTTCCTTTCAAGTAACTTTAATGCTTTTTCACTTATTACTTCCTCTCTCCTCTCCTCCATTTTTTCTTCTCTGGGTTTGGATTTCTCCCTTTCCCTTATCGACGAAATTACGTCTGAAAGCTTTTCTCCTTTAAGAACTCTTGCTTTAACCTCTTCTTCAAACTCTTCCATCCCTAAGTCTTTTAACCTTGAATAGATGTTCTCTAACTTACTTTTATATCTGCTGAGAGCATATAAGGCCGATGCCAGAGCATCTCTTTCGTGATCATTGTCTAAATCGATTTCAACTTCTTTAACAATCCTATTCTTCTCCTCTACACTCAGAGGTATGCTGGGGCTGAATAACACTGAGTTAAACGAAGAAGATATCTTTTCCACTAATTTGGGTGGATTAGGTACATCACAAGCTACCAAGACAGGAGTCCCTACCTCACCTATTCTTCGTATCATCTCTCCGAGAGAGAAAGATTTAGAGCTCTCCACTCCTAGTGGATTCCCTCTCAAATCCAAGAATGCCACGGCCTTAGTAGTTCCTGGATCTATTCCGACTATTATTGGCTTCTTCTGTGGAGAAGTTCTTTCCTCCGAGAGTGGAACGAAATCGAGCTTCTCTCTTTCAACTGGAATTATCGAGATTTGTATGTCTCCCTTTCTTCTTCTCACTACTCCCTCTAACTTCTCTCTGCCTGCATAAACTGTGAATTCCACCCTGGAATATCCTCCATCCGCACTCTTAGCTACTACATCGTATTCCAGTCCTCTTTCTCTGAATCTATCCTCTATCCGCCTTGATACCTCCCTTATGAGGGAGTGTATTCTCCTTCGATATCTGTCTTGGCTAAATCCGCCTCTACCAAGGCTTCTCCCCCTACTAACCACCACTCTGGTTTCCTCTTCAAAAACCAATACCTTGTAGCCAACTCCCCTTAGAACTAGCCTAGCGCACGCTATTGCTTCTTCCATTGAGCCATTTCCAACTTCTATTCCATGTTCACCCGCTAAAACCCGTAGAGGCTTACTCTCTCCAGGCCTACCTGTTACCTGTACGAGCGAGGTCTCGGGAGGAAGTCTCGAGTAAAAACTTATTAATCCCTTACTATCGAAGAGTTCATATATGTTGTCTACAGCTAGGTACTTAGGCCTTATCTCACTTATGAGTCTGAGAAGCCTGTACTTATTTAGGAACTCCTCTTTGAATAGCACCTCCTCTTCTGAGTTCAATACCACTACGGAATACCTAGGTGGCTCCTTAGATTGGGGCGATCCCTTAGATATGTCCACTCCCATTACTTCTATGTTACCACCTCCGAGGTGTTGGGGTTGAAGATTGGAATCATATCCGACACACATCTTGGGTTCGGCTCAGGTCCCAGAGAGATGGACTGTTTCTCCCAAGCAGAGGAGGCTTTCTCCATAGGCATGAGTGAAGCAGACGTTATATTGTTTGCTGGGGATCTCTTCGACTCAGGGTATCCTAAACCTAAGAGTTGGTACGTCGCCATGGGGATACTCTCAAAGAGGTTTTCCAAAGACGATTCTTGGGACGGAGAGTTCATTTCTAGAGACAGAGAATTGAGCGCAAATCATCTCAGGGGTATCCCAGTCGTGGCTATACATGGAAATCATGAGATTAGGAGGCCAATAAATCCAATAGAGGCCTTACACAAGTCTTCTCTCCTAATAAACCTCCATGGGGAGTCTGTAGTACTTGAGGGGAGTGATGGGAAACTAACGATACATGGAATGGGATTTGTCCCAGATAAGTACGCAGCTAAAGCCCTCTCCTCCTGGTCCCCCTCTCCAGAGGAGGGATTTAACGTGCTGATGCTCCATCAATCAGTCCTAGGATATGTCTATCCAAACGAGAGACCTCTAGAAATTGGAGAAATACCAAAAGGGTTTGATCTATATGTTTTCGGACACATTCATACGCCTAACAGGGGAGAAATACACGGAAAACCTCTGCTTATTCCAGGTAGCACTGTGAGGACTCAATTGTCCAAATCCGACTTAAAGGAGAGGGGAATATTCCTATTCGACGTTGAAAAGGGGGTAGACTTCTTCGTAAAGCTTAGGAGACAGAGAACTCTGATTATAAAGGACTTCCACTTCAAGGACGCCACTGTCAGAGAAATCGAAAAAGAGATCAGGGAGTTCCTAAATGAGTTTCCTTGGGAGAATTATGAGCTAGGACCCCTAATCAGAATTAGAATTCTTGGAGAGCTGAAAGATGGGGAAAGAAAAAGTGATCTTGACCTAAAGGCAATATCAGAAGAGTTTAAGGGAAAAGGAATAATTAGTTTTTCTAATAGACTCACATCAAAGTTCATGAGGAGATTGGGGAGGATAAGGATGGCTAGAAGAGGATTTCTTAGTGTAAAGGAGTTGGCTCTCTCTATCATAGAGGAGGAGTTCGGGGAAATGCATTCGATTAGTCCAAGGGAGATTTTTCAAGTTTTGGAGTCTGACTTACCAGATGAAGATGTTTTAGAGAGGTTAAGGAGGTTATTACTTGATAACCGAAGTTAAACTGAGAAATTGGAAATCCCATTCCAACACTAGAATTGAATTCTCTCCTGGGACGAACTGCATAATAGGAATAATGGGCGCAGGTAAGAGTTCCATATTAGAGGCAATCACTTTCGCTTTTTTCTCAGAAACACCATCCACCAGAGAGAAGAAGATTAGGATAGACGACTTGATAAGAAGTAGACCGAACAGAGAGAGATGGGCTGAGGTTGAGGTCTCATTCATAGCACAAGATGGAAATGAATACAGAGTGAAAAGAAGGATAGAACTAGGGAGGGGAACTACACATTCAGAGCTCAGAGACAGAGACGGGAAGTTGCTAGCTGGACCTAGATCAAGAGAAGTTACCAGAGCGGTGGAAGAGCTCATAGGAGTCGGATTCGATGTATTCACCAGAGCTGTTTACAGTGAACAAAACAGGATAGATCAATTCCTCACTGTCTCTAGAGGGAGGAGAATTGAGAAAATAGACGAAATGTTGGGGATAGACAAGCTAAAAGATATGAGAGAAAGAGGGAGAAAGATTCTGAGATTGATCTCGATTAAAGCTGAGGAGGTTCTGGACACAATTGAGTCCCTAGAGAAAAATAAACCAAAGGAGAAGTTAGATAGATTGAAGTCGGAACTCTCCAAGAAAGAAGAAGAAGTTAGAAGAGCATCAATGGAGCTAAAAGATTTAATAAAAAGAGAGAAAAAGTTAAAAGATGAGGTATCTAGACTGGAGGAGACAAAGCGGAAAATAGATCTAGCGAAACAAAGAATTGAACTTCTTTCGGAGCAAATCAAGTCTTGGAAGTCTGAGTTGGCTGAAATTGGGGAGCCTATTGAGGACTCTAGAGAAGTTGCAGAAAGGAAGTTGGATGTGCTGATGAAAGAAAGAGAGGAGATAACTAAGATCTCAGATGAAATTACTAAACTGGAGATGGAGCGCAACAGAATGCTAGGAAAGATAGAAAGTCTAGAAAAAGAGATATCTGAGCTGAGAGACGAAATAGTAGACTTGCCAGACGAGAAAGTTATCCTTGAACTATCAGAGAAGGTTTCTGAACTCGAGAAAGAAATAATAAAGGATGAATCAGACCTAGGTGATCTAATTGGAGAAATAGGTAGAAAGAAAGGCTTATTGGAGGAAATATTACGTGAAGTTTCCAAGATGGATCAAAGGATTAAAGAACTCGAAGAGAAAGTGAAGGATAGCATTTCCTTAGAGGAGGTTGAATCTGAACTCGATGACGCGAAGGAAAAGCTTAACCAAACCTTGGAGGAGATCTCATCTCTCAAGAGGATACTCCTATTGAAGAGAGAGGGAATGAATGTAATCATGGAGGGAGTATGCCCCGTCTGCGAGAGGAGACTCTCGGAAAGTGAGATATCATCCCTAATGAGCAAGACGTCCTCGGAATTAGAGAAACTATCCTTCGAGATCTCTTCATTAGAAAGAGAGAGAGAAAGATTGACATCAGTAATAAATGACTTAGAAGATAAAAAAAGAAGAGCAATCGAGACTGAGAACCTATTGAAAATTATGGAGGAATTAATTCATCAAAAGAAGAGAAAAGAAAGTGAGAGCTCCTCGTTGACTGAAGAGCTAGAATCTCTTTCAAGGAAAGAGAGATCATTGAAAGAACAGATATCTAGAAAAAAGGATGTATTGCAATCACTTAGAGAAAAATTGTCCGAAGTAGAGAGTAAATTAAAGAAAAAAGAAGAGTTAGCGGAGAGAATCTCTAAGAGAGAGACTATCTTATCCGAGTACAAATCTCTGGAGATGAGGATCTCCGAACTCAGAAACAAAATGACCAAAGATCCCAGAGAACTAGAAAAGGAGGTGGAAGCTCTCAAATTAACTGTTCGGGCACTAGATCTGAAGGAGAAAATAATGCGAGCTAAAGAAGAGATTTCCTCAATCAGAAAGGAGTTGGAAGGAACAAAATTCGATGAATCTGACTTTAATCTGAAGAGAGAGCTGCTTTTATCTTTAGAACGAGAAATAGGGGAGAAGAATAACTTCTTAATAAGTTCAAGAGAAACGATGTCGGAAATGAAGAAAAATATCTCATCCTTGGAGGAAGAAGTAAACATACTGGAGAAAAAGAGAGCTGAACTTAACGAAATATTGGAAATAGAACAACTATTGAAGAGATTCATTCACGCTTTGGAAAGAGCACAGGTAAGACTCAGAGAAGAATTCGTTGAGTCAGTAAACGATGTCATGGCTGAGATATGGCCCTTCTTGTATCCGTATGGAGATTACACTGGAATAAGGCTAGAAATAGATGAGGGAGACTACTCATTGAAATTGAAACACTCCTCTGGCAATTGGATTGAAGTAGATGGTATAGCAAGTGGGGGTGAGAGAACAGTAGCATCTCTAGCCCTGAGAATTGCCTTTTCAATTGCTCTAGCCCCTGGTTTCGGCGTCCTAATATTAGATGAACCTACTCATAACTTGGACTCTAGGGCAATAGAGGAGCTAATAGTAACTCTGAGGGAGAGGGTTCCCAAGATATTGAAACAGACGATAATAGTAACCCATGAGGAGAAGTTAGAGTCTTCAGCAACGGGATTCACATACAAATTAGAAAGAAACAAAGACGAAGATTCTCCTACGTCAATTTCATTCGTGTCAACTCTTCCCGTTTCTGGGTCGTCCAGTTGACTTTGTATTTGTTTACCTAGAGCATTTAATCTTGAGATTGGCAGACTAACTAAACTGATGCTAGCTCTTGAGCCATGGAGAAGAATACTAATTTGTCCAGTTCTAATTTGACTCTATCAACTTTTTCAGGAGTGTCGTAAAGTGTGTGATAATAAGGGTAATCCCCAGAGCTTCCCAGCACTATTGAAGGGATCTTGACCTGAGAGTACGTATACATCTCTCTAGAAAGGTGTTTTAGCTCCATGGGATAGACAGAGGATATTCTCTCTGCGATCCACTTGGATCTCCTATCGCAGTATACTGCTCTCTTGCCCCATCTGTGTGCCAACGAGTCCAAGCCAAGATATGCCTTTATCCCAGTTATTTCATCAATGGAATTCTTGATATGTTCTTTTAATCCAACACCCCCTATCTCTCCGCATCCAAAGAAGCACACCTCTATTCCCTCGAGTTCCTCTTGGGCTAAGGATTCAGCTACCGATAATAGAACTGATATCCCGGTTGCATTGTCCACTGCCCCAACGTACCAACTGTCGTAGTGTGTCCCTAGCACTACCTTCTCTTCCATCTCATGGTCCAGAGTTGCTATTAAATTCCAAGAAGTCTTCTCACTGACTTCCACTTCTAGGGAGAGTCTGCCTCTCGCTCCTCCCGAGTCGTGGAACTCTATTAATTTGTCCCCCTCCTCTTTAGTTATAGAGAAGGCTGGTATTCCATCTTCATCATAACCTGAATCCGAAACGATTCCTGCTTCCAGTAGATTTCCCCTCCTATTATGCATATACAGGAGACCTAGAGCTTTAGCCTCTATGGCATTGGAGTACTTCTCCATTCTGGTGTATCCACCCCTAACCGAGAGGGCTATTTTTCCCCAAGACAGAGAAGAAGTCTTTCTTCTCCCACCCATCCCGACGAAGACTATTTCTCCCTCTATTTCTCCTCCCCTAGATCCCCAGAGTGGGAGAGCGTTTTTTATCTCCCTTCTTTCCGGATAAGTGATTTCTAGGAAGTAATCTCTATAGTCCCAGTAGGTATACTTGAACTCCTCTTTTCTTACATTGTATCCGAATTCTTTGAGTTTCTTCTCTATGTAGCTTACTGCTTTCTTCTCCCCATCGGTTCCTGGTCTTCTAACTCCTATCTTGTTGCAGATCTCTTCCAAATAAGGAAAAGCCTCCTCCAAGTTCAAGCCCCCTTATTCTCTTTAAAGTCTTCCAGCTTCTCCTAACTATCGGAGGGAACTCTCCCCTTTCGGAGTACCATCTCCTGAGAAACTCAATTGTCTTCGGATCGGATGGATAGCCAGAGCCTATGTCACCGTATTCCCTTCTTATTTTATCCATCTCCCTCTCTCTTATAACTTTGGCTATCACGCTGGCAGCGGATACTATCGGATACTTCTCATCGGCTTTGTGTTCCATCAAAATGTTTTCAGGCACGTAAACCAAGTACTTCTCTACTTCTCTCCTGAATCTCCTCTCATTAACGTCTACTAGGTCTATTATTACCTGTTTTGGCTTCAAATTATTTATAATTTCGGAAAATAGTCTAGCTTCGAATTTATTCAGCTTGAGTCCTCTCCCTATGACTCTGTCTATTTCCCATGGCTCCACCTTTATTACTAGGTAATCTGTGCAAACTCTAACTATCTCATGAAACAATTCCTCTCTTCTCTTGTTACTCAATTTCTTGGAATCCTTTACTCCCATTCTGACTAATTCGCTCAATTTCTCTGCTTCGAAGGATACCCCAGAGACTATTAGAGGTCCTATCACTGGACCTCTGCCTGCTTCATCTATTCCAGCCACTGCCATTTAAAGCACCTTCCACTATTGAAGGTCTTCTCTTTTTATCAGTCCTTATGACCTCCTCAGGTGTTATTATGATGTCCACAGGGACGTCGTGGTCTTCCACTGGTATCTCTCGGACTATCTGAATGGGATGCACGCTAGTCATGACGGGAGTTCTCTCATCTATTTTGCCCGCTTCGAACAAAATAGCATATTCTAGGTCAGAATATCCACCTCCCTTGCCTAAAGCGTCTCCATTTCTTGTTACTGCAACGCAGCCTCTAAAGAAAACGTCTACTTCTGGGAGTTCACTGATCTCGATTGGTTTGCCGAGTTTAATTGCTCCTCTAATTGTTGATTGTATTCTTTCCATTCCCCTTATTGGTTTTAAGAATATGAATCCTTCCTTGAGTTTTGGGGAAGCCATCACTATCTTCTTTCCGTCTAGAAGAGCCCTTTCCCTTAGAGGTCTCTGTGGTGAGTCTGGGTTAAAGAATATGAACTCAGATTTCCTGTACTCCTCAACTGTACTTAACATCCTAGGTGTCTTCTCTGCCCCTTTGAAATTCGGTATTCTACCCCTAGGAGGAGGAAAAGTGGATATTCCACTCTTCTCCATTTTTCTCCATATTTCTTCGCGAAGCTTCTCTTTCAGATTCTTAATATCTTTGCTCTTCTCGATGATTCCATTTCCGCCATTCTTAAGTTTCTCATGACCCATTTCAACCTCCCCACTTCTTGTTTAGTGTGAGCATCGCTTCCTAGTGATATTCTAATTCCCAAATCTATACACTTAACGACTATTCCTTTATCTGGGACTCTGTATCTTTCATTTAGTTCAATCGCTATTCCCGTTTCTTCTAGTATTTGGAGGTGATTCTCCTCAAGCAGAGTAGGGTGCCCTAAGACTAGCTCCGCGTCTGAATCCATCTCCTCTAGCTTAGAGGGGTTGAACATGCCTGTATGGTCAGATAATATTATAAGGGGGACCTCTTCTCCCAATTCGCGTATCAAAGAGGGGGACTCGTTCAATTCCAGCTCCAGTCCTGGAATCAGCTCTACATCGTACATTCCAGATAAGGATCGTATCTCTCTTACGTACTTGTTCAGATCTTTTATTTCCCTGTAGTGGTCTGTTATTGCCAGTTGTTCTAGTCCAACGTTAGAGGCTTCCTCCAGCATTTCTTCCACTGTGCTAGTCCCATCGGAATATAGCGTATGGGTGTGATAGTCCAATCCCGTCATAGCGTATTCGCCACCTCACCGATCTTAGTACTCGTATTATCGGGAATATAGCAATTTCCTTATATTGTTCCATGTGGTCTAATGAAAGGGGTGGGTCTTTGAACATAAGGGCCTTGGTGGGAGGGCTATTCCTCCTACTGATAATAGGGGGATCCCTAGGGTTCATCTACTATCTCGCAATCCTTAAACCTGAGAGAGAGGAGTTCATCTCGGAAAGAGAAAGAGCTTTGGAGAGGGTAAAGGAACTTCTTCCAGAGAAGTACGATGAGATAAATCCAAAGGCTAGAGTGGTTAGAGGGAGACTCATAAATAGAATTGTTTCAGCTAGAACTCTGGAAGAGATAAAAGCGGTAGATCTAGAAACCGAGACTTACTTGGAAAGAAGTAGGACAGAGTTGCTCATTGAGGTAGAAAAAGAGTTCAAGGGACCTCCCGGCTTTATGGAAAAGTGCGCTGAGGAGAAGAATGTTCTCGTCAAAAGAATTAGAGAGGCAAGAACTGTAGAGGAGTTGTCTGAGATAGACGTCAAAGAAGTAATAGCCTATTGTTGGAGAGACTATAGAATGGAACAACTACTAGAAGTAGAGACTCCAATGGTCATTTTAGTAAAAAGAGAGAAAGGTAAAGCTCCTGAAATGATTTCTCTTCCAAAAGATAAGGCCCTAGAGCTCATAAACGCTTATGCTAAAGCTAAGGACATAGAAGGATTAAGAGGATATGAAATAGCTGAAGATCTCGTAGCTACTCCGTTAATACTGGATAGAAGGAGGGC
>Ga0209410_1000400_pt1 | contig 19871 bp, 21 predicted proteins | sample Mar14436cmmetaG_FD_184135 | JGI IMG/M metagenome (GOLD analysis project Ga0209410, IMG submission 184135) | Marine hydrothermal vent microbial communities from Guaymas Basin, Gulf of California to study Microbial Dark Matter (Phase II) - Marker... ... | reverse complement strand
TAGACTATTACCCCTTTTAAGTGCCTTAAGGCAGCTACTGCTTGTTTCTCTATCCAATTCTTTTTCTCCCTGTAAAGTAAGCCCGGACTGTCTATCACTTGTATTCCATCTTCAGTCACTCCGACTTGTATTTTCTTAGTGGTGAAAGGATATGGACTTACTTTCGGATTGGATTTGGTCAACTTCCTTAGTAGTGTGGATTTGCCTACGTTAGGATAACCAGCTACTATGACTACCTCTCTTTCGGGGTCTATTGTTGGGAGATCCTCCAATATCTGTCTTAAATCTCTTAGGAGTTGAAAACAATCGGATATATCCCTCAATATAGATGAAGATCTTCCGTAGAATTCCCTTCTAGCACGAATTATCTCTTCTTTCATTCTGGACCTTCTGATCTTTCTTATAGTCTCTTTTCTGATCTCCAGGATCTTGGAAACTGCCCATTCTATTCTCCTGTAGCAGGTAGTAGCCCTTCCAATGTCTATCTTTGCTGTAATTAAGTCCCTGTAAAAGGGATGAAGTTCGTCGAAATCTATCTTGTTTTCTGTTATTGCTTTCAATTTGTCGTTCATTACTTGCCAAGCAGTGAGTACTCTCTGCTCCTCAGTTTTCTTTGTCCTGTAGATGTGGGAACCCCTAGTGGAAGTCCAGATTCCCATTGCCACTCTCTTGGCTCTTCTGAATGCCTTGTCTATTACCTCTTCGTGGGTAGGTACCCAGCTCATTCTCCTCTTCCTTTTGACCAAATTACGTCTCCCTCCTTCCTCTCTATCCTCAGGACTCTGTGGTAGGGAATTAGTTTTCCCTCGTACTCCAAGAACCACCTCTTAGGACTGACTTCACTTAGAGGTATCCTGATCTCGTTCCTAGGCGCGCCCCTGTGCCTTATTACGATTAGATAGTCCTCTTCCCTTTCCTCTGGGTGCCAAATTATCCTGAGTATGACTTCCCTAGGCGACAAGCTTATTACCTCATTTTTCCTTTCTCGAACGGGGATGCTCTTGGACTTGATGGAAATCCTCGGAAGAGGTTTCGAGGTATTTAAGGCCAAGGCCTTTGAGATGATAGTACTGACTCTAGTTCCGGTGGTGGTGTCAGCCATCCTAGGCTTGGCAGTAGGTATAACAGCAGTAGGGTCTATTTTAGTACCTTTCATGGCACCTGGCTTCCTGATACTACTGGTTCTCTCCTTGGTAATAGTGTTCATAGTTAGCGTTATTGTCGGAGGCCCAATGACCAAGATCTCCTGGGACGTACTAGAGGACAAGGAGTCCAGTCTCTCTGAAGCCTGGGACTACCTGAGACCCAAGATCATAAACCTTGTTGCCTTAGCCATAGTTTTAGCTGTGATAGTAGGAATTGGTCTCCTATTGCTGATAATACCGGGAATAGTGGCTTTCACACTACTCTGCCTCTCGGTGGCCTCCCTAGTAGTAGGTGGAAAGGGAGTCTTTGAATCCATGAACGAGAGCTACTCCTTGGTGAGAGAGAATTTCCTAGAAGTCCTAGCGATAGTGATCGTCCTAATAGTGGCCTTCGCCATAGCTTCGGTCCTGAACTCTCTGATATTCCCACTAGGGCTCTTGCTACTACTCATCCTGATTCCGTATTCCTTCGCGGTTTTCACCACAGTTTACTGGGAACTGTCCAAGGGAAGGAGCAAGTAATTTCTCGACTTCCTATTTAACGGGGGTTCCATGAAACCTAGCCTTAAGGAGAGAATTGGGGTAGGAGCTGTCGTGGTCTCAGAAGACAAAAAAGAGGTGCTATTAGTAAGGCATAAGATTGAGGAGGGGCACGGTAGAGGATGGACCATAGTGGGGGGAATGGTAGAGGAAGGAGAGTGGCTAATAGACGCTTTACTGAGGGAATTAGAAGAGGAAGTTGGAATAAAGAGGGAGAGAGTTTCAAAAGTAGTTCCAATGAGACTAATCATGAGAAGGGGAAGTATACCATTCCTGATATTCTTAGTAGAGGTTTCAGGCAAGGACGTCACTCCAGGAGAGGAAATAGAGGAGGCAAGATGGTTTTCTACTATTCCAAGAGAATTGGAGTACGCCGAGGACTTCTTAGACATATTGGAAATGGTGATCTCCCCATGAGGAGAATAAGGAAGCCATTTGTCCTGATGAACTGTGGAATGAGCTTAGACGGGAAGATATCTTCCGTTGGAGGGGACTCCTCCATATCCTGTGAAGAAGAGTTGGTGGAGTTACACAAACTAAGGTGTTCCTTCGATTGCATACTAATAGGAATTGGAACTCTACTGAAGGACGACCCTTTGCTCACAGTGAGGAGAGTTCCTTGTGAAAATAGGCCAAAAAGAGTAATTGTGGACACTAGACTTAGATTTCCCACTAATGCTAGGATGCTCTCCAGTGAAGGAGAAATAATAGTTCTAGCTGGGTCTAGATACCCAGAGGAGAAGTACTCCTTGCTGGAAGAAATGGGTGTGAAGGTAATAACTTGTAGAGAAGTTGATGGAAGAGTGGATCTCAGAGATGGATTGGTGAAGCTAAGCCGAATTGGAATTGAAAGCATTCTCTTAGAAGGAGGGGGAGAACTAAACTGGAGTATGCTAAGTTCCGGACTAGTGGATGAGGTCAGAGTGTCCATAGCTCCAGTTATCTTGGGAGGGAGAGGGGCCAAAACACTAGTTGAGGGAGATGGATTTGCTGAAGTCTCAAAAGGGATTGAATTAGATCTAATAGAATACAAAAGAGTTGGTAGAGATCTAGTACTAAGGTATCGTGTGCTGAGACCCAGAGATGAATACTTGGAGGTAACAGGATGAGGAAAGAGGTGGCCATAGTTAACTGCAAGGCCTGGACTCCAGAGGGGATAGTGGATGCTGTGGGAATCAGAGAAGGGAGAGTGGTCTCCATTGGAGAAGAAAGGGAGGTGATCTCGGACTTAGAGGATCCAAAAATAGTTAATCTCGGAGGATTGTGGCTACTCCCAGGGCTGCATGATTGTCACATACATCTCCCAAGCTATGGTATCAGGAGACTACTTTGGACTGACCTGAGAGGGTGTAAAACTGTCTCAGAAGTAATCAGCAGATTATCAAGAAGAAAAAAAGAGAACGTGATAATAGGCTATGGATTTGGGGAGTTGGATAGACTTCCCACTAGATCAGATTTGGATAGGGTCTCGAAGGAGAAGCCAGTAGTGGCAGTTAGGGTTTGCGGTCACCTATCAGTTCTGAATTCCAAAGCAATGGAAATCACCGGCCTTTACTCCGAGAAAGGTATAGTTCGATTGGATGTGAGTAGGGTGACCTCCAGATTGCCTCCACCATCAAGGGAAGATTTGAGGAGAGCATACGAATACGTCTTCTCTAATTTGATCGAGAAGGGAATAGTAGCCGTTAACTACATGGCAAATACATCTCTTTTCCCTAGGGACTTGGAAGTACTGTCTGAAATAAAGCCTCCCGTTAGGATAAGGGTGTACGTCCCATTTTCAAATGAAGTTCCGAAGTCAAATGGGCCGTTTGAAATAAAAGGTGTGAAAGTAATTCTAGATGGGTCCTTAGGTGCAAGAACTGCTTTTCTAAAAGAGGAATACTCCGATGACCCTGGAAATAAAGGAACACTTTATCTAGGAGAAGACGAGCTTAGGGAAATTAGGAAGAGCTACGATGGACAAATGGCAGTACATGCAATTGGTGATGGGGCAATAGAAATAGCGGTAGAAGTTCTGAGAGGCAGAGACAGGATAGAACACTTCTCTCTTCCATCTGAGGACTCCATAGAGCTTGCCTCTAAGAAAAAAATAATAGCTTCTATACAACCGCAGTTCGTCTCATCGGATTATTGGATCCCAAAGAGGCTTGGGGCAAGAGGGAAAATGGCATATCCATTCAAGAAAATGCTTGATGCTGGAATAATAATGTGTTCTGGATCTGATGCTCCGATAGAGGAGATAGACCCAATGAGAGGAATTGAAATCCTAATGGAGAAAGGATTGACTTTCGAAGAGGCCCTGAGGACATATACTCTAAATGGGGCTTATGCCACATTTGAAGAGAGAGAAAGAGGAGAGATAGAAGTAGGGAAGTTAGCGGACATGACTATATCCAAGTCTCCCCTCGGTAGAACTATCGGTACTGTAGTAGGAGGAGAGTTCCACATCAAAGGAGGAGTTCTCCCCCACTCAGAATCACCTCTCCGTCTACTTTGAGAGTTGGATTCAGTATTACGCCATCTATGTGTATGCCGCTGGCTATATCTCCTCCTGGAAAGCTCCTAGAATCTCCAAATGCTATGTGTACTGTACCTAAAGCCTTCTCGTCCTCTAGGATTATTCCCCTTACCTCGGCCAGTGGATTTGTCCCTATCCCAAGTTCAGCCACCATGAAAGCGTTCTCATCAACTTCTCTTAGTATTTTCTCTAATTTCTTGGATTCTCCCTTGAATTCGAAGGCTCTTCCATCCCTTATTTTTATCTCAGAAGGAGTAGTGATCAGATTGCCCATCCTGTCTATTACTAGAGTTCCCTCAGCCGAAACCGGTGCTAGACAAGCTTCTCCAGCTGGGAGATTTCCCCATTCCCCAGGGTTGAGATATATTCCCTTGTCTCTCATTGCTCTTCTCCCACTTATGTCCAGCGAAAGGGAAGTGCCGTTCTCGGATTCTATCACTACTTCATTGCCTGAGTCTAACACATCTGCCACTCTGTCAGTTATCGAAGAAATTTCCGAATAATTGGCTCTGAGAGGTCCCTTGAACATCTCCTTAGTTACTCCCGGCATTGTGGCTCCTCTAGCTCCTCTCTCGGTTGCCCTTCTCCTAGCCTCAGTGTGGCTAATGGAATAAGTAGTCGGAGCGATGAAGACTTCGCATTCCTTCATGGATTCCGCTACTACCCTAGGGGGCTCTGCTCCATTTCTACCTGTCTCTCTCATCGTTATTAGGACTGGTTCTGCCTCTAGAAGTCTAGCTGAGAAGAACAGGGCTTTAGCTATCTCTAGTTTCGGTGGATCAGATACAATTAATACCTCCTCCCCTTCCCTGACACCCAAGCAATCTCTGAGTATTCTCAGACAACCGTCTGCTATGTCTATCAAAATTACTCCTCCAAGACCCTTTTCGCTTGATATCTCACCACTGGATTATCGTCCTTGGATAATTCCACTATTCTGTCTTTGAATTTCTCGAAAACCTTGGGGTTATTTCTCTTGATATACTCCAGTAGTTTGAGAGAGTCGAACTTCTCGTAGTCGTCTCCACCTATGAATCTCTCCAAATAGGGCTCAGCGATTTCCCCGAGCAACTCTGGTCTCTTTCTAGCTACCTTCAAAACTGAAATAGAAGCCCAGTTTCTCACTAGTCTGTGATGATCCGAGAGCATTTCCATTAATAGGTTTTTCAATTCTTTTATTTTCTCTGGGTCTCTTTCCAAGATGTAGGAAATTATCCTAGCACAATTCCATCTAATTCTGAAGTCTTTATCTCTGCCCAAATTTATTAGATCTTCCATACCATCTTTCTCTACTTGAGATATTATTCCCTCTACATCCAAGTTCTCAGTCTCCAGCATTTTCTCTCTCAGCGACATTCTTCCATTCCTCCAGAGGTATGGAGAATTTCCTCTCCACCTCCTCTCTGTAAGTGGGACCGGTGTTATATGCACAGAAGGGTATCAGTCTTCCATCTGGGGTCACATAGTGGACTACACACCTCTTAACTCTCTCCACATCGTAGTTATATAGGTCCATGAAGTGCATAGTCCCTATGAAAAGTGTCTTCCAGTGGAAATCCGCTAGGCTTCTCTTAGTGGCCTTTAACAGTATTGCTTTCAATATTCCCCTTAGATTAAGCCCTTTCGGGGCTTTATCCTGATCTATGTATCGGAGGATATCGAAACTCTTCACTAGAGCTCTTATTCTTCCAAATCTCTTTCCCTTTATGTTTTGAGATATCTCCAGGCTCTTTTCGTACAAGCCTTCCACGTCTACGAACCTAGTTATTGGTGTCACTCTTCCATCATCGGTCTTGAAGAGATACGTCGCTGCTCCGCAAGCTGGATGACATGTGAAGGCTACTTTCTCCTCTCCATGGACTGCGGATACTAGCTCGGATATAGCTGCTGCCACTGGGACTGGATAGAAGTCTTCTTTCTCTAGGTAGTCAGTTTGATCGACTAGGTCTCTTATCAGATCCCCTATCGTGTATCTGAATTTCATTCTCTCATCGTAGCCTATTCTTCCTGAAAGAGAGACTGGTTGAAAATTAACTGCTCTTATTACATCTAGGTTTTCTAATCCGAAGTTCACTATTTCTCCAACTTCGTCATCATTTACTCCCTTTAGTACAGTGGGCACTAGCACTGTCGATAGGGGCTCGGGCTTTACTCTCCTGCAGTTCTCTATAACCCTCATCTTGACCTCTAGGAGATTCCTCATACCTCTGGCAGTCTCATATACTTCTTCCTTAAATCCATCGAATTGCAAATAAACTGTGTGTAATCCAGCATCGACTAAAGCCTGAGTGAACTGGAAATCGGCCAACTTAACTCCATTGGTAGCTACTTGTATCTGTGGAAAACCTAATTCCCTAGCTTTCCTTATCATCTTAAGGAAATCTCTGTGTATGGTCGGTTCTCCTCCTGAGAACTGTATCGCTGGAGGAGAGACTGGTCTTAATTCCTTTAGCAATTCTAACATGGCAGCTACGTGTTCATAGTCTAGCTCGAAGACGTATCCCAATGCATTGGCGTTAGCGAAACATATGGGACACCTGAGGTTACATCTATTGGTTATGTCTATGTTGACTATTCCAGGATGGCTATAGTGCTGCTCACAGAGGCCGCAGTCATATGGACACGAGTTCCTTATGGTGGTGTGTGGATTCTCTACTCCAACACCATCCAAAGCGAATTCGTGGAATCTCTCGAAAGTCTCTAAATCACCGTAGTACAAATCCCTAAATTCTCCGTGATCTGGGCACCTCTTAGATATGAATACTTTCTCATCTTCTTGGTATATTTCGGCTGGAATTAGCCTTCTACACTCAGGACATAGAGACAGGGTCCTTCTCGGTAAAGACGTATCGAGATTAGTGGGTTGAACCACACTTAGCTTCCTCTCTAGTACCTCCAAAGGCTTCTTCTTCACTTCTCCTACTCCCAACCGCATCCCCCTAAGGATTTCACCCTCGGGAAGATAAATGTTCCTTTACCTAGGAATGCCCAATTTCCTCTTGGCTTCTTCACTCATCATTTCTGGACTCCACGGTGGGTCAAAGGTGAGTTCTACATCTACTTCCTCTGGATTTAGTCTTTCTTTGATCTTCCTCTCTACTTCTTTAACAATTATAGAGGAAAGAGGACACATTGGAGATGTCAAAGTCATTTTCACTTTTACTTTCCCATCTGATACCTTCACTCCATAAATTAAGCCTAAATCTACTACATTTACTCCTATTTCTGGGTCTACGACTTCCTTTAGCACTTCGATGACTTCATTTTCATTCAAGGGAATCCCTCCAAGGGTGTGTTGTCCCTAGTAACGTTTAAAGGAAACCCTCACATGTCCCAGGGCAGGCAATCCTTATATGGGTTTCCAAGTCACGAGAACTTAAAAGAGGTGTTGGAATGGCTAGGGTGAAGAAAGTCAAGGAGATCCAAGAACTCATGTGGAAGCCTGAGAGGATAAGAAACATAGGAATAGTTGCCCACGTCGACCACGGAAAGACTACTCTCACAGACAGTTTAGTAGCTGCTGCAGGGATAATATCTATGGAGTTGGCAGGGGAGCAACTGTTCACTGATTACTGGGAACTAGAGCAGCAGAGGGGAATAACAATTAACGCCGTCGCTGTATCCCTAGTTCACGACTACGAGGGAGAGGAATATCTCATTAACCTGATAGACACCCCAGGGCACGTGGACTTCAGTGGCGACGTGACTAGGGCTCTGAGGGCCATAGATGGTGTGGTAATGGTGGTGGATGCCGTAGAAGGAGTAATGGTCCAGACGGAGACTAATTTGAGGATGGCGCTTAAGGAAAGGACTAAGCCAATTTTGTTCATAAATAAGGTTGATAGATTAATTCAGGAGCTTAGAATAAGCCCAGAGGAGATGCAACATAGGTTCTTCCAAATAATAACTAAGTTCAATCAGTTGATAAAGAAATACGCTCCAGAGGAATTCAAGAAAGAGTGGCAAGTCAGAGTTGAAGACGGAAGTGTTGCGTTCGGTTCTGCTCTACACAAGTGGGCTCTCTCGATTCCTCAAATGAAAAAGAAAGGAATAACGTTCAAAGACATAATAGAGGCCTATAAGGAAGACAACTGGAAGGTGCTATCCGAAAAAAGCCCTCTCTATGAGGTAATTCTGGACATGGTGATAAGACACTTGCCCAATCCGAAAGTGGCTCAGAAGGTCAGAGTACCGATTCTCTGGCCTGGAAACATAAACGACGGAGTTGGGAAGGACATGCTAGAGTGTAATCCAGAGGGAAAAGTAGTCATGGTCATAACCGATGTATTAGTAGATGAACACGCTGGAGTGGTTTCCACCGGCAGGATATTCTCGGGTGTTCTGGAAAGGGGTAGGGAAATACATCTAGTCAATGCAAAAAAAGACTACAAGGTGCAGCAGGTAGCCATTTACATAGGTCCTGAGAGGGTTCAAGTAGAAAAAGTCCCTGCCGGGAACATAGCTGCAATAATAGGATCCAAAGAAGCTAGAGTTGGTGAAACAATAACAGACAAAGGCCTAGACATACCTCCGTTCGAAGAGATAACTTATTTGAGCGAGCCGGTAGTAACTGTGGCAATAGAACCAGAGGACGTCTCAGACTTGCCCAAGTTAATAGATACTCTTAACAAAATAAGTATAGAGGATCCGAACATCCAAGTGAAGATAAATCAGGAAACTGGAGAGTACTTGGTATCAGGGATGGGTGAATTACACCTAGAGATAACTGAATATAAACTCAAGGAGGCTGGACTCAAGGTAAGGACCTCCGAGCCTTTAGTGGTCTACAGAGAAACCATAACTGGAAACGCTGGCCCGATAGAGGGTAAATCTCCGAACAAGCACAACAAGTTTTACATAGTGGTAGAGCCATTGGAAGAAGAGGTACAGAGAGCCATAGAGGAGAAGAGAGTAACCAGTACTCAGGACAGGAAAGAGAGGGCGAAAATATTGAGGGAACTAGGATGGCCAACAGATCACGCTAAGGGGGTCATGTGGATAGAGGGAGTCAACGTCTTAGTGGATGCCACGAAAGGTGTACAGTACATGAGAGAAACCAAAGAACTAATAATAGAAGCTTTCAAACAAGCCATGAACGAGGGACCAATTGCAAGAGAGCCTGTGAGAGGTGTTAAGGTCATATTAGTAGATGCAGTATTACACGAGGACGCTGTCCACAGAGGGCCTGCTCAGATATACCCTGCAGTGAGAAGACCAATATACGCAGGAATACTCTCAGCCAATCCTAGATTAATGGAGCCGATTCTGAGATTAGAAGTCAGAGTTCCAGAAGAATTCCTAGGTGGAGTCACCAAGGTAATACAGACTAGGAGAGGACAATTACTGACAATGGAACACGAGGAGGACGTCATGGTAGTTAAAGCTTTAATACCGGTAGCAGAGTCCTTCGGGCTAGCTGCCGAGCTCAGATCCGAGACAGAAGGTAGAGCGATATGGGGTACGCAATTCGAGAAGTTCGAGTTAGTCCCAAGAGAGCTTGAGCCGGAGATAGTCAGGAGAGTGAGGGAGAGAAAAGGGCTGAAGCCAGAGCCTCCATCTCCGGAGGAGTACATGTCTAGGTGAAGCACATGGAGATAAAATTGGGCAGTATAGAGACGTCATTCGGGAGAATAGAGGTGTCGGTCAAGAAAGAGGGGGAAAACGAGTTATTGGTCCTACTAATTCAGGGAGGTGAGAGAATAAGGATTCCTTTCTTAGCTCTCTCCTCCATAATAGGTTTCTTCGAGATGGCCAGAGACTTGGAGGGAAGGCTAAGGGAAGCGGGATACGTGTTATCTGACGTAGAAAGAGGCGAGAATTACATACATTAACTAAAAGTAAAAAATATGGTTGGGAAGGAAGGTCAGACTACGGATCTCTTCCACAGAATATCTTTTCTGGGCTGGGGCGCTTCATCCACACGGATATTGAATAGTATGGTCTACAGAACCTAGATGGACATACCGGGAAATCTCCAGATATCTCTATGTTCCCAAAGACCGGTATTGCTCCCTCTTCACAGCAAATGGACCAAGCGTGGCTGTATCTCTTATATCTTACGTATCCATACTGGACTCCTCTGTTAGCTCCCATATTGGCTCTTGCTATTGCTCTCCTTAGCAGTTCTCTTTCTTTCATCAATAGAGTTATTTGCTTCGCCAAGTCTTCATCACTCAACTTAGTTGGATCCTCTATTCTAAGAGCCATCTCTGGAGCCTCGTATTCACACGCGACCTTCTTTAGCTTGAATCTAACTACTCCTTCACCAGTTTCTGGATCTATGCAGCATTCCTTGGTCTTCATTGCTAGGGAAACCACGGTAGGGACTATGCTATACTCCATCTCCTCTGGGTCCATACATATTTCACATCCGCTCAATATGGAGAGTAGTTCCCTAGCTAACACTTTGTTCTCATATAACAAATTCTGATACTCTTCCTCGAGTACTTCTCTCTCGGTTCCACCAAATACTGGGTTGACTACCAACAGCACTAGAACTAGAGCCATTGCTTTGGGTAAAGCCCTAGACATTGCCCCACCTCCAACCGAGGTTCCTGCAGTACTATGCTCTTATCATGCTATAAATATTTCGGTATTACAGACCTCAATGACTTCGCCGGGAAATTGTTCTGTTTACCATTCACTGTTTTTCACAGTTTTCTAGTTTTTCTAATGCCTCCACTAACTGTTGTTTAGCAAACGGATGCTTTTCCTTTTCCATTATCGAGACAAGCCTTTTCTTAGCACTGATTACACAGAGATCAGCTATTGCCTCAGCAGAAAATGCTCTCAACCAAGGATCTTCAGAGTGTAGTAATTCGAGCAGGGTCTTAGATACCTTGTCCTTCTCCACAGCACCTATACTTCCTAGTACCTCTATGGCGTAGCCTTTAGCAATTGAAGGGGCATCCGACTCAAGGTAATCGAGAAGAGGGTCTATTGTTTCTGGGCCTATTTCCTTGAGAGAAATGGATGCTGGATATCTTACTATGTGGTAATCGTCTTCAAGAGAATGTATTAGTACTGGTATCCCCTCAGGATCCTTGAGTCTCCCTAGAGCTACTACGGCGCTCTTCCTAACGAATACGTCCTCGTCCTTTGCCAGTTCTACTAGATAAGGAGTTGCTCTCCTGTCACCTATTCTCCCAAGAGCATAGGCTATACTGCCTAAGGCCTCCCTGTATCTCTCCTTCTCCTTGAGCTTACTCACTAAATATGGTAAAGACTCCTTGCTCGGAATTTCCCCTAATAAGTAAGCCAACCTGGAAACAGCTTTGGGATTCTCCGAATTATCCATGTAGTACCACAAATAGGGGAGAGCTTCCTCTCCTATTCCCTTAATTATCTGGAAGAGAGAGACTCTCCTTCTAGCTACGTCTGTCTCCAGATACATATCCAAGAGAGGTGGGACAGCTCTTGCTCCCATCTCGATCAGCTTCCTCTTAGATTCCTCACCGTACTTCTCCCTGACCCTTATGTCAAAGGAAGCTACCTTCAGAAAGAGATCCTCTACTTCTTTCGCGAAGGTCTCATTGTACTCTAAGAAAGGAAGTGAATCCATTCTTCTTCTTTTCTCTTCTCCTTGTGATTCGACTAATGGGGGAGATAGAACTGGAGAGACTATTATCACCAACGACAATAAGAAGAAGAGTTTATGGGTCTTCAATCACGAGCACCTCCTTCCTTAGTCTCTACATCCAGAACTACGCCGTAATTGGTCCCTCTGTAGAATCTATTGTTCGTTCTACCTGGTTCAGAGTACTTGTCGTCTCCAGAGAGATCTATCAGTATCCCTATGCTTCCGAAATCCCTTCTCCAGTTTCCGTAACCTTGGGCATTGTCGTATACTCCGAAGGCCTCGGTCACGGTGTAGGAGTCATTTCCGGAGTTGTCTATGAGTATTCCTATTCCGTTTGCATTTCCCGCTCCCTGGGATAGGTCTGCAGCTATATAGGAGTCGTTCCCTTCTCTATCTATTAGCATGCCTATGGCCAAGTCGTGTCCACATCCCTGCGAGACTCCCTTAGCGTAATAAGAGTCATTTCCCTTCTCTTCGAGTAAGAGAGATCCACAGAGGTGTGTTGCAGCTCCCTGATTGTAAAGCCATCCCTGGTACACGTCATTGCCCGAGAGGTCGTGTATGTATCCCAGAGAGAACCAGTAGCTAGAAGCTTGTCCGAAGACGTCTGAGAAGTAAACGTCGTTTCCTGAGTCATCTCTCAGGAATCCTATTCCTCCAGAAGCATATGGTCTCATCCCGAATCCAAATCCCTGAGATAGGCTGAGGTATCTGTCCTTGAACCTCAGATAATCCAAGTACTTCCCGCCAGCATAGTAGAGATCGTTGCCGGAGAGATCGTGAAGGACTCCGAAGCCCCAAGTGAATCCAAACGCTTGTGACTCGAAGGCGGCTCTGTAAGTGTCGTTACCTGAGTGATCTCTCAACACTCCAAGTCCGAAGACTCCTGCGCCTTGTGTACAGGTGTCTCCCTCGTAGTAGTCGTTTCCAGAGAAGTCTCTCAGAACTCCAACTCCGAAATAGGAAGATCCTATTGAGAAGTTCTCTCCCTTGTAGTAGTCGTTTCCAGACAAATCGTATAAAATACTTATTCCAAATCTGGCTCCTCCCAAGGAGAAGTCTTCGCCAATGTATGTGTCGTTTCCAGAGAAGTCTATCACGAAGGTTATCCCACTGCTTTCCATCCACTTGTAAAGGTCGTTCCCTCCGGGATCTATAACCCCGATCACTCCTTCTCCAAGAAGATACTCATCGTCTCCTTTAGTACCTATGACGACGTATCCTATGGGTGTAGATATCCTATTGTTCTCTTTTGTGTCCGCTTCTTCTCTTATTTCATCTAAGTTCTCCTCCATTGTCGAGACAATTGTTACTCCTGCAGAATATAGCCTATCTCTCTCGACTTTCCTGACTATCCTCAGGAATTCTTCCTCCTCCACCTCTGGTTCTGCTCCCTCTAAGAGGAACGCTATTCCCTTATCTAGTATGGCTAGCTCCTCCTCGGTTAAGTTCGAGAAGGCCTCTGATATTAACTCTTCAGAGACTGCCATGGAATAAACTAAGGCTGGTATTCCTTTACCTTCAACAGAGAATCTCTCTGGAGAGGTATCTAACCTCTCTCCCATCGATTTCAGGACTCTCCACATTTCCTCGGATGAGATTTCCTTTGATATTTCCAGAAGAGTCTTTAAATTCCCCTCGTATGGGTCGTTCATTACTCTCTCCACAACAGATAGTCTGAAGTCATCCTCTACTACATCTGATTTAAGCCATAAATCGTTTAGATCCATTTTGATTGATCTCAGAGCATCCCTGAGGACTTCCTTCTCAGTTTTTCCCAAATAGTACGATTTGAAGTCTTCAGATATGTCTGGAGTCTCTATCTCTTTTTCAGGTAAAGTTACAACGAATATCACTAATACGAGTATGACTAGTATCGAGAGTGCCAAAGGGTATTTCCCTAAGCGCATCCAAATACATCTCCTGACTCACTCACTCGTATATGTTTATTATCCTTCCATCCGCGTCCCTGACTATTTTCTCTATTCTGTTGAAAGCTTCTTCTACTTCTTTTCCTACTAGGTTGAATTTCATCGTAGAGAACATCTGTCTCTCTATGGAATACTTGAGAGAGGGTACCTCTATCTCTATCTCGGTTAGATCGGCATCCAAGTCCTCCAAAGCTTCGGCTATCTTACTGACTATGTTGTCTTCTATGACATGAGCCCTTATCATCACTCTCCTCAAGGCAATCCCCTAGCTTCTATTCCAAGAGTCCTTTTTATCTCTTTCGCAAACCTCTGGGAGTGCCCGAAAACAGTATAAACCAATCTAGGTGAAATATCTGACACGAATTCCATTAAGGAAGGAAAGTCTCCATGGTCGCTCAGAGGAAATCCCTCTCCAAATATCTCCCATCCGCTTACTCTGCGATAACTAGCTTTCCTTCCGCTCATTTCCTCCAATTTCCTGATTGCTCTATGGCCCAGATTGGGAGGTACCAAGAGTACGAATTCCCCATCCTCGATTATCTTTATCGCCTCTATATTACCCGAAGACAGATAATCTCCGAGATTCAGAGAGAATTCCTCTTCTAGTTTAGAGTTCACTTTATTTATCCTCGGATGCACTATAACAGTCAGCTGAGTCTCACACAACAGTTTAGTTATTTCTTGAGCCTTCCCTATCGTGTATACACCGAGGACTGGTATCTTTCCCCTTCTCACCTCTTCCTCTACCCAATTGCGTATTTCCTCTTCTGTCTCTTCTCTCTCGGGGAAAACGTACTTTGGCGACCCGTAAGTGGAGTCTATTATTAGGATGTCGCATTCCTCCCTCTCAGCCGGTTCAGCTAGTAAACCTCCCTTGGGATTGAGGTCTCCAGTATATAGAATTGAGATGTCTCCGAAGTCCATTAAGAACTGAGAGGAATGGAATATATGGCCAGACTCTAAGAATCCTATTTCTACGTCATCCATCTTTATCTTGGAACCTATTTTCAAGGTTTTTATTTCTCCATACGGTTCTCTCAATGCAGAGAAATAAGAGAGAGTCCCTGGAGTAGTGTACTTCTCTCCTCTTTCTCCTAGAGAAAGGGAGTGGTCGAAATGAGCGTGACTGACTAAGGTTATTCCCTTTGGTTTCCTAGTGTCTAGGGATATCTCTTCTCCATTCACGCTTACAGTTAGACCATATCTCAAACGTCTTATCGAGTACCAATGTCTCCCATCCCTGCTTCTCTCAGCGTCTTCTGGATGTCCTCCCAAACCCTCTCCAGGAACTGACTTTTCTGCCATCTCAGGAGCCTCCTCCCAGTTTGTCTCTCTACTATCTCGAGGATTGCTTCTAGGTTCTCCTGTACGTCCTCCTTGGAGAGTCCCTCTATATACACCCATATGGCCTGCTGGACCACGAAGTCCAAGTATTCCTCCGGAGGCATGAACTCTTGGTCCAACTCTCCCTTGAGGTATAGGTCCACCCCTGCTTCGATTATTGCCACTATCCTCTCCTTATCGGAGACCTCACCTACTTCGTATTTCACTCCTGGTGCCGGTGGATCCTTGAAGGCATCCAAGCAGTATCCCTCTATGGTGTCCCCCTCTTTTAACTCTATTTCCTCTGAATTCGATGTTATCATCTTCTGGTATTTATCCTCCTCCTCAGATGGTACTAGAGGAGTATACGGTGGCAATGTGACCGTCTTGCCCTCTGGACTCTTCTTCACCTTGAATATCTCTCCCCAAGCAGTGTCTTGTCCTTCTAGTTCTATCAGCCCTCTCCTTATCGCCTCCTCTAACGGTATTATCTCGAGCTCAATTGGTTCGTAGACGCATGTCAATACCTCGTCTATGACTGGAACGCAATCTCTGACCACAGTTCTGGACTTCACGTATTCGTATCCCCTTTCACTAGGCCTCTCTTTCCCTTTCGACTCAACGAGTTGGTGATTCACCACTCTAGACCATCCGGCCAAATAGTAACCGGGTTTTGGCTCAGGACAATCCTCCTCAGTGAACTTCGGGAGAAGTTCCTCTAGAGATTCTAGGGGCTCGTATATGCAAACTATTGTGTATTTACCTGCGAAGATTATTTCCTCATATCCCTTATTTGATGGAGCTGCTAGGCCGAATCCCTCTACCTCCTTGGCTCCATCTCCGTGCTCGTATTTGTGATATCCGGCTAGGAAGTAATTCTCCTTTGGTGGAGGACATGCCTCCACTTCCATCCCAAGCATCCTTACTATCTCTCTAGCCTTCTCACAAGGTTCATACTTCTCTCCTTTTGGTACTAGAACTACAGTTTCTTCTTCTACAGTCTTTTCATTCTCTTTGGCTCTTCTAGTATAGGCTATTCCTTCCTTGGGCGGGTCTTCTTCCTCATATCTATCGTAACCTGGGATTTCCCCCGGAGCAGCTACGCCTGGGAGAGGTTTCAGTTTTGGTATGTCTTTGAGAATCGGAGCTCTTCTCTTAGGAGGTTCCCCTATGTAGTACCCTCCGCTCTCCGAGACTTGCTCATCTATTAATTGATCTGCTATATTGGAAGTATAAGCTATTGGTCTGTCGTTTGGACCATAGTAAATCGTGTGTTCATCCGTTAGTTCAGTTCTTATTCCCTCGAATATTCCCTGAGGGGTTAAGAATTTAGGAGTCAAAAAGTCCTCGAATCCATGTTCGTAAATCATGAATTTATTAGCTTCTTCGATACTCATCTCATCTGGAACAATTGAATACGCGTACTTTTCCGCCTCATTTATCTCGATTTTAGTTCCTCTCAAGTCTCCGTTTCTAGCTTTGGAGTAAGTCCTTTCTATGTGTTCTTTCAACTTTTCTTCTATTTCCTTCTCTATTTCCAAGCTCTCTATGTACTCTAAGGCGACTTCCTTGTAGCTATCTATGTTACATGGTTTGTTTTTGTAATGGGTTATCTTCACTGTGAGGTACACTTCAGAACCAATGTCTCCTTTCTCCCAGTCTAAGTCTCCACCCTCGGTGAGTTTGGTTTTTATGAGGAATTGCTTATCCCCCACGTGATTGGAGTCAAAATTCACTTCGGAAGCTCTTTGTTCGTTGTCGTGAGAACTCTCAAATACGTCCTTAAAGACTTCGGTAATCGCTTTTTCAAGGAAGCCTAATGCTGCTCCCCAGAGACCTCTCCCTATAACATCTTTTTTGCCAAATGCCTTTTCAGACAACTCTTGCGTTATTTCGTTTAAGTCCCAAGAAGAGTCGTCGTCCCATATCCATATCTCGTAATTGAACTTCTCTGGTGGATTGCAGTCAACGTGAAAGAAAACAGTTTTGCCAATGATTACTTTGTCTCCCTTCTCACCCCTCAAGTATTCCTCTTTACACACGCCAGAGTACATGTTGTCTGGAAAGGCAAAAAACGAGCTTTGAACGTGATGTCCCTGAGTGGAGAACTTCGTGTAAATTCTCAAGTCCTCCCCACGGTATGGTCCCCAGCCCGAGGGTTGGCACTCGTGTTTCACCTCGTCGCATGCTATTAACACTATGTAATCCAAGACTACTTCCTCTGTGACTATGTGGTCTCCTCTATCCATGTGAGCCCCTACTCTCTCAAATGGAGTTGGGGTTAGTAGAATGAACGAAACTACAGAGACGAAAACTAAAATCCTGTTCATTTGATTTCCCTCCTAACAAACCTCTTAGATAAGTCCTCCTTGGATATCTTTCCTTCAATCCAGGAGAGAACGTCCTGTGTATTGGCTTTTATCTCCATGTATGGGTGGTAATTTCTGTATATCTGAATAATTATGGTCTCAGAATTCGGGGACGTTTTAGCTGAATATGCTAAAACTCTGTAATACGTCTCCTCGTTCATCCCCTCTGGCAGATTATATCTCACCAGAACCCTCTCCTCTGTGACGTCAACTAGGGGATTTAGGCCCATTTCATACAACAAGGAGTACAGTTGAGTGTTCTCCTCCCTGAGTTCTATCGAAACTGGTTTCGGAGCTTCCGGTCTCTCCTGCTCCTTAATGGGTTCTCTGAAATAGTGGGAAAAGTAGACTGAAACTGAAATAAGGAGTATTGCCAATATCAGTATGTAAATGAGTTTTCTTCTCAACTACTTCCCCTTGTTTTTTCGCGAATCGAGTACTTAAAGGTTTCTCGATGAGTTCCATTGAACTTGGGTGTTGCGATGTAGGCTTCAAATGCTCTGAGCTCCTCAACCTGCCTCGCCTCAATTCTTGGCAAACTATCCAAGAAAAATACTTTGTAGGATGTGAAAACAAGAAAATTTGTCATTGTTTCATGCAAAAGCTTCATTTAGGCGAAGTAGCCATAACTCCACTTGAGCTTTACGCTTTTCATACTCGCTAGAATGCGATGGATTTCGTTTTCGATGCCTTCTTGGATTGGGAGGAGTGCAACCTGAATCCCTTCAAACCTTTAAAGTCTTTTCAGGGCTCATGCCAGAGCTCCACTAATTCATTTAGAAGTTCGGACGCAATGTCCTCTATCGTCATTTTCTTGCCTGTCTTCACTTCTCGTCCTTACGAATGAGTTCTTTTATGGTTTCATAAGTTTCGAATTCAGGGGCTAGAGAGTCATAAAATGGGTAAAAACCAAAAGAACGTGTCGTTGCTTCGTAACCCATGAATCCGCCGTGAACTGGATATGCAAAAATTACGTTTCTCTTAGAGAAAAATTCATCAACGATTTTCAAAAACTCTTTCTGCTGCTCTTTTGTTAAGTTCTGGCTAAATATCCCAATCGGAAGTTTGATTGTCGGTCCCCAATCCAAAAATGTTATAATCGGAACGTTTTCGTATTTTTCCCTAATACATTTCAGTGCATTGTCCCATAAAGTTTCATTTAGTTTCATTTCCCTTACTTCATTTGGTAGGGGGGTTATAGTAACGAAATCGAGATCAGGGAAGTAATATTGGAAAGTCTTATCGGGTGCTACACAATTTCTTGGAGCCCAAGTCCCTATGAAAATATATTTCCCTTTTTCCTCTCCGTATTCCCTAATTTTTTCTATGATTTCAAGAGCGGCATTGTGACTTTCCTTTACAGCAGGATGATCAATGTCTTTAGTCATCTTGTACAGAAAGTACGCTTGCGTGTACAGCATGTCGATCCACATCGCATCGACTCCGGCGTCTATCTGCCTTTCAATCCAATGCAAAAACAATTCCTGAAATTCCTTGTTTGTAATGTCTGGAAAATATGCCCATGAATCTCTCGGATCAAAATTTTCGCAATCGTAATCTTGCGGAACCCAGTTATGATACCTTGCATACCAGCATTGAAACCTCTCCTTTGAAACATTTATACCCCATTTCGAAGGGTCTAGGGCCATTTCCCATGTTTCTGGATAATTTATTACTTCCTTTGTTTTTGGATCGTAAACATAGTTCTTTGGGAGAACTTCAGGCCCTATTGCTCCACAAATTATTACATTTGGAATCTCACTCTTTATCTTCGAGATAGTTTCATCTAAATGTGAATAGCTATAGCCAACGAAATCACAACTCCTTCTCCCTAGTTCGTACAAATACGATGGATCTTTACACCTTTCGTGATCAGCTTTCAATAATTTTCCACAAATGAATTTTCCTCTTTCATGCAAATATGGATATGGTGCGTCTTCGCATCTCTCATAGCAGGGTTCCCATAACCAGAAAGCCCTGAATATGAAATCTGCCTTAGTTTCCTTGAAAATTTTTATTTCGTCCTCTACACTCCTATTGATAATCTTTCCGTCTCCTATTCTCTCATAGAGTATAGCAACTTCTATTGAAAGATTTTGTTGTTTTTCTGCAGGTTCTCGAAAGACGTCTGGAATAAAGCATACTAAAAAAACAGAGAGGAGAAATATCGTAAAAATTCCCAGTATGAGCAATCTCCTCATGCTAACCACCTTCAAACCTCGTGAATTCTCCTATTCCTATCGCGTCTTTTACTTTTATCAATTTTCCTTTGAATTCTATTTCACCCTCCCATGAAATGAAGGCTCTTCCCCAAGTCCTCTTTCCCTCTGGATCCCACCAGGTTCCTTCTACTCTTCCCCATCCCCTTGGGGGCCAGTATTCAATTACTTTTCCTTTCAAATTCACGCTTCCTTCTTCGAAGTTTCCTTTGAGTTCGAATAGTCAACAATTTTTGCCACGCTC
>Ga0209410_1000399_pt1 | contig 19893 bp, 14 predicted proteins | sample Mar14436cmmetaG_FD_184135 | JGI IMG/M metagenome (GOLD analysis project Ga0209410, IMG submission 184135) | Marine hydrothermal vent microbial communities from Guaymas Basin, Gulf of California to study Microbial Dark Matter (Phase II) - Marker... ... | reverse complement strand
TTTCAGGACCCTTCCAAAACGGCCCTCCCGGCTCACCAGCCATGGCCTTCCCGCCTCTTCGAGCTTTCCCTTTCCTATCTGCAGGATCTCCACCACAGCTTCCCCCACCTGGAGTTTCGTCCCCACCCTGAGGTGTTCCAAGGGTATACCCCTGATGGTGAGGTTTTCGCTGTACTCCCCCTCTGTGAGGGTTTGGAGGACCTCGGAAGGGGCCAAGGCCATGGCCTCAAGGGGGAGGAGGCTGACCTGTCTCTCCGAGCCCGCATGGGCATCCCCTTCTACACCCCAGTCCTCCCGCAGAAGGGCCTCCCCCACGTTTCTCTTCGGGATGCCCCTTTTTTCCGCCAGGTTGACCGCTACCACCTCTCCTCGCCCTTCGGGGGCCTTCCAGTGGCCGCTCTTGCCTCCCTTCTTCTCCAGAAGTCTGAGTCCGGAGATGACCACGGCACGATCCACGGCCTTGACCATGTCGTAGACCGTTAGGGCCGAGACGGCCGCAGCGACCAAGGCCTCCATCTCCGCCCCAGTCTGCCCCCGGAGCCTTACGGAGGTCCCTATGCGCAGAAGCCCCGCCTCAAGCACGGGGGAAAAATCCACAGCCACCGAGGAGATGTTCAGGGGATGGCACAGAGGGATCAACTCGGCCGTCCTCTTGGCGGCCATGATCCCCGCCAACCTCGAGGCCGAAAGCACATCGCCCTTCTCCACCCCACCCTCCACGACCATCCTGAGGGTCTCGGGCCTCATGGTCACCCACACCTCAGCACGGGCCTCCCTCAGGGTGACCTCCTTTGCGGAGATATCCACCATCTTGGCCCTTCCCCGCTCGTCCAAATGGCTGAGCTTCATCTCACCCCCCGATGCTCGCCATCCCCCTCTGGCATTTCCTGATCCGGAAGCCGTCGCGGCACCATCCCATTGGCTTCATCTCCAGGGCTCTCCTCAAGGCTTTCAAGATCCCCTCCTCCCCTCCCCCTGCGCGAAGGACCGCCTTGAGGTCCACCTCGTCGTCCGAAAAGAGGCATGCCCTGATCTTGCCGTCGGCGGTAAGCCTCAGCCTGTTGCAGGTGGCGCAGAAACGGGCACTCAAGGGAGATATAAAGCCCACCTCCCCCTTGCCTCCATGGATCCGAAAGCGACGGGCCGGGCCGTCGAGTTCCCCCGCGGGCACAGGGATGAGCTCCCCCAGTACCTCCAGCCTCCTCCTTATCTCCTCGCAGGTTAAGACCTTGCCCTCCTCCCAGCGGTTCTCCCCCACCGGCATGAACTCGATGAACCTCACGTGAAGGGGATGGTCTATAGAGAGACGGGCGAAGTCCTCGATCTCGTCGTCGTTGATCCCTCTGAGGGCCACCACGTTTATCTTCACGGGGTGAAGCCCCACCCTCATGGCCTCCTCTATCCCCCGCCACACCTCCTTAAAATGATCCCTGCGGGTGATGTAGGCGAAGCGCTCAGGTCTCAGGGTATCCAAGCTCACGTTTATTCGCTTTAGCCCCGCCTCTCTGAGATCTCGAGCGTATTCGGCCAACAGGACCCCGTTGGTGGTGAGGCTCACGTCCTCTATCCCAGAGGTGGCCACGATCTCCTTCACCAGTTCCACGATCCCCTTCCTCACCAAGGGCTCACCCCCGGTCAGTCTCACCTTCCTTATCCCGTGGGAGGCGAAGACCCGCACCACTTGTAGGATCTCCTCGAAGGTCAGGATCTCCCCGTGGGGAAGGAGCTCCTCCCCTTCCGCCGGCCTACAGTAACGGCAACGGAGGTTACAGCGGTCGGTCACGGAGATGCGCAGATAGTTCACCACCCTATGATATCGATCTAAGAGCATCTCAGGAGATTCTATCACACCACGGGGAGGAAGTTACGGCTCCCACTGAAAGGCTACGATGGAGACATCGTCGGAGAAGACCTCCCCTCCCTGATACTCCCTCACCTCCGCCACCAGTTCGTCTAAGATTTCGGGCAGAGGCAGATGGTGGTGAGTCTCAAGAAAGGCCTTTACCCGTTCGATACCGAAGACATCCCCTTCAGCCGGGGCGGCCTCTAAGATACCGTCTGACAGGACCACCAGGGCATCACCCTCCTCCAACCCGAGGTGAAACTCCCCATCCCCCTCCCTCGGGATGCCGAAACCGAGGGGAGGCCCACCGAAGTCGAGGGCGAGAACCTCCTCCTGCCGAATCAGCAAGGGAAGGGTATGGCCGGCCCTTGCGAGGCGCACCTCCCCTTTCCTTATGTTGAGGAGCCCGTACAGAAAGGTGAAATAGCGTCCCTGCTCCTCAAAGAGGTTCTGAAACTCCTGATCGAGGGTCCTTACCACCTCCATAGGTCCAGTGACCCGATAATAAGGTGGATCGGGAATGGGGGATTTGAGGATCCCCCGGGCGTGAAGATGGGGACTCAACCGCTGGTAAAGGGCCACGCTCAAAAAGGCGGCCTCAACCCCGTGGCCGGAGACGTCTATCTGGTAGAAGCCTATGTGGTCCTCATCCAAGCGGAAGACGTTGTAAATGTCGCCGGATACGAAGGCACTGGGGATGAACTTCGCGGAGAACTTCACCTGAGGAAGCTGCGGCAAGTCCTTGGGCAAAAGGCTTTGTTGGGCCTCAGCCGCCGCCTCGAGGTATCTCCTCAACTCCTCGTTTTGATCCTTGAGCCTCTTTTCGAGCTCCACGATCCTTCGGCCGGCCTTGAGCCTCACCCGCAGCTCCGCCGGATCGTAGGGCTTGGTGATGTAGTCATCCGCTCCCGCTTCGAGTCCGGCCACCACGGAATCCTTTTCCCCCCGGGCCGAGACGAAGATTATGTAGACGTAATGGGGAGTGGGGGTCGAACGGATCTTGCGGCAGAGCTCCAGCCCGTCCATCTTGGGCATCATCCAGTCGGTGACCACGATGTTGGTGGGGTCCTGCTGGAAAAGCTCCCATGCCTCTTCGCCGTCAGCGGCGCCTACGACATCGAACCCCTCCCCCCTGAGGGCCCGTTCCAACATCGCCCGGGATATGCGATCGTCCTCTGCTACCAACACCTTCATTGGGGACCTCCTCTGAGCCAGCGCTCAAGGGCCCTGAGCCCCTCCTGCAACCTCTCCACCAGCTCCACCGCCCCCTCCCCATCCCCTTTTCGCACGGCATCCTGAAGGGCCTTGGCCGTGGATCTCATTTCCTCAAGGCCGAGGTTCCCCGCAGTGCCCTTAAGGGTATGGGCTTCCCGTTCGGCCTCGTCCCACTTCCTGTCGGCGATCGCCTCCTCCAAGCGACGGAGGCGGTCGCGGCCATCGCTCAGGAACATCTCCAGGAGCCCACGGAGGAACTCCTCATCCCCGTCAACCATATCCAAAGCGCGCTTCATGTCCACGGGGATGGAGACCTTGGGGCCTTCGTCCTCCTTGGCCTTATTCACCATAACCTCTTCAATGGTGCGGAATAGATCGGCAGGCCTTATGGGTTTGGAGACATAGCCATCCATCCCCGCTTCGAGGCATCGCCTCCGGTCCTCTTCGAAGGCATGGGCGGTCAAGGCCACTATGGGCAAGCGCCATCCCCTTTGCCTTATCCTCCTTGTGGCCTCAAGGCCGTCCATCTCCGGCATCTGCACATCCATAAGTATCAAATCGAAATTTCTCCCCTCGAGGAGCTCCAAAACCTCCTTGCCGTTGGAGGCCACCTCTACCTCCCAGCCCCTCTTGCGCAACAAATTTACCACAAGCCGCTGATTTACGGGATGGTCCTCCGCCAGAAGGACTCGCAGGGACTTCCCATCAAGGGGCGAGGGAACATGGGGCTCTAATTCACCCTCCCCTTCCCCCTTGAAAAATTCCATGATGAGGTTGAACAGCTTGGACCTTCTTACCGGCTTCATGATGACCTTTGCCCCTAAGGTCTCGGCGCGATCCCTGGCCCCCCTGCCGGTGGATGAGACCATAAGGAGGACGGGAACTTTTTTATAGCCCCCCATCCCTCGCACCTTTTCGATCAAACTGATGCCGTCAAGGCGAGGAATGTCCTCATCTACTATCAAGAGGTCGTACCCCCCGTCCTCGTCCAAGACGCTCAAGGCGGACATCCCGTCCTCCACGGCTCGAGGTCGCATGCCCCAAGATGCGATGATCTCCTCAAGGACCATTCGAACGGTGGAATTCCCCTCCACCAAGAGCACCTTCTTGCCTCTAAACTCTGGAACCTCCCCTTCCTCCACCTCCGAAGCGGGCTTGAGGAGGAGGGTGAAGTGAAAGGTAGAACCCTTGCCCGGTTCGCTCTCCACCCAGATCTTACCCCCCATCATCTCCACCAGCCGTTTGCTGATGGCCAGTCCCAATCCCGTACCCCCATAGCGCCTGGTGATGGACGGATCCGCCTGGGAAAAGCTCTCGAAGATGGTGTCGAGCTTCTCCGGGGGAATCCCTATCCCCGTGTCGGAAACCTGGAACTCCAGCAGCAACCCACCCTCCACCTCCGCTAAACGCTCTACCTTCACAACCACCTCCCCTCGCTCTGTGAACTTCACCGCGTTTCCCACCAAGTTGAGCAAGATCTGCCTGACCCTCCCGGGATCCCCTTTAACCCGCTGGGGGATCCCTACGGGGATGTGACAGAGGATCTCCAGTCCCTTGGCATGGGCCTTTGGGGCCAAAGAGGTGACCGTGGATTCCACCAGCTCCCGTAGGTCAAACTCCACCTCCTCCAGCTCCAAGCGCCCCGACTCTATCTTGGAGAGGTCGAGGATGTCGTTTATGATCTGCAGGAGGTTCTCCGCGGAGAGGCGAAGCATCTCCACATAATCCCGTTGTTCCGGGGTAAGGGCTGTCCCTCCGAGGAGCTCTGTCATGCCTATGATGGCGTTCATGGGGGTGCGGATTTCGTGACTCATGTTGGCCAGGAATTCGCTCTTGGCGCGGCTCGCCTCTTCGGCCAACTCCTTGGCCCTGACCAATTCGGTGACATCGATGATGTTGAGCATCACCCCCTCATAGTGCCCCTCCCAATAAATGGGCTGAAAGCGCATGATCACCTCGGCTCCCCGGAGGGGTCGCTGGATGACCACCGGGGGGGAGTGGGGCCGTGTCCTGAAGCCGAAGATCATCTCCCTAATACGAGAACGGATCTCCGGCGGGTGCAGCTCCTCCAGCTCACGCCCTATGAGCTCGGAAGCTGGCACCCCCATGAACTTGCAGAGGAACTGATTCACCTCACTGATCCGATTCCGGGAATCGGCGAAGACCACCCCTTCTTCCATCCCCCCGATCATGGCTTTGAGCTTCGCTGATTCCCTCCGTAGGCGCTCCTGAACCTCCTTCAACCCCCTTATAGACCTTCCCTCCACCACCCCGCCGATGATCTTCCCCTGACCGTCGAAGAGGGGACTCACACTGGTGAGGAATGGCACAGCGGTACCGTCCCGGGTGTAAAAGGGGAGTTCGAAGCCGAAGCTCTTTCCCTCCAAAGCCAGGAGCACGGCCTCCCTTACCATGGCCGTGACCTCCTCTCCCCCCTTAAACCACTCCGTCTCCCAAGCAACCCTCCCGATCATCTGGGAACTGGTGTAACCGGCATCCTCCAAAGCCCTCCTGTTGATGTAGACCCATTTCCCCTCCCTGTCGAAGATCCCCGCGAAACTCGACATGGAGTCGAGGAGGTACAGGTAACGGTTGAGCTCCTCTTCCCTCTTCTTCAACTCCGATATGACCACGCCCTCAGCGACTATGGACTCCACTTCCCCCCGGGGGTCCTTATGAGGGGTGAGACCGAGAAGCACGGGGATGATCTCTCCCTTACGGGAAAGGACTTCGATCTCGAGCCACAGATCCCCTGCCCCCTGTCCCACTCTTTCGACGGCCCCTTTGACCCTCTCTGCGGCCTTTTTGGGGAACCACGGAGCTTCGTAAAAGGGCATTCCTACGACCCTTTCGCCCCCCTTCAGTTGCTCTATCACCCGCCGGCTTACGAAACGGATCTCGCCCCCGCGGCTTAGCACCGCGGCAAAGCTGGACATAGCGTTTATGAGGTTGTGGGCCTGTTCCAGCTCCCGGCGGGCTTCCTTCAAGGCGGTTATGTCCTGCCCCTCGGCCACCAGGTACTCCACCTTGCCCTCCGCGTCCGTAACAGGCCGTAGAATGAACTGTACATAAGCGAAGGACTCACCGATCCTTATGCGTTCTTCCCTGAAGACGGCTTCCCCTGAGGCCGCCCTGACAATGGCCCTGCGCAGGTTTTCCTTGGCCTCTTCGGAATAAGACCAGAAGGGAGTCTCATCTAAAGGCTTGCCCACCAGGTCCTTGCTGGTAGAGCCTACGGCCTTGGCTGCGTTCTCATTGATCAGGAGCACTATCCCTTCGGGACTGAGTTTGGCGTTGAAGGTGAAGAGGTGGTCCACATACCTCTGCAGTTCCGCCCTCGCCCGCCAAAGCTCCTCATGGATCCCCCGCTCCTCGGTGATGTCCTCGACGAAGGCCGCTATCCCCAAGGGACGATGGCCGTTGAGATGGGGGAAGAGGGAGAGCCTTATGTAGAAAGTCGATCCATCCCTCCGTCTTGCCTCCGCCTCCTCTACAATCGGGCCCTGCCAAGCCCTGTCCAGCAAGTCCTTTCCCCTTCTGTCGTCCAGTCCCAGCAAGGAGGGGAAGGGTCGGCCCAAAAGGGCGCTTCGTTCATGGCCGAAGTAGCCCCACATCTCAGCTGCGGCCTGATTGGCGTAAAGGATCTTCCCCTCCCGGTCGAAGAGGAAGACGCCCTTAAGGGATTGTTCCACGAGGAGATGAAGTCCTAACGCCTGCAGATCCCGTACCCTAAAGGGGGCTTTCCCCCTGGGTCGGGGAGAGGGGGTGGTCTTCAAGTGGACACTCCTTTTTGCTATCTTTTCGACACCCATCCACTCCCCCTTTAGTCCGGGGCGAAGAAGAGAGGAGGGAAGTATTGGTGAAGGCTGTAATCCTCGCGGCCGGGCACGGCACCAGATTGGGGAAGTTGGGTAGGGAGAAACCCAAGGTCTTGGTACGGGTTGCGGGAAGGGAACTCCTGTATCGTCACCTTTACCTGCTCAGCCGGTTGGGGGTGGAGGAATTCGTCATCGTGGTGAACTCGAACACCCAGCAGCAGGTGCAGGAGTTCCTCCAGGGGCAAAACTACCGCTGGAGCCTCGTGGTAAACGAGGCGCCCGAAAAGGGCAACGGGTACTCCCTTTTGCTGACAAAGGATCACGTGGAGGGGACCTTCCTCGTGGTGATGGGGGATCACATCTATGAAGAGGCCTTCCTGGAGAAGGCCATAAAGGGGAAAGGGCTAATCGTCGACCGCGAGGGACGCTTCATCGACCACGAGGAAGCCACCAAGGTCTCGATACAAGGGGGAAGGGCGAAGGATATCGGGAAGGCCATCTCCGGCAACGCCTTTGACACCGGCTTCTTCGTGCTCACAGAGGAGGTCTTCCGACACGCCGCCGAAATCCTCGAGGAAAAGGGCGCGGTGGAGATGAGCGAGATAGTCAAGAGGGCGGGGCTGGAGGTAACGGAGGTCTCAGGCTACCTGTGGATGGACGTGGACACACCCGCCGAAGCAAAAAAGGCCACGCGCGTCCTCGTACGCAACGCCCTCAAGGGGACCGGAGATGGCTTCGTCTCCAGGATGATAAACAGGCGGCTTTCCCTATGGCTGTCTGAGCGAGTGATTAACCACCTGACCCCAAACCAGGTGTCCATCCTATCCTCCCTCGTAGGGGGGGTGGCAGCCCTCCTGGCCCTTCTGCACCCCGCTGCGGGAGGAATCCTCTATCAGCTTAGCTCGGTGCTGGACGGGGTGGACGGAGAGATAGCCAGGGCATCCCTGCGGACATCCCCCTTCGGAGGTTGGATGGACTCCCTATTGGACCGTGGTGTGGACTTCCTGTTTCTCCTCGCCCTCGGTTACTCCCTAGCCCCCCCTGCGGCCTTCTGGGGGGTAATCACCGCGGCCATCTTCGGTTCGGTTATGGTGAGTTATTCCACTGAGCGTTACCGTGCGGCCTTCCTGAAGGACATCTACAGGGAGATACCCATCATGCGCTATATGGTGGGGAAGCGAGACGAGAGGATCTTCCTCACTATGGTACTCTGTCTCTTCGGTATGGTTACGGAGCTATTCCTTCTCCTTGCCCTTTGGACAAACCTGAGGGTTCTGGCCACTGTGGCCCTGGTTTGCAAAAAGGAGAAGGGGAAGAGGGGTTGATCCGATTACCGCTCCCTCTCCCCCCTGATGAACTCCTCGACCATCTTCTTGGCCTGCCAGTCGGGGTACTGGATGGGAGGGTGCTTCATGGTGTAAGCGCTTATGGAATAAAGCGGTCCACCTATGCCGCGGTCCCTGGCGAGCTTGCAACACCTGATGGCGTCGATCATGGAACCGCCGCTATTGGGCGAATCCTCCACGTTGAGCTTCACCTCCACGTACATGGGTACGTCGCCGAAAAGCCTTCCCTCGAGCCTGATGTAGGCTATCTTGCGGTCCTTTAGCCAGGGGATCCAGTCGGAAGGTCCAATGTGGATGCAATCTCCGTTCATCTCATAGGGCAGCATGGAGGTGACCGCCTCGGTCTTGGAGATCTTCTTCGTCTTGAGACGGTCCCTCTCCAGCATGTTGAGAAAATCGGTGTTTCCGCCGAAGTTCACCTGATAGGAACGGTCCATCTTCACCCCCCGATCGACAAAGAGCCTCGTCAAGACCCGATGGAGGATGGTGGCACCGAGCTGAGATTTGATGTCGTCCCCCGCTACAGGGATGCCCGCCTCCTCGAAGCGCCGGGCCCACTCCTTATCCGAGACGATGAAGGTAGGCATGGCATTGATAAAGGACACCCCCGACCTGTAACAGGCCTCAGCGTAGAAGCGGGCCGCCTTCTCAGATCCCACGGGTACATAGTTGATGAGGATGTCGGCCTTCGTATCCTTAAGGACAGAGACGACATCCTCGAGTTCGTCCTCCTTCTCATCAGCCAGCGCGAAGCTCTTGTCCATAGGATATTCACCCATGTGGGGGGCGACACCGTCCAGAACCTTACCCATGCGGACCTTCACCCCGGTCTCGGGGATCTCCGGTTCGAAGACCGTGGTGCAATTGGGAGGGGCGAAGATGGCCTCTGACACGTCCTTTCCCACCTTACGCGCATCCACATCCCAGGCAGCAACAACCTCTATATCCCAGGGCTTATACCCCCCGATGTCCTCATACATGAGACCACTGACATCCACGTTGCTCCTCTTGCGGTAGTAATGGATCCCCTGGATGAGGGAACTGGCACAATTGCCTACGCCAGCGATGGCTATCCTAATCTTATCCCTCATTCTCCCTCCTCCTTTCTTCAAGTTTTTAGAGTCAGAGAGAAAAAGGAGTGCGAAAAAACCCCAAATAAAAATTAGTGAGCCTTTACCCTATTTCAAGGGGAAAAAGATAAAGCTCCTTTTGGTGCCGGAGGTGGGATTCGAACCCACACGGGAGTGGCTCCCGGGGGATTTTGAGTCCCCTGCGTCTCCCAGTTCCGCCACTCCGGCAACCGCGGTTTAAATATTAGCCTTCGGTGCCTTTTAGGTCAAGTTCAGGGGCCTGCAGATGATATCGGGTCTCGCCTTCAAAGGCGTAGGCAACTCTCAATAAGGTGGCCTCATCAAAGGGCTTCCCGATGAGCTGAAGCCCGATGGGCAACCCCTCTTCATTGAAACCACAGGGAACAGATAGGGCTGGCAATCCCGCCAGATTGGCGGAGATGGTGAAGATATCGGATAGGTACATCTGTAGCGGATCGTCGACTTTCTCACCCAGGCCAAAGGCCGGCGTGGGTGAAGTGGGGGTGACGATGAGGTCACACCGTTCTAAGACCCGTTCAAAATCCTCCTTGATGAGGGTACGCACCTGGGAGGCCTTACGGTAGTAAGCATCGTAATAACCCGCCGAAAGCACATAGGTGCCAAGCATGATCCTCCGTTTCACCTCGGGGCCGAACCCCTTTGAGCGGGTCTCCAAATACATCTCCATCAGGTCGTCTTCACCCTCCCTAAGACCGTACTTTACCCCGTCGTAACGGGCCAAATTGGAGCTCGCCTCTGCTGTACAGATGATGTAATAAGTAGCGATGGCGTATTCCGTATGGGGGAGGGAGACCTCCTCGACCTCCACTCCCAATCCCTGAAGGACCTTTATCGCCTCCCAAACCCTCCCCTCCACCTCGGGGTCCATTCCCTCTACAAAGTACTCCTTGGGCACCCCGAGGCGCAGGCCTTCCACCCCCTCCTCCAGGCGATCAACGAATCCCTCCTGGGGCAAGGGAACGGAGGTGGAATCCCGGGGGTCATGGCCAGCTATGGCCTCAAGCAACAGGGCACAGTCCCGAACCGTACGGCTCAAAGGGCCGATCTGATCCAGAGAGGAGGCGAAGGCCACCAGTCCATAGCGTGACACCCTGCCATAGGTGGGTTTCAACCCCACGACGCCACAAAGGGCAGCGGGCTGCCTTATGGACCCGCCTGTGTCAGAACCCAAAGCAGCCACGCACTCATGAGCAGCTACGGCGGCAGCGGAACCCCCACTGGATCCCCCCGGAATGCGATCGAGGCTCCAGGGGTTTCTGGTGGTTTTAAAACCGGAGTTCTCGGTGGAGGAACCCATGGCGAACTCGTCCAGATTCGTCTTGCCCAGGATGACCGCCCCATGGGACCGCAGACGTTCGACGACGGTAGCGTCATAGGGGGGGACGAAATTGCCGAGTATCTTGGAGGCACAGGTGGTCAGGAGCCCCTTGGTGCAGATGTTGTCCTTTATGGCCAAGGGCACCCCGGTAAGGGATGTCCCTTCCCCTTCCCTCCATCTCCGAGAGGCCTCCCCGGCCTGCCTTAAGGCGCCCTCTCGGTCCACCGTGAGATAGGCACCGACCAAACCATCGACCTCCTCTATCCGGCGGAGGTACGCCTCGGTCACCTCCACGGGATCGAGCTCCCCCCTCCGGAAGCGATCCACCAGCTCTGCAGCAGAGAGCCTCAAGACGTCCATCTCTCTTCCCCCTCAAATTATGCGCGGGACGCGGAAGAAATCCCCCTTTCGAGACGGCGCGTTGGCCATGATCTCCTCCCGATCCATGGGGGCCCTCACCTCATCCTCCCTGAAGGCATTGTGATGGGGAACGACGTAGAAGGTGGGCTCCACCCCCGAGGTATCGAGCTCGTTGAGCTTATCCATGTATTCCAGAATAGTGTTGAGCTGTCCTGTGAAGACCTCCTTCTCCTCATCCGAAAGTCTGAGCCTGGCAAGCCTTGCCACGTACTCCACCTCTTGGACTGTGATCTTCACCTCTACACCTCCTCGTATTCCGCCAAGGCCTTTATGATATCACCCCGCGTAAGGATGCCCAAGAGCTTGCCCTCCTGGACCACGGGAAGCATGTTCACCTTGTGCTCGAGCATAAGCTTGGCCGCCTCCTCAATGGGAAGGGACGGAGGGACTGAAACCACATCCTTGGCCATGATCTCCCCCACAGGGGTGTTGTACTTTGAAAGGATCTCCTCCCTATCGATCTCGGTGACCTCCAAGCCCATGGTCAGGTAGTTGATGATATCGGTGCGCGTGATGATCCCCTCGAGTTTCCCCTTGACCACCACGGGCATGCCCGATATGTCGAAGGTCTTGAGTTTGTGCAGTATCACCGAGACCTTCTCTCTCGGATGGCAAGTGATGACCTTGCGGTTCATGATATCTGCGACCTTCATCCCCAAAACCCTCCCCCAAAGTATATCTCGTTGGCCTTCTTCTGCAGCTCTTCCACCACCTTGAGGGCGTGTTTCAACTCCTTTTGCTCCTCGAGGGGCAAATCATAGGGGGCGATGTAATTAGGGTCCTCCCCGTCCTTGCGCTCGAGGAGCTCCCCTTGTCTGGAAATTCTCAGGCGCATCAAAACGTAAAAGGCCTCCGACAGCTCGGAGGCGAATTCAGGGCTCAGCACCTCCCTCTCCCTCAACGCCTCGATCCTCTTGAAGGTGTTGTTGTCCCTTATCCCATAGGTCCTGGCCATCACCCTCACGACCAACACCAACGGCGCCCATCCCCCCAGTTTGAGGTTTATTTTGCCCTTATGAGGGCCGGTCTTCTCCGTGATAAAGCGACGGAAGAGACCCAAGGGCAAGGGGATGAGGAGGGCCGAGGACATCATCTCGTTCACCAAATCCCTGTTTTCGACCAAATGGGTGAGGGCAAACCCCACCAACTCCTCGCCGAGTTTCAACTCTCCCCCCACAGGTCGCAGATCCATGAGGATTATGAGGTCGAGCACCGAAAGGGGGCCTTTTCCCAGCCGGACCTTCCCCAAGATCCTGTCCTTCCATCCTTTGATGGAAGCCCTCCATTTCTCGTTGACGGGCATCACACCACCTCTGCAGCGTTCGATCCCCACCTTTTCCAGCTTGTGGACGACCTTTGAGGAGAAGATCTCGTAGTATTCCCCGATCACATCGTCCTCAGTGAGGGGGCGAACGGCCCCCGTCATCTTGAGGAGACACCTCCGGAGGAGTTCATCGCGCTCCATAATTCCCCTGATCCGCTGGGGGTCATCGTCGTAGACGAGCAGGTTATCCTGGTCGGTATAGAGGGTCTCCTCTTCCCTGCCGGAACTGCCCATGGACATCCAAGCATAAGGCCCGGGCGGCCCTCCCCATCCCTCGGCATCCATCTCCTCCTCCACCAACTCCAGGACCCGCCTTGCGATGGCATCCCGCCCCTCCGTACAGAGGGCGTGGACCTCCCTCACCGATCGGCTCTCGCGAAAGGCCTCTATCGCCATATGGCCGATTTCATCGTGAAGCTCTTTCAGTTGTTCGATGCCGGCCTTCGAAATCTGTTGAAGGAGTTTCTGAAAACGCCCCTCAAAGGAACGCAAGGGGGCCTCTTCCCCCTTTAACTGGTGCTCCAAATCCTCCAGGAGCCTCAGGCGTTCTTTATAGGTGAGCTTTCGGGGATGGTAGACCTTCAGGAATTCCTCGGCCCGTTCCCTCAGCATGAAGGGGCTTCACCCCCGGGGATGAGTTCCTGGACCACCCTCAACCTCCCCTCCAACTTACCCTTGAGGGCCTCAAGCTCTGCAGCCTTGTTCCTCTCTTTGGCAACCACCTCCCCGGGAGCACGCTCGAGGAAGGCGGGATTAGAGAGTTTACGCTGGACGAACTGGAGTTCCTCCATTACCTTCCTCAGTTCCTTGAGCAGCCGGGCCTCTTCCCTTTTCGGATCGGGGACCAAGTCTTTAAAGGGAACGAAGACCTCCACGGCATGACTTATAGCCGTGGCAGCGGCCTTAGGCGGCTCCCCACCGACGGTGATCTCCATCCCCTCCAGAAGGCCCAGATTCTCGATAAAGGGGGCGTCCTCACGCAGCTCCTCCGCTACCCTCTGCTGCTCAACTCGCAGGATCGCCCTCACCCGCTTCGTCGGGGCAACTCCCATCTCTCCCCTGATGTTCCTTATGGCGGTAATGACCCCCATCACGCGTTCCATCCTCTGGGCTGCCACCTCGTCGCGGGGGATCCCTTCGACCTCAGGCCACGGGGCTACCGTGATGCTCTCCCCGCGATGGGGAAGGCGTTGCCATATCTCCTCTGTGATAAAGGGCATAAAGGGATGGAGCATCTTCAGCAGTTTGTCGAAGACGAAGACGAGGGTTCCCTGGGTCCTTGAACGAAGCCCTTCGTCCTCCCGCTGGTAGAGGTAGGGTTTTATCAATTCCAGATACCAGTCACAGAACCTATGCCACACGAAATGGTATAGGGCTTGGGCCGCTTCATTGAAGCGATAATCCTCCAAGGCCTTGGTGACCTCCTCTATCACCTCGCGCAGCCGGGTGAGGATCCAGCGATCCGGCAAGGTCAGGGTATCCGAGGGAAGGTCCCCTTCACCTGTATAGCCATCGAGGTTCATCAGGGAGAAGCGGGCGGCATTCCAGAGCTTGTTGCAGAAGTTCCGAGAGCTCTCAATCCTCTGCTCCGAGAGTTTGATGTCTCTACCCTGAGCCGCAAGCACCGCCAGGGTGAAGCGCAAGGCATCAGTACCGTAACGCTCTATCATCTCCAAGGGGTCTATCACGTTCCCCTTGGTCTTGCTCATCTTCTGGCCCTCCATATCCCTGACGAGGGCATGGATGTAGACGTCTCGGAAGGGCACATCCCCCATGAAGTGCAGCCCCATCATCATCATCCTGGCCACCCAGAAGAAGAGGATATCGAAGCCGGTGACCAATACAGAGGTAGGATAAAAGATCTCAAGCTCTTTGGTCTCGTCTGGCCATCCGAGGGTGGAAAAGGGCCACAGGGCGGAACTGAACCATGTGTCAAGGACGTCCTCCTCCTGCCTGAGTCTCTCAGAGCCGCAGTAACTACACGCCTCAGGGGTCTCGCGGCTCACGGTGATCTGGCCACAATCCTCACAGTACCAAGCCGGTATCCTGTGTCCCCACCATATCTGACGAGATATACACCAGTCGCGAATTGACTCCATCCACTCAAAGTAGACCTTCTCCCAATTCTGAGGAATGATCCTGGTACGGCCCTCTTTGACCGCCCTTATGGCGGGCTCGGCAAGGGGTTTGGTCTTGACGAACCACTGCACCGACAACATGGGCTCCACGACGGTACCGCAACGGTAACAGTGGCCCACACTGTGCTGATAGGGCTCCATCCTCTGAAGGACGCCCTCCTGACGAAAGTCCTCAACGATCTTCTCCCGGCATTCGAAACGATCGAGCCCCTTATAGGGCCCGGCCTCCTCCGTCATGCGTCCTTCTTCATCTATCACCTTGACGGCGGGCAAGTTGTGCCTCAGGCCGATTTCAAAATCGTAGGGGTCATGGGCGGGGGTGATCTTCAGAGCACCGGTGCCGAACTCCGGGTCCACATAGTCGTCGGCTATCACTGGTATCTTCCTCCCGAGCACCGGCAAGATGGCGTATCTTCCAACGAGGTCTTTGTAGCGGTCATCCGCGGGGTTTACCGCCACCGCGGTGTCCCCCAACATGGTCTCCGGTCTGGTAGTGGCCACCACGATCTCCCCACCCCCTTCTAAGGGGTAGCGGAGGTAGTACAGATGGCCTTCCTCTTCCCTATGTTCCACCTCCAAGTCTGATAGGGCCGTCTGGCAGCGCGGACACCAGTTGATGATGTAGTTACCACGGTAGATGAGCCCCTCCTCATAAAGCCTTACAAAGACCTCCCTCACCGCCCGCGAGAGGCCCTCATCCATGGTGAAGCGCTCCCGCTGCCAATCGCAGGATGCCCCCAGCCTTTTCAGTTGGTGGATGATCACCCCCCCGTATCTCTCCTTCCACTGCCAGACCCGTTTGATGAACTCCTCCCGACCGAGTTGCTGGCGTGATAGCCCCTCCTTGGCAAGCTCTCGCTCCACTACGTTCTGCGTGGCGATGCCGGCGTGATCCGTCCCCGGAAGCCAAAGGCAGTTGTACCCTTGCATCCTCCGCCACCGGACCAAGATGTCCTGCAGGGTGTTATTCAGGGCATGGCCCATATGGAGGGACCCGGTGACGTTAGGCGGGGGTATGACGATGGAAAAAGGCCTCTTCGGGGAATCTACATCGGCGTGGAAATAGCCCTTTTCAAGCCAAAATTGATACCACTTCTCCTCAACGTCCTTGGGATCATAGACCTTGGGGATATCCATTTCCGCTTTATCTTTCTTCCTCCTTCAGGGCTTCCTTCACAGCGCGTCTTATCTCCTCCGACAGGGCCTTAACGATCTCCTGTGCCATGGCCCGAAAGACCTTGCGCAATGCCTCCTCGAGCTCTCCCGGGGCAACCCGAGGGGGCCTCTGCTGCACCTGAGCGGGGGCAAACTCCTCTTCAAAGGCCTTGACGAATTCCTCCTCCAGTACGGGCTCCTCCTCGGCACCTTCTATCCTCTCCAGTTCGGCAGCGCTTTCCTCCAGGACTTGCTCGATGCGCTCCGCCTCTGGGGCCTTAGCCTCCTCCAAGGAGATCTCCTCCAAGGAGAGATCGAGGCTCACCTCCTCTGCCCCCTCCACCTGTTCTTCCTCCGGGGGCTTTTCCCCCTTCACCATGAACTGCTCTAACTCCTTGAGGGGGCTTTCCAGGACGAAGGCCTCCTCAGCAGAAGCCTCCTCCGCCTCTCTGGCCTCCGGTTCCTCCACCACATCGGTCAAGTCGATGATCTCCTCTTCTTCCCAAGAGGGTGCCTGGACCAGCGCTTCCCTTATCTTGGCCAAGGCCACTTCGGCTTCGAAGGGCTTCACCAAGTAACCCGCAGCCCCTACGCGTTTCACTTCCTCCTCGTCGAAGTCATCGAGCACGCCCACCAAGAGGAGCACCGGGATCTGTCCCAGCTTCGGGTCTTTCTTCAACTCCTCACATAGCTCAACACCGCCCTTCGAGGGCATGTTGATGTCAGCTATGATGAGGTGGGGAAGGACCTCCGCCGCCTTTTCGATCGCCTGTTGGCCATCGGTAGCGAAGAATAGCTGGAACTCCTCCGCCGGCAGGGTCCTCTCGAAAACCCTTTGAATGGTGATGCTGTCATCGGCCACAAGGATCTTTCGTGCCGTTTCCATTTTTCCTCTCCTTAAAAGAGGTTTGATTGGACTGTTGTAAAAAGTTTGTCGCAAGGAATATACACACAAGCTCAAGAGGGTGTCAAGGAGGCTGCTGGCCCTGAAAAGGCGCTTTCAAAAAGGGCCTACAGTCTCTTCGGGCGAATCGAATCGCCTAAAGACGGTCCCTTTCGCACATTGCCTGGGGATTGTTATAGACGCTTCACTGGTAAAAATCCGAATCTTCGAGCCGTCAAGTTCCAACGATGGCACCTTGCGACACCGGGTGACGACGTGATATCTTGCGCAAAAACCAAGGAGCTCTTCATGGCGTTGAGGCCCTTCATAGAGATGTTAGTCGTCGGCCCTCTGCAGGCAAATTGCTATATCGTAGCTTGCGAAAGGACACGCCTCGCCGCGGTTATAGATCCCGGAGGCGAAGGACCTCGGATAGTGGCTGCCCTGCGGGAAGCAGGTCTTACGGCCCTTTACATCATCAACACCCACGGACACTTCGACCACACCGGGGCGAACAGATACGTAAAGGAGATGACGGGGGCGGAACTCCTCATCCATCGAGCTGACGCCCCGATGATCCTCGAGCAGTCGAGGAGTGCGGCGGTGTGGGGCATCCAGGTGGAAGACTCCCCTCCACCCGACCGCTTCATCGAGGAAGGAGACGTCATCGTCATCGGCGACGTGACCCTGGAAGTCCTTCATACTCCGGGGCATACCCCGGGAGGGGTCTCCCTCTTCACAGACAGGGTCGTCTTCGTGGGGGACACCCTCTTCGCAGGCTCCATCGGCAGAACCGACTTCCCCGGTGGGGATTACCGCCAGTTACTGGACTCGGTAAGGACGAAGATCTTCCCCCTCGGGGATGACGTCATCGTCTACCCGGGACACGGTCCCGAGACGACCGTCGGTCACGAGAGGCGATACAATCCCTTTTTTACAGGACGGGGGCTTGACTGGCTCTAAAAGCTCACCGCCCCTTTTGTCCCTCTATGCCGTAGCGGGCGAGCAATGTCGGATTGAGCTCTATCTTCACCTCATCGGCCCTCTTCCTGAACCAGGCGTTGAGCACCTCTTTGCGCCAAAATTCCTCCACCGCACTGCGGAAGGCCTTCTCCTGGTCTTTGTAAAGCCCTTCGGAAGGGGGACGAACCTCTTTCAAGTGCACGACTAAATATCCCTTGGAGGTCTCGAAAGGCCTGGGGGCAAAGGGATTTCTGCGAGTCAAAAGGGCTAACTCGGGGGCGCGCAAACCGAACTCTGGAAAGATAGCTTCGGACCTCGGCCTGGGCGACATGCTTTGGATCTCCAAGCCCCGTTCCTCGAGAAAGGCCTCCACATCACCCTCCTTCCACCGCCTCAGGACCTCCTCAGCAAGCTCCCGGGCCGCCTTTCGCGCCCTCTCCTTCCGGAGTCTCTCTTCGACCTTGTCCTTCACCTCTTCGAAGGAGGGGGTTCGAGGGGGTATCTTCTCCAAACACTGCAGGACGAAGAACTCCCCCCCATCTTCAACCCACGACGAGATCTCCTTCGGCCCAAGGGAAAACGCCACCTGGATCAGCTTGGTGCGCTTACCCAGTCCCTCAATCTCCTCCGAACGGGAAAAGGGAGGGGGCGTCCAGACCTTTAGGCCCTTTTTCTCCCCATAGGATTTGAGGTCTCCCACCTTTTTCGCCCCGTAAGCGGCATCCGCCATCTTAAGGGCGCAGAGGTCTTCCGCCTTCTGTAGCCTGAGCCTCCTCACTATCTGGTCCCTGACCTCCTCGAGGGGACGCAGATGTCCCTCCTTGACGTCCTGAACCTCGACGAGGTGATAACCGTGAGCCGACCTGACGATCTTGATCTCGCCCTTTTTCATCGAGAAGACCGTTCGGGCGAACTCCGGATCAAGTCCCTCCCGAGAGATATACCCCAGATCCCCTCCTCTGGCAGCGGATAAGGGATCTTCGGAGTACTCCTTGGCCAGAGCACCAAAATCCTCCCCTGCCTTTATCCGCTTGAGCAGCTCCTCAGCCCTCTTCTTCGCCTCCTCCTTGCCCTTGGATACCCTTATAAAGATGTGACGTATCTTCACCATGGGGGGGATACGGAAGGCCTCGGGGTTTCTCTCGTAGTAATCCTCGACCTCCTGGTCCGTGACCCCTACCTCGTCCATGACCTCCTGGGGCGAACAGCGCAGGTAGGCGATCCTCACCTTCTCTGGGAGGCGGAATTCCTCCTGGTGTTCGGAGAAATAACGCAGGAGCTCGCCTTCCGCTATAGGACCTCCATCCCCCTCCTTAAAGGGCACCAGGACGAACTCCAGCTCCAGCTCCTCATAAACCCTGGAGAAGAGCTCCTTGAGATCTCGGTTTGAGAGAAACACCCCCTCAGACAGCGCCCTTTGGGCCCGTTCCATGAGGATCTGCCTCCTCAATCCCTCCTCGAACTCCGCCGGCTCCACCCCCCTGCGGCGCAGGAAGGAGAGGTAGAGCCCGCGATCAAAGCGTCCGTCTCGTTGAAACACGGGTGAGTTGATGATGAGCTCCCTCAATTCATCAGTCGACACCCTCAATCCCCATTTCTCGGCCTCCTGCAGGAGCAAAGAAGACCTGATAAGGCGGGAGAGAACCTCCTTTCCCACCTTTAGCTCCCTCAGCCTCTGGGGGGTGAGGGCTTCTCCGAAGAGGTTCCGGTAGAAATCCAGGGCCTCTCGATAGGCCCGATCGAACTCCGCGATGGTGATGTACCTCTTGCCCACCTGGGCGACGACGGTCTTCTTCTTGCTCTCTATCCTACCCACACCCCAGAAGATGAAGACCACGATGATCAGACCGAGGATGATCTTTATCCCCCAAGAAGCAGCATGAGTCCTCATATACCGAAGCATCTCTCACCTCCTGACCCTAACCGCGCCCATTCCTTGACTTATGACGCCACCTGCGTCCTTCTGTCAATATCTTCAGCCCATGTTAAAACAACGGTTGGTTCTGTGACGTGCAAGACGCTTAAAATCTGACTCCATATGACAATTTTTGTACTTTTTGCCACTGCCACACCAACAGAGATCATTCCGTCCAAGTTTTGGAACCTCCATGGGGCTTTTATCCAAAAATTCATTGGCAATCCACATAGTGTAGCATCTATTGTGTCTGGTCAGCATGGTAGCTTCCCATCTGGATTTCTGCAAATCCTCGGAGCCTCCGCGCTCCCCAGGCCTCATCTAGCTGACTCAAAACCAGGTAGAGAAGCTTTTCCACGGCACCTTCTCCACAAAACACTTCCACCACTTTTGTTCGCCGTTTCACCTCCTTGGCCAGCCGCTCCAGCTGGTTAGTGGTGTAG
>Ga0209410_1000396_pt1 | contig 19939 bp, 16 predicted proteins | sample Mar14436cmmetaG_FD_184135 | JGI IMG/M metagenome (GOLD analysis project Ga0209410, IMG submission 184135) | Marine hydrothermal vent microbial communities from Guaymas Basin, Gulf of California to study Microbial Dark Matter (Phase II) - Marker... ... | reverse complement strand
GGCTTCTCTAGAACGTTCCTCGCTTCATTCCTGAATTATGAATTTATCGAGAAACATTCGGCCAATACAGTACTCCTCCTAGGTTGTCCCTTTAAGATTGCATCACTTGAATTAAACACTAAAAGGGTTCCCCAAGATTTGGAGTCCTAAAACAGTCCGAAGGGGATTACCTGTCTTTGGCATAATTAGTTAGTGATTTTATTTATTGGACCATTGAGAGACGAATGCTCGTCAGTTGGCTACACTGTGATGCTTTAGCTTAGATGCCTAGTGACGTCCTCGGTAATAGTTAGCTGGTGTTACTTAAGCTAGATCTGAATTAGTCAGAGCGTCAACTCCTCTCTCAAAACATGATACTTGGAAAGTAGTATTGAGTTAATTCGCTAAACTCTCCATTCTGCCATCCAGAAAGTTTTTAAATTCTCATGCCTGGGATTCCCTCGGGATGGAGATGAAAGAAGAAAATGTGAAGAAACTAGTAGAGAAGGCTAAACTTCCAGGGAAGAAGGCCTTGGCTTGGCATCCATTCTACAGAGGGAAAATAGAGGTAATGCCGAAGTGCTCCATAACATCTTACGATGACTTCAGCGTGTGGTACACTCCTGGGGTAGCTGAGCCTTGTAAAGAGATACACAAGGATCCGGAAAAGGTCTTTGAGCACACTAATAAGTGGAATTACGTGGCAGTGATAAGCGACGGCACTAGAATCTTAGGTCTGGGAGACATAGGGCCATTGGCTGGTTTACCTGTCATGGAGGGAAAGGCCCTTCTCTTCAAGTATTTAGGAGGAGTAGATGCCTTCCCGATAATGATAGGCACCAAAGATCCAGATGAGTTCATTCAAGCTGTGAAGTGGATATCCCCGACTTTCGGTGGAATAAACCTAGAGGACATAGAGAGGCCTAAGTGCTTCTACATCCTCGAGAGATTAAGAGAAGAGTTGGACATTCCAGTTTGGCACGACGACCAACAAGGAACTGCAGCAGTTACCTTGGCTGGGATAATAAACAGTTTGAAGTTAGTTGGAAAGAAGCTCAATGAAGTGACTATAACCCTAATAGGAGCTGGAGCCGCTAACATATGTTTAGCTAGGACTCTGATAAAAGCTGGAGCTAATCCCAAGAAGATAATACTAGTGGATAGTAAGGGAATATTACACCCAGGAAGAGAGGATCTAGAGAGAGGCAAAGAAGAAGACCCATATAAATGGGAACTGGCCCAAATAACCAATGGAGAAGGAAGAACTGGTGGGATACCCGAATCGCTGGAAGGAGTTGATGTGGCAGTAGCCGCCTCTACTCCTGGTCCAGGAACAATAAAGAAGGAGTGGGTCTCGAAGATGGCAGACGATGCTATAATGTTTGCAGAGGCAAATCCAGTCCCCGAAATATGGCCGTGGGAGGCAAAAGAGGCTGGAGTGAAGATATTTGGTACTGGGAGATCGGACTTTCCGAACCAAGTGAATAACTCCCTCGGATTCCCTGGAATATTTAGAGGGACCCTAGACGTGAGAGCCACTACCATAACGGATGAAATGCACATAGCTGCAGCTTATGCCATAGCAGAAGTAGCTGAGGAGAAGGGGCTAAGCGAGGACTACGTCATACCAACAATGGAAGACTGGGAAGTCTTTCCCAGAGAGGCTGTGGCGGTTGGAATGAAGGCCATAGAACAAGGAGTCGCTAGATTGAAACTCAGTGAGGAAGAACTCTATGAAAAAGCACTCTCAATGATAAAGGAATCAAGAGACAAATTACACTGTCTTATGGAGAACGGACTCATAAAGAAGCCCCCCGAGATCAAAGAGTAAACAAAGGAGACGAAAGAATGGGAGATGATCGGGCTCAAAGTAAATAGGAAGGAGGCAGAGAGAGCTAAGAAAGTACTTAGGAGTAAAGGGCTCCTCATGGAAAGTTATTTTCCAATTCACGAGGAGGAATACGTGATCTTTCCCTTGAACGGTATAGGGGACCTTCCCCTAGGCGAAATAGTAAAAGGTATCCAATTTCAGAAACGAAAAGAGAAAAAGAAATCTGTTTATGATTTGCTAAAGGAAATGGGTATCGATCACAGAGGGTTCACATACTACCTAGTGGGGGACATAGCAATAGCTAAGGTACCTGAAAGTATACCGTTGGAATTGAAGGAAATCGGGAGGTTAATAGCTGAGTGCCAAAGTGGGGTCAGATTGGTCCTAGTAGAAAGAGGCAAGAGAGTTGGGGAGTTCAGGAGAAGAGAATATGAAATAGCATTCGGTTATGGGATGACTGAGACAATACACAGGGAACACGGCCTCAGATTAAAGTTGGATCCAACTGAGGTTTTCTTTGATCCCAAACTCTCTAGAGAAAGAAGAAAAATTGCTGAATTATCCTCTGACGGGGAGAGAATTCTAGTAATGTTTTCAGGAATCGGACCTTATCCCCTAGTAATAGGGAAATTCAGGAAGGGGTGCGAAATTCTCGGAATAGAGGCTAACGAGATTGCATACCGCTATTCTCTGGAGAATCTAGAGATAAACAAGAAGTTGCTGAAATCAAAAGTTAAATTCGTTCTAGGAGATGTAAGAGAAGTCCATGGAATAGGAGAATTTGATAGGATTGTTATGCCAAGACCTAGAGGAAAAGAAGACTTCCTAGAGGTTGCATTGAGGTTCTCTAGTGAAAAATGCACGATACACTTCTACGATTTTCTCAAAGAAGGAGAGATCGAGCACAGGAGAAGAGAACTCATTAGATTAATTTCGAAATTGGGAGGAGAAACGCTGAGCATAGAACATAGGAGAGTGGGAAGTATAGGGCAGAGGAAGTACAGAATTTGTTTCGACTTCCTAATCAAAAAAAGAAGAAAATAGAATCTCTTCTTCTCCGATTCTCTTTAATTTATCTTTTAACTCGTCTAATATTTCTCTTAGCACTTTCTCCCTTCCTAGATCTCTTACTAGTGTTTCTCCGTTCTTGTCCTCTAACTCTATTCCCATTTGCCTCAATCTCTCTCTTATCCAGTCACTTATCTCATAGAGTTTCTTCTCTCTGAGCTTGGATCTGATCTTTATCAGAGAATCCAATAGATCTGAGACAGATGGTTCATATTCTTTCTCTAGGACTCCAAATATCTTTGAAAAGACTGAGAAGAACTTCTCCATCTCCTCCTTAGTTCTCTCACCTATTCTCGGTAGTTCCCTATTCACGAGCTTGACGAACTCGTGAAACTCAGATAAAGCTCTAGGGGTGTTGAAATCATCATCTAGTGCTTCAAAGAACTTCTCCTTTATTCTAAGTATTTCACCTATTAGTTCCTCATCGTCCTCTTTGGACGGGGATGCGCTCCTGAGCTTCAATAGAGTTTCCCTGATTCTATTCAGGGTCTCCTGAGTTGATCTCAGGCCGTCTTCCGAGAAGTTCATCTGACTTCTGTAATGGGCAGAGAGAAGATAGAGTCTAAGAGCTTCTGGGTCATACCCTCTCTTGAGCAGATCTTTAACAGTTATTACGTTTCCAAGTGACTTACTCATCTTCTCTTCTCTCACTCTTAGATGCCCAGTGTGTACCCAATATCTGCAGAAAGGGGCCTTTCCAGTGTAAGCTTCTGACTGAGCTATCTCGTTCTCGTGGTGTGGAAATATTAGATCGGTGGCCCCACCGTGTATGTCTATTTGCTCCCCCAAGTACTTCATGCTCATCACACTACACTCTATGTGCCACCCTGGTCTTCCCCTCCCCCAGGGACTAGGCCAAGAGGGTTCTCCCTCCTTAGAACTCTTCCAGAGAGCAAAATCTAGAGGATCTCTTTTCTTCTCACCAGGTTCTACCCTAGCTCCAGCCTCTAAATCCTCTATCCTCTGTTTTGATAGTTTGCCGTACTCTGGAAACTTTCTAACTGAGAAATAAACGTCTCCATTTGAGACATAGGCATATCCTTTGTCTATTAGGGCTTGTATTACTTCTATCATCTCCGGAATGTGAGCGGTTGCTCTAGGTTGAACGTCTGGCAATATACAGTTCAGAGACTTCATGTCCTCTGTGAAGGAGTCTATATATTTCTCTGCTAGCTCTTGAATTGTTATTCCCTCTTCCTTTGCCTTTTTTATCATCTTATCGTCTACATCGGTTATGTTCCTGACGTACTTCACGTCATAGCCTTTGAACTTAAGGTATCTCACTAGGGAATCATAGAAGACGAACGTCTTGGCATGACCGATGTGGGAGTGGTCGTAAACGGTTGGACCACAGACGTATATTCTCACTTCTCCCTCTTTAATTGGTCTGAACTCCTCCTTCTCCCCTGTGAGAGTGTTGTGTATCCTCAACGTCTAGACCCAAACGGCTTAGGTAAAGAGATAGAAAAGCCTTTCGAGTAACTTGGAATAAAAGAGCTCATCTCATATGCTTGAGAAATCACTAGAAGAATGATCTGGGCTACCAATGGGTCTGACTCGGAGTTGCATTAGCTTATTTGTGATGTCTCTCAAAGAAGTTCAGTATCGCTTCGCTTGCGTCGAAATCCATGCAAGTCCTTCCTATTATTCTCTCTGGTAAGTATTGACTTCCTCCGGGCCAAGTGTGTCCCCCTCCCTCTATGGCGTATAGAACTACCTCTGCTTCAGTCTCTGGATTCAGGTACCTAGTCACTTTGACTCTAGTTCCGTCTTCCGAGAGGTCGGGCAAATACCTCTCCTCCTTTTCGGAACACCCATTCCTTAGAGTCCAGTATTCCACCACCTCCGGTATTGGTAGAACTTCTCCTAGAGTAACTCCAGATCTAGTGGTTAGTTCTCCCCCCTTCCAAGGCACTATTGGGTCTTGTAATCCGTGTATTATCAGAACAGAAATTGGAGATTTCCCTGGACAATTGAGAGATTTGGGCATAGATCCGGAGACGCATGCTATTGCAGCAATTCTCTCTGGAATTTCGCAAGCTATTCTATAGGCCATCATGGCTCCATTGGAGAAGCCTGCTACATAAACTCTTCCATCGTCCAAGTTATATTTCTCTATTAAGTGATCTATTAGCTTTGATATGAATGAAACGTCGTCTACTTCTCCTCTTTGAGAATAGTAAGCGTTTATTCCTCTTCCATCGTTCCAGTGTTTTCTCAATGCATTCGGGTATGCCACTAAGAATCCCCTTTCATCTGCTAGTTCATTGAAGCCCGTTAATCTTGCTATACTCTTCCCAGAGCCACCTCCTCCATGCAATGCTATCAACAGGGATCCATTCATCTTCGGTGGAATGTGAAGGAAATACGTCCTCTCGATTCCACTGACCTCTATTGATTCCTCCTTTAGATTCATTTTCTCTCTCCAAGGGAATGAAAATTGTGAAAACAAGAGGAGTAGCATAAGTGCAATTAATATTATTGCTATTGGGATTCCTCTCTTGTTCATACTATCCTCCCGCTCATTTGATTTAGTACATGTGACTGATCCTCTGATGTGCTTCCCAGTTTCCTAATTGTGTCACTCGGTGATATAGCCTAGAGTTCTACTTAACTAGCTTACTTAATCCAGCGGTCTTCACTGAGGTTATGGTCTCTCTTAGGAGCTCAGGCTTTCTCTCTAACATAGTACCAGTTACGACAATGTCAGCCCCTGCTAAGACTTTCTCTTTAGCTTCAGATGGGTTTCTTATTCCACCCCCAACTATTAGGGGTATGTTTATGCTCTTCTTCACCAGATAGATCATTTCATTTGGGACACTCTCTCTAGCTCCTGATCCAGCCTCTAGGTAAACTAGCTTCATGCCCATTAGTTGAGCTGCCAAGGCGTAAGAGCAAGCTATCTCTGGCTTGTCCCTAGGAATTAAATTGGCCTCTCCGAAGAAACCAACTGCTCCTCCTGGCTCGATTACTACGTAACCCATAGGTATTACCTCAAGCCCCGATTTCATCACTAGGAAGGAAGCTTGAGCTTGGGCTCCAGTTATATAGTGGGGGTTCCTAGAGTTCAGTAGGCTCATGAAGAATATCGCATCCGCGTATTTGCTTACTCCTCCAATCCCTCCTGGAAAAAGGACAACGGGGAGAGAACAACTCCTTTTTATCTCCTTGACCGTCTCATCAAGTAGTGTGCCGAATGCTCCGGTAGATCCCCCTACCATCACTAAATCGGTACCCATCTCCTCCAATTTCGATGCAATCTCTCCTGCCTTCTCTGGATCTTGCTTCTCTGGATCTATTAGGGAGAAATGTAAGGCTCCGTCCTCAGAAAGCTTCCTTTCTATGTATTCGAGGGTACTCATCACTTCTCCCTCGGTAGGAACCTCCTAATTTCCTCTACGAACTGAGAAAGAGTCCTAGTCTGCAACAAGATTCTTCCCGGCCCTCTCACCCTGGCGACTATGCCTTCTCCTCCGAAGAGAAAGGACTTCAATCCACCGAACTTCTCTATTGAGTAATCCATTTCTCCGTCCATGGCAACGAAGTGAAAGTTGTCGACTATTATCTCTTCTCCATGCCTTAGCTCCATCTCTAACATGCCACCGTAACTGTTAACCCAAACTCCTCCTTCTCCTTCTAGTTTAATCCAGAAGAGTTCTCCCTCTGCCAAGAGTCCCCTTAACCCCTTCCAAGCCACTGAGTAGTCTAGATCTCCATGATGTGCTAAATACGAAGAATCCTGGACTATAACACTATCTCCTTTGAGCTCTAGATATCTTATGTCCCCTGGTATCTTTGGAGCTAGCCAAACCTCCCCTATTCCCTCGAATTTGTTCAAGAAGAGACTCTCTCCTCCCAAAATCTTTCTCTTTAGCCCCTTGAATATTCCACCAGTGGTGGTTTCCACCCCGATTTCCCCTGCGATGAACATCATCGCTCCTGGTTCTGAGAAAACACTATCTCCATCTAGTTCTATCTTCAGGACGGAAAAAGCTGGCCTGTTCAATATTTCGTACTTCAAGTTACCACCTATCTCCTCTCTGATCGATGGCTTAAGTACTTTCCTCAGAGACACTTGGTATATCCACAGGCCGGACAAGTAGCACAACCTTCTTGATGTGCTAGTGGATTTCCACAGTTAGGACAGACCCCTATTACTTCATTGCTTTCTCCCTTGGTCTCCCTCTCCAAGTTTATTTTTATCCCATTTATTTTCGATTTTATTCCATTTCTCCACTTTATGTATTTTTCTATTGCTTTTCCTATGGCATCTGGACATGAAAGTATTAGTCCATCCTCGCTCCAATGTGGAGACGGACATCTTATTCCCCTGAGCTGTTTAACTAGTGCTGAAACGTCTACTCCGCTCCTTAGGGCTAGGGATATAAGCCTCCCTATAGCTTCTGTTTGAGATGCAGCACAACCTCCAGCTTTTCCTAGTCTAGCGAAAACTTCGAAGAGACCTTTCTCGTCCTCATTTATTGTGACGTATAGATTACCACACCCGGTTGGCATTTTTATAGTTGCTCCATACGTCAAGTGAGGTCTAGGTCTAGGCCTTATTACTTTCTTTTCCTCTTTTCTCTTCTCTGTACCGACATAGAGGACTTGCTCCTCTCTGCTTCCCTCCCTGTAGACGGTTATACCCTTACATCCGAGTTCCCATGCTAATTTATAGGCTCTCATCACGTCTTCAACTTCAGCGGAATTAGGCATGTTTATTGTCTTCGAGATTGATAGAGCTACGAATTTTTGGAAAGACGCTTGCATTCTTATGTGCCACTCAGGACTTATCTCCAAAGCTGTTCTGAATGTTCTCTTTATTTCCTCAGGTATTTCTTCTATGCCAGATATTCTTCCCTCCTCAGCCACTCTCCTCATGAGATCTTCGGAGTATATTCCAGCTTTCTTGATCGACTCCTCGAATAGGGGATTCACCTCGACCAAATCTCCGACAGTAACACTCTTCACATAAGCTATTGAGAACAGAGGCTCTATTCCGCTGCTGCACCCAGCTATTATACTTATTGTCCCTGTAGGTGCTATTGATGTAGTGGTAGCATTCCTTATTCCGTATCTCTTTATTCTATCTATGAGGGACTCCCACTCCTCCACTAATTCCCCTTCTCTCCACCTAAAGGGAAGTTCCCCCTCCGGATAAATGGAGTCTTCAAATGCTGGAAATGGTCCTCTCTCCAGTGAGAGATTGACTGATTCATCCATGGACCAGTAACTTATCCTCTCCATTACTTTCTCTGCTATTTTCAAAGCATCTTCCGAGTCGTACCTGATCCCCAGTTTTATGAGCATGTCCGCGAATCCCATGACTCCTAGACCTATTTTCCTAGTCCTCCTAGTGGCCTCGTTTATCTCACTTATCGGGAAATCTGATGCCTCTATGACATTGTCCAAGAATCTGGTAGCCACTCTGACCACATACTCTAACCTCTTCCAATCTATTTTTCCATTAGAGACGAACTTGGAGAGATTTATTGATCCGAGATTGCATGACTCATAAGGTAAGAGAGGGACTTCTCCGCATGGATTGGTAGACCTAATTTCCCCCAGCTTTGGGGTGGGGTTGAACCTATTCACAGTATCGAAGAATATCAACCCTGGCTCCCCGTTCTTCCAAGCCTGATATGCTATCTTCTCAAAGAGTTCTTTGGCTCTTATTCTCCTCACAATCTCTTTGGTCCTTGGGTTTATCAGAGGAAACTCCCTGTCTTCTATAACTGCTCTCATGAACTCGTCTGTCACTCCTACGGAGATGTTGAAGTTCCTTATTTCTCCCTCCTTGTCCTTAGCGACTACGAACTTCTCTATGTCCGGGTGCCAAACGTGGAGTATTCCCATGTTCGCTCCTCTTCTTCTCCCTCCTTGTTTGACTTGCTCGGTAGCTGAGTCATAGACCTTCATGAAAGAAATGGGGCCAGAAGCTACTCCCTTAGTTGAACCGACTATGTCTCCCTCTGGTCTTAAATTGGAGAAGTCGAAGCCAGTTCCTCCTCCCGTTTTGTGTATCAGTGCAGTGTTCTTAAGAGTTTCGAATATACTGTCCATTGAATCTCCTATTGGTAGAACAAAGCAAGCTGAAAACTGTCTTATTTTGGTTCCCGCGTTCATGAGGGTAGGTGAGTTTGGAATGAACTCCAATTTGGCCATGACCTCATAGAACTTCTCTTCCCATTCCTCTGGATCATCTCCGAACTTCTCTCCAGCTAAGGCCATGTCCCTAGCTACTCTCCTGAACATCTCCTCTGGAGTTTCGACTATTCTCCCCTCTTCGTCCTTAAGTAAATACCTCTGCTCAAGAACTCTAAGGGCATTTTCGCTTAATTCCACTCTTTCAGAGCCAACTCTGATTATCCTTGGGTTCCCTACAGAAGTGGCCATCTCTATTCCCCCTCGCCCCTTCCTAGGTGGTTTACTCTAGGAAGTATTTTTAGTTTTTCACCTACGTCCTGTGGTATGGAGATGTCAATAGCGTATGCGGTATGGGGAAGAGTATTATTAGCTTGTAATTAATCCGGGAAGGGGAGAGGTTTGAGGATAGTGGTATTAGGCCCACCGGGCGCAGGCAAGGGTACTCAAGCTGAGATGCTGGAAAGAGAATTAGGGCTGAAACATCTATCTACAGGAGACATACTCAGGGAAGAAGTTAGGAAAGGGACAGAGCTAGGCAAAAGGGCTGAGAAGTACATGAAGAGTGGGGAATTAGTACCAGATGACCTAATAGTGGAGATGATGGAGAAGGAGATTTCCAAGTATGATAATTTCGTTTTAGATGGATTTCCAAGGAATTTAAAACAAGCAGAAGCTCTAGACAAAATGTGTAGGATAGACAAAGTGATACTCTTGGAAGTTCCGGATGAGGTGATACTAGAGAGATTGTCCTTGAGGAGGAGTTGTCCCAAGTGCAATAGAGTCTATCACCTGAAGTACAATCCGCCTAAGGAGAACGAAATATGCGATTACTGTGGGGTGAAGCTCTATCAAAGAGATGATGACAAAGAAGAAGTCATAAAGAAGAGACTAGAGGTGTATCGAAAAGAAACAGAGCCTATAGCTAAATTCTATAGAGAGAAAGGTATTCTGGTAAAAGTGAATGGTTCAAAGAGCATAGAGGAGATATTCTCGGATATAAAGGGGGTCTTAGGAAATGGTGACTAGACTGGGCTTCTTGGCCTCTGGAGAGGGGACTAACTTTCAAGCAATAATCGATCATCTGAAATTAGGTATATTGAGTGAGTGCAAGGCTGAAGTTCTAATATCGAATGTAAAGGGGGCTGGAGTTGTAAAAAGAGGGGAAAAGGAGGGAATAAGGGTTGAAGTAATACCTTATGAGACTAGAGAAGTATTCGAGAGGAAGGTGAACTCCATTCTAGAGGAGGAAGAAGTTGATCTCCTCTTATTAGCTGGATTCAACAGAATACTCAGCAAAGAGTTCGTTGAACATTGGAAAGGGAAGTGTCTGAACATACATCCTTCTCTCCTTCCCTCCTTTGGAGGACTGGGATACTACGGTTTGAGAGTGCACGAAGAAGTATTAAATTCTAGATGCCTCGTTTCTGGGTGTACAGTTCATTACGTTACCGAGGATGTGGACATGGGTCCAATTTTAACCCAAGCCGCTCTGAAGACATTTGATTCTGATCCTAGAACTCTACAGAGGAAGATCAATCTATTAGAGCACCTCACTTATCCCAAGGCAATACAAATGCATGTAGATGGTCTGGTCAGCATTGAAGAGATCAGGAATCGAGAGGAAGTCTCGGAATGGGAGAACGTTTGGGAGGAAAGGCAAGAGGAATATTTAGAAAAAAGAAGAGATGAGTGGGAGAGAGTCTGGGGGGAAAAATTAGAGGTGGTTCTTTGCAAGTACGTGATAAGGTGATGGATGGGAAGTCCCTAGCTGAGAGGTTGAAGTCCTCACTTAGGGAGGAAGTTCTCTCTCTGAGGAGAAAGGGAATTGTCCCGACTCTGGCTGTGATACTAGTCGGCAGGGACCCTAGTTCCATTAAGTACGTCGAAAGCAAGAAAAAGGACTGCTCAGAAATAGGAATAAAATCAATAGACATTAGAATTCCTGAAGGAACTCCTAAGAGAGAAATACTCGAAAGAATAAAGGAACTTAACTCAGAGGAGAAAGTCCACGGAATATTGGTACAATTGCCTGTCCCTGGTGTAGACGAAAAAGATGTAATAAGAGAGATAAGTCCTGATAAAGACGTGGATGGCCTTAGTCCTTACAACATGGGAAAACTAATGATAGGAGACTATTCTCTAAGGGAGAGCTTAATACCCTGCACCCCAAAGGGGGTGATGATCCTGCTGAAGGAATACGGAGTTGAAATAAAGGGAAAGCACGCTGTGGTCATAAACAGGAGTAATTTGGTAGGAAAACCTCTTCAGAAGCTCCTCCTAGACGAAGACGCTACTGTGACGATTTGTCACTCCAAGACCGTAAACATAGAGGAAATAACAAGGATGGGGGACATAGTAGTTTCAGCTGTTGGAAGAAGGCCGAAATTTCACATAGGAAGTGAAATGCTAAAAGATGGTGTGGTTGCCGTAGACATAGGAATGAGTTTCTTGGAAGGAAAACTAATGGGGGACTTCGACTTCGAGGAGGTCTTGGAGAAGGTGTCTAAGATAACTCCAATGCCAGGAGGAGTTGGACCAATGACTAGGTATTCTCTTTTGGAGAACACTGTCATAGCTACGAAAATAAACGAGGGAATCATTTGATCAGAGCCAAAGAAGAGATAAGGAGATTGATGATTAAAAAGAGAGAATCCATGAGGAAAGAAGAGGTCCTGGAGAAGAGTAAGAAAATAGAAGAGAGGTTTCTTTCCTCTGATGAATTCGCAAAGTCTGATAGAATAGCTATTTACTATCCGATTAGGAATGAAGTGGATACCAGGGGAATAATCTCTTGGCTCTTGTCCAAAGGAAAAGAGGTGTATCTCCCTATAACTAGGGAAGAAATCACATTGGGAAGAATAAGAAGTTTTTCAGAGTTAAGACCTGGGAAATTCAATATAATGGAGCCTAGAGAAGCCATAGATGAAGAAGTAAATCTGGATTTAATAGTTGTTCCAGGAGTCGCATTCGATGAGAGTGGATACAGGCTAGGATTCGGGAAGGGGTACTATGACAGATTCCTCAGGAGTTTTCGGGAAACTGCTAAGCTTGGACTAGCTTATGAGTTTCAAGTACTAGAGGAGGTTCCAAGAGACGAGGAGGATATACCAGTCGACTTCATAATTACCGAAAAGAGGAGAATCGACTGTTTGAAAAACAGAAAGAAAGAGTAGGAAGTCAAATCTTTAGTACAGCAGTCCCTGATATCTCCCCTTTCTTTAGTTTGATCAAAGCTTCGTTTGCCTCCCTCAGTTTAAAGGTCTCTGTCCTAGTTTTAACAGGTATTTCTCTGGCCAAGGAAATGAATTCCTTCACGTCTCCCCTGGTGGAGTTCGCTACGCTCTTAATACTTCTCTCATCGTATATCAAGGAATACCTCATTTCTGGAATGTTAGTCATGTGTATTCCTGCTAACACAAGCCTTCCACCCTTGTCTAAATTTTTCAGAGCTTCTATGACCAATTCTCCAGCTGGAGCAAATATTATGGCTGCATCCAATTTCTCTGGAGGTCTATCCGTAGGAAAACCTGTCCATTTCGCTCCTAGTCTTTCCGCTAGTTCCCTGTGCTTCTCTCCCCTAGTGAAAACATAGTTCTCTATTCCTAAGTGAGTAGAGACTTGTATTATCATGTGGGCTGAGGATCCAAATCCATATAAGCCTAGTTTTTCTCCCTCGGATGCTCCGGAGAGCTTGAAGGCCCTATAGCCTATTACCCCTCCACAGAGCCAAGGAGCCATTTCCTCTGGATTTAAGTCCTCGGGAAGTTCGTAGAAGAAGTCTTTCTTAGCCAACACGTACTCGGAGTATCCTCCATCTACGGTGTATCCTGTGAATTCAGCTTTTTCGCATAGATTCTCTTCTCCTCTGGCACAGAACTTACAAGACCCACAAGTCCAGTAGAGCCAAGGTAATCCTACTCTCTTGCCCAAGTATTCCTCTAGGGATCCTCCAGCCTCCTTTACCTTACCTACTATTTGGTGTCCGGGTATCAATGGGAGTTTTCTCGGTGGAAGATCTCCTTCTATCACGTGGAGGTCTGTTCTGCATACTCCACAGGCTTCTATCTCTATTAGTACCTCGTCCTCTCTTGGAGTTGGTTTCTCCAAATCTGAGTACTTCAATGGCTCTTTTTCTATCTCTGACTGTTTCTCAAGGACCATGGCCTTCAATTTCATCCCCCTCAATCATCGAGAGACAATTATAAAAGGAGTTCTCGATTTCCAAGATGGCCCCGGTAGCTTAGCAGGTAGAGCGGCGGATTCGTAATCCGCAGGTCGCGGGTTCGAATCCCGCCCGGGGCTCCAATACAGCTCAAATGATTTTCTCTTGGGCTTCTATGTCATTATATTTGTCAATGCTCGTCTGATTCGAGCCCATATCAACCAAAATTTCCTAGTGACTAGCCACATCGGTTCCTATTTATCTGATGATTCGTAAAGGAGGACGAGAAATAGACATTCGCAAAGCAACTCTGTCGATAGTGTGACGAGAAAAAACAATTGTCAATTCGTTCTATTACTTTCTAGAAAAGCAAAAGTTAGTTTTCTTTTCGAAAGCCTCGACTGAAGTATCCAAACAAGTTTTTATATCCAATGAGTCTGGGCTCCCGCCGGGGTGTGTGAGGATTGACCAGTGTAGATCCCTTTGAGGTTGCTGTCCAACAGCTAGAAAGAGCCTCTCAGTTTATGGAAATAAGCGAAGAGGCCCTAGAATTCTTAAAGAGGCCACAAAGAATACTCGAGGTTTCCATCCCTGTAGAAATGGACAATGGAGATGTTAAGACCTTCACTGGATTCAGAGTTCAATACAATTGGGCAAGAGGCCCCACGAAAGGAGGAATAAGATACCACCCAGAGGAGACTCTGAGCACAGTCAAAGCCTTGGCAGCTTGGATGACTTGGAAGACTTCCGCTCTGGATCTCCCATATGGAGGAGGAAAAGGAGGAATAATATGCAACCCAAAGGAAATGAGTGACAGGGAATTAGAGAGACTTTCTAGGGGATACATAAGGGCCATATACGATGTAATAAATCCATACACTGACGTACCAGCCCCAGACGTATACACCAACCCGAAGATAATGGCCTGGATGATGGACGAATACGAGACTCTGGCCTCTAGGAAGGTCCCAGCCTTCGGAATAATAACAGGGAAACCCCTAAGCATAGGTGGTAGCCTCGGAAGGATAGACGCCACATCTAGAGGGGCAGCTTACACCGTAAGAGAGGCAGCTAAGGCCTTAGGAATGAACTTGAGTGGTAGTACAATAGCAGTCCAAGGTTATGGAAACGCTGGATATTACATGGCGAAGATAATGCACGACGAATATGGAATGAAAGTAGTGGCAGTAAGCGACTCTAAAGGAGGAATATACTCGGAAAATGGGATAAACCCAGATGAAGTACTCAAATGGAAAAAAGAACATGGAAGCGTTAAGGACTATCCTGGAGCTGAAAACATAAGCAATGAGGAGCTCCTAGAGCTAGAGGTCGACGTCTTAGCGCCTTCTGCTATAGAAAACGTCATAACTGGAAATAATGCAGATAAAATAAAGGCTAAAATCGTTGCAGAAGTGGCAAACGGTCCTGTAACTCCGGAAGCAGACGAAGTACTGAGACAAAACGGAATACTTCAGATCCCAGACTTCGTGTGCAATGCCGGCGGTGTGACCGTGAGCTACTTCGAATGGGTCCAGAACATAACGGGATACTACTGGTCCCTTGAGGAGATACATGAGAAACTGGATAAGAAGATGACCAAAGCATTCCACGAGACTTACAAGATAAGCAAAGAGAAGGACATACACATGAGAGATGCTGCTTACGTTCTAGCAGTGGAGAGAGTGTACAGGGCAATGTTAGACAGGGGATGGGTGAAGAAGTAGTGAAATAACGGTATTAACATATTATGAAGAAAAAGTGTAATAGAATTAGTTGACCTTTTTCTTCTTCCTATCTTTTTCATTTCATTTTTCGAAGATGAAATGCCTTAGCCCTACTTCCTAGGGAAGAAAAGGAGTGTGCTGAATAAGTAGATCCTCAGTCCCTTTGCCATAGGTTACTCTCCCCACTCCCTCCAATAGGGCTTATACGTGTCCTCGAAAGAGGTTATTGCAGCTACAGCTCCTTCTGCAACTGCTGTGGCTATTTGCATGACTCCTCCGGTTATGTCTCCTGCAGCATATATTCTCGGAATGTTAGTTCTCTGTCTATTATCTACTATCACGAAGCCCTTTTCGTCGCATTTCACTCCTATTTCCCTTAATATCTCGGAATTGGGTTCATGCCCTATGGCTATGAATACTGCCTCTGTCTTAATTTCCCTCCTCTCGCCTGTCTCCAAGTTCTCCACTAGGACTTCCTTTACTCTTCTCCCGTCTCCTCTTATCTCCTTGATGACACTGCTCATCATTTGAGGTATCTCCTCCCTCTGGATGGCATCTCTCAGGTATTTCTCAGCCCTGAACTCATTTCTCCTGTGAACTATTTTCACGTCTACGCCTATGGATTTCAGGTATAGAGCGTCTGTGAGAGCTGTATTCCCTCCTCCAACTACTATGGCCCTCTTACCCTTGTAGAGATATCCGTCACAAGTGGCACAGTAAGAGACTCCTTTTCCGTAGTATTCCTCCTCCCCTCTTACCCCAAGCTTCTTGGGCCTAGTCCCCATTGCAGCTATTACCGCATTGGCCAAGTATACTCCTCTAGTGGTGACCACTTCTATTTTCTTCCCGACTTTTATTTCTATGGCCTCCTCGTTCTCGTGTATGTGCGCGTACTTCTCAGCCTGCCTTCTCATGAGTTCCACTAGGGATTTCCCAGCTATTCTCTCGAATCCAGGGTAATTCTCTATGCTTGGGGTTAATTTCACCAATCCTCCAACTACTTCCTTTTCTATTACTATGGGATTCATCCCGGCTCTAGAGGCGTAAATAGCTGCTGTAAGGCCTGCTGGTCCAGCACCTATTATCAGTAGATCTGTTTCTATTATCTCTTCCTCTTCTTCTCTTTCTTCTATTACTTCCCTATGTTCGTGATAGGGTCTAAGATGCAGTAGATCTCTTACGAATTCATCCTCAGGTTGCAGTCCTATGGAGGTAGTTACTCCATTTACGACTGTGTGTGGAACTGCTCCTACACCGTACTCTTCGGCTAAATCAATGTTCTCTTCGCTCTCTATACATTCAGCTTTTACTTTTCGATTCTCTATTGCGCAAGAGAATGCATTAAGTACTTGTCCCGGGCAGTAGGGACAAGCTGGAGTTACGAATACCATGACGTGTCTTTCTTCCTTTAATTCTGAGAGAATCCTCCTAGACTCCTGAGAAAGCCCAGAATCATCTTTTGAGACCCTCAGTATAGTTTCTATTAGACTTCTTCCTTCCTCTCCAGCAGGTGCCCCTATGAACCTTATCCAGTATCTCTCTGGGTCTATTAGTACTGTGGGTGACCTATCCACCTTGTATCTCTTAGAAAGCTCTCCTCCTATTTCGTGAACTTCGACTCTTATCTTGGGCGTTACTTCACTCAGTTCCTTCATCAGCTGAATGCAGAATTCATTGTATTTGTCGTTCACTCCTTTTTTGAAGAAGACGTATATAGGTACTTCTCTCCTCATCTTGGAGAACTTCTTCTTTAGAAACTCCCTTGCCTCTTCGTTCAATATCAAGAAATCACCTCCGTTAAACTACTCCCAATAGAAGGGAAGCTAAAGTCAAATAAACTACTAGACCTGAAACATCTGATATAGTCGCTATTAATGGAGAAGATATAGTAGCTGGATCCACCTTGAAAATCGTTGCTAAAAGAGGGAGCAACGCTCCTGTGATGTCTGCAGTTATTGTCACTAATCCTAAGGCAAGGGAGACTATTAGCGAAATCCTCAGGTCCAAGGATATGGTATAAGCGAAGACAAATCCAACTGAAGCTATTGCAGGAGATATCAGTATACTAGTAGACAGTTCCTTCAGAACTATTCTCAAGTAATCCCTAGGGGTCACTTCGCCCAATGCTAATGCTCTCACCACGAGAGTAGAGGCTTGAGACCCAACGTTCCCTCCTGTAGCAAGTATCAGTGGTATAAAAGCAGCTATTATTGCTGTCTCTGATATCATCACTCCGAATCCCTTTATTATTCTGGCTGTCACACTCTCAACTAAGTAAATGGCTAAAAGCCACAGGAATCTCTTCCTGAAGAGAGAGGTGGGCCTGGCAGTCAGGTATCTGTAATCTTCCATCTTAGGTAATCCTCCTAGGAGGAGGTAGTCCTCTCCGTGCTCTGCCACTATTACATCGGCCACGTCCTCTATCGTCACTACTCCTAGGAGTCTTCCTTCCTCGTCCACTACTGGAAGTCTGCTTATGTCGTATTTGACCATTAATTTAGCTACTTCTTCTCTATCTTCCTCTGGATTAACTGTTACCAAGTCTTTTTTGCATATCCTACCCAAATTCGATTCCGGATCCTCTCTCAAGAGATCCAATACTTTGAGATATCCTAGAAGTTTTCCTTCCTCGTCTACAACGAAAAGTACATCACTGACTTCGAATTTCCCTAAGGAAAGAGTTCTGAGTGCATCCCTTACCCTGACGTCCTCTCTTAAGGCTGGAAAGCTACTAGTCATTATTCCTCCTGCGGAATCTGGAGGGTATCTCAGGAGGCCTCTTACTTTCTCTAGAGATTCCTTTTCCATGTGCTTGTACACTTCTCTAGCTATCTCACTGGGTAATTTCTGTACTACATCTGCTACCTCATCTGGATCCATTCTCCCTAAAACTCTGGAGAGTGTTCTCGGGCCTATCTCGGAGCTTGCTTCCTCTACTATCTCCTTGGGCGAGATGTGAAGCAGATTCGCCATGTAACTCTGGGGTATGTGATGGTAGACCTCTCTTCTGCTCTCTTCATCCATTCTGGTTAAAGCATCCAAGAAATCCGATGGATGGACGTATTTGGATATCTCACTTGCTATTGTCTTGTGTTCTTTCAGATAATCAGAAAACACTTCAGAAGATGGGAATTCCTCTACAGTTACCTCTTTTACTTCTTTCAACTCAGATATTATTCTCTCTATTTCCTCATTGCTTTTTTCACTCTCCACTTCAAATATGAAGAGGAAGTGTCCTTCATTCTCCCTTTTCCTAGCTATCGAGAACTCTATGTTCCCTCCAAGTGAAGTTATTGCATCACTCAGGTCTCTCAGGAGCCCTGGTCTGTCCTCTGCTCTGACATAGACTGCTCTCTTCATGTGGCCGAGTGGTGTCCACTACATATAAATAATAATACTTGACCTAGGCCTGTTGATCCGAGAGTCCAAGCTCTCTAGTAGCCGATCAAAACTTTGGGGAGGAGAAATGAAGAGAGTGAAATACGGAGAGAGCGAAAGAAACTTCTTCGAGTTATACAGTCCCAGAGAGAAAAATGGAGTTGCAGTAGTGGTTCACGGAGGGGGATTCACAAGAGGAAGTGTTTCCTCTAAGAATACTCTCACCTTGGTAGAGTTCTTTCTTTCCAGAGGATACACTGTAGCTAATTTAGAGTACAGACTCTGCCCTGAGGTTAAATGGCCAACACCACTGAGAGACATAGAAAATGGAGTGAAAAGGGTATTTGAGTATCTGGAAGGTGTGAAAGGAAATAGCATCTACGTTGGTAGCTCAGCTGGTGCCACTGCTGGAGCTATCTTGATTTACTCTCCTCCAGATGGAACTGGATTAGGGAAGTACTTCGATGGTTTCATAGGGCTGAGCGGAGTATATAATCTGAAGTATTTGCCGAGGAATTTTGAAGAAGAGTTTAGGAGAGCTTGTGATGTATCAAATAATCCAATTGAATTCAAAGATATTGTCTCAAACGTACCAGCACTCCTAATACATGGGAAAGAGGATCCTCTCGACTCAGTTGGAGGTGAGGTGAACAATCACGCGGAGTATCTCAGGGAGAAGCTTAGCAGTAAGGGAGTGAGGGTCAAAGTCCTGAGTGTTCCAGGAGGTCACGATGCCCCCATCTCTTCGATAAGGAATGGAGATTCCAAAGTGATCAATGAAATAGAGAGATTTCTGAGAGGTAATTCGAGATGAATTACTACCTGATAGTTACGTATGAGTGTAATCTCTCCTGCAAGTATTGTGGAGGTACCAAAGCAATAGAGCCTAAGGAAATCTCCTACGAGATTGAAACACTCAAGAACTTCTTGGATAGAGACGAAGATGACTTGAGGCACATTTCCTTCTACGGTGGAGAGCCCTTGCTTAGACCCGAACTAGTAGAGGATGTGATGGACTTAGGACTAGAGAAATACACCATACAGACGAACGGGTACTTCTTAGACTCCTTATCTAGGGAGAAGCTCAAGAAGTTCGATTCCGTATTGGTTTCCATAGATGGTGTGCCAGAGGTGACAGATTCCATGAGAGGCGAAGGAACATACGACTTGGTCTTGCGGAAAATCAGGAGAGTTCGTAGCTCTATCAACAATTTGTTCGCGAGGATGGTAGTGAGTCTAGGCTCTGAGTTATATAGAGATGTGAAACATCTCTTAGGCCTAGGAGTATTCGATTACGTTCACTGGCAGATAGACTTCGAGTTAATATGGCGAGACTCTCCATATTCGGATGTAGAAATAAGGAATTTCTTTCGCAAGTATGAGTGTGATTTAAAAAGACTCATAGATTTCTGGATTTCTAAATTAGAGCAAGGAGAAGTCTTGGGAATTGCTCCATTCATTGGGATTACTAGGGACTTACTCTCGAACAGAGTTTCTGGGATGAGATGTGGATCGGGAGAGGACTTCTATGCCATATCAACTGATGGTGGCATATATCCGTGCCCAGAAATGACCCATCTTCCCAATTGGAGAATTGGAGAAATAAGTTCCTCCAATCCATCTGATCTTCCTAAGATAAAGGTTGGGAAG